>Ga0209755_10008289_pt1 | contig 11135 bp, 8 predicted proteins | sample TergutCo191P1_FD_187301 | JGI IMG/M metagenome (GOLD analysis project Ga0209755, IMG submission 187301) | Cornitermes sp. P1 segment gut microbial communities from Petit-Saut dam, French Guiana - Co191P1 (SPAdes) (version 2) | ecosystem: Host-associated > Arthropoda: Insects > Digestive system >... | reverse complement strand
GATTATTATTATTGATTCTTGAATAATTTGTTCTCCAAAATATCTATGAAACTATCGATGTAGGTCTATCGGTTAAAATTTTAGTTAGTACTACAACAGAACGGGATGGCGTCTATCAAAAAAAAAAAATCATAGATGATGTTTATTGTGGTGTGACGTAATAATCCAGGGAATTGCTCTTCCTGTTGTTACGTTACATTGCTTACAGCTACTTACTTTATTCTTCATGCAGTTTACATGTTAAGGAATAAGGAAGATTCGGACACAGAGTAATAATATTTATTGATTAAATATGGAAGTGTGAAACTTCGTATAAAAATATATTTTGAAAATATCTATATATTACCTGTAAAATAACGTTTGTAATTCAGCAGTAACAAGACACCGGTGTTTAGACGTGGTAAAATTTTGAATTTATATATGAACAATAAGTTTTAACGTAGACAAAATCAAAGTACACATTAAAATAATACTTTCTTCAAAGAAATGTGATAGCTAATAGCAGTTAAAACATTTTGTAACGTATCGCTCATGAAACATCACTTTGTCCTATCCAACCGATACACAAATTTATAGGAGAGGAAACATGACCGATCCTCAATGGACCAACATTTAAACATCATATGTTTTTACGAAATTATAATGACAAACAATTTCCTTGTTGACACAATATTTGACAGAAGGGTTTTTTTTGTAACCTATGTGTCTATTAATGCCGGAATCACAGTTTTAACGAATTGTGTGAGTGACGACAAATTGTCCCTTCATGAGCGATGTGTGTGTGTGTGTATATATATATATATATAATTGTAAAAAGCAACAAAAAGTGTGACCCCTCTCTGTTAAATGGTTTGACCTGCTCTCTAATGTCAGCGACACTGAGAAGCGAACGTGCCTTGGTGTCCTCTTCTCTCCCACCTTGTTTAACGTTACTGGTATGTTGATTGGACCAATTTCCTGAAGCCTGAGGAAAATCACAAAAAACCTCAATAATGACACCCGGTGACCTGTACGGTTTTTGATTAAAACTCATGGCTTAGACTTCATGGCCAAGTGGCGATTTTATTCTCATGCACCTTTTTCTATCTGTGAACACAGTTTCGTATGTCACCATATTGAAGAAGAAGAAGAAGAAGAAGAAGAAGAAGAAGAAGAAAAGGGAAAAGAAGAAATAAAATGGCCGAGAAAAGAGGAATTGGAGGAATGCAATGCGTTAAAGAAAGAAGAATAAGAGACCAGGTGAGGAAAAAAATTAATACACGAAAATAAATTGATGGAGGGAAGGAAGACAGAAATAACAAAGGGGAGCAAAAACATGGGGACAATAAATTTAAAATCGTTATATAGTGTTTCATTTATGTCTGTATTGTTCATAACACCTCCATGGTGGCAATGTACTGAAATCTCTAATGAATGACTGACACGACAATTTTAAGTATCCGGTTGGTTATCCTGCCACTGTTCCTAGCAATGTAACAGAAAATATAAATTCAAAATTTATAAATCAAAATACTAATTAAAATGAGTTTTATGATTCCGGTCTATGAAAAACTGAATTGTTTTGACCTCTTCACAATCAGTGTATTTAAAATAAACAGCAGTGCTGTTCTCCACTGTACCTCCGGCATATTCCGTTGAACTACTTCCAAAATCTTTGCATTTTTTTATTTCCGCAATCAGTACTAGGTGATAATCTAATTCCTTTGACTTCTAAAGACCTTGAAAAAGTATTTAAAAAACCTTTCTGTACAATGCTGTCTGATTTCCGAACAAGCTTCGCCCTTTCTTCCTTTTGGTAACAGTAGAATGTAAATGAGGAATAGTGTGTAATATAGGTCGACGGACACTGTGCTCGGGGAAAAACCTGTTTTGGTGCCACTTTGTTCTCCACAAATCTCAGTGAATTGACCCAGGATGGAACACAGACCTCTGCGGTGAGCAGTCGACAACTTACAGCCTGAACGATTTCACGTTCTCGTGAAGCCCATGTGGATAAAAAGATAACAAAAATTTGGATTCCACCTCACAGAAAACACAAATAGGTGACTTTTTTGGGGCGAATTAATGGCTATATTCGCGAGTAACATACGAAAAACGTACTTTATGGGCAAAATGAAAAGATACTTATGTTGAAGAAATTGTACTTATAATAATAAATGTTTCTCCATGAATGATACAAAACTCTAACAATCCTTTGAAACTCTTGACAGAGTTGGTATTATGCGTATGACTGTGCATATCTCCTTGATGTCTACTTTCTTCGCCCTTTTATCTAATTAGGTGTTTCGTTGTCAGACAATTTGCACATCTGATCATTTTTGAGAGTCACAAATCAAATTTTACTGTTATGCAGCAGTATCAATTCAACGATTTTAATTACTTCTGTATCACAGAGGTTAAGTACAGTTGTCCGCCTGATTAATAAAGCAACACACCGTTCAGACTTAGGAGGAAGTGGAGGTATATTTCCACCCTTTCTAAATCTCAGCAATGGATGAAAGTGGTCAACTTCATGCCGCTGTTAGACTCCCAGGGTATGATCCTTCGGTAGCCATTGGGATAGATGCTGAATGGCCTCCAGAGCCACTTCGAACGGTGTGTAGAAAGGAAAAATCTCTGTAAAAGCAGACAAAAATTTCTTAAAGATTCTGGGATATAGAACCCACCTCCTTGGTCGTCTAACAAGTAGCCTAGACATTTTGCTACCTCTAGTATATGAGACTGCGTTTTGTTTATAATCCATATTCCTTTGCCGTAATTGAATACTGCTCCTTGGTGTGAAGCGACATTGTCTAGTTAGTGCTCACTCAGTGATACTTTTTGCATATTTAAATCGTTCGAGTCCAGACTACTTTCCCGTATCATTATGGGTATCCTGCCGATGTTAAAACTGCTGGCGAGATAACGAGTGTGGCTATCCGATTCTAGTGAGAGAGAAAGAGATAGTATTGGCACGCAGCTTCCGCGGCCGGGCAACCCGCCAGCCACCGTATGATCAATAAAACAGCATCCCTGTGGGTTCGAATCCCTTTTTAAATTGGTGATCCTCTGGCATCGGAGTGAGAAAGTCACAGAGAGACGTTAAAGTAAATGGAGTATGTGAACACCTGTGTGCATGGCAGATTCGGCAACGTGACTTCACGTATGACTTGTCGAATGCCAGAGTAACTGATCAACGAGGGGCCATCCTACTAACTTACTGACAGATTTTGTTTATCTAGAGCCGCAGGAGTGATCCCTATACTTGCATCTTAAGGAGTGTGAGGCCTTGTACATTCGTGGATGTGGTGGCATCGTTTAGGACAAAACTGTCTCTCCTATCTTCAGGGTAAAAACTTTGTATGTGAATGGTTCAGGTTCCTGCGAAAGTGTAAACTTCTTTGAGATTACGGATTCTGGGGTCCCAGGAGACGGTAAATTTAATAGCGACCAGCTTGTGAACCTCAAATAATATGGTAACGTGTCGTCCCCCTGTGATCTGTTCAGAACCTGTTCAGGATGTGTCTTTTCCCAGTAAAATAAAGGCAAATTTGCCTCTGACCATGATTTAAGACATGTAGGGTTTGTAGAGGTAAAAGGCCACTCATTCGTAACCTCGGAACTAATTGGTGGTGAGTGATCAGACTCACGACCCGACCACTTTACCCCCAGGCAAGAAAACCATTGAATATGAGGCTGGCTTCGCCCCTCCCTGTATGGGGAATCGAATTCCGGATCGTCAAACCTGTAATTTAGTCACAATATCAACTATTTTTCTCGGCAAAATAAATATGGTGACCCTACGTACTGGTAGTCCTTAACTGACAGTGCGGTTACAGCAGTGTGAGAAATTAATTACCTACAGAATATATCCGACGTAAAATCTGCAATATTTTGAACGCTGCTTGGTCATAGTATTGAACACCCGGCCTTCAAGAGACAGCAGATTTCTTCACCACCTGAGTAGCTTTCAGCGAAAGCTCCAGTTGTAACCTGCTTTTATAAGGCGAATCGCATTTAAATATTTTGAAAGTTTGTGATTATCTCCAAGAAACCATGTAGGATCGTTGTTAAAATTAATCGTCTGTTAATTATTCTCACAGAAAGTTTCAGAGACCTGTGAACAAAAAAAAAAAGCTGTAAGTAATTTCTGCTGACTGCACATCGTATTGTGTGGGCTCAACTGCCAAATTTGAACTACTGGTACAATATTACGAAAGTTTTAATGCTGCAACATAGTTCATGACATATAGGTAGATACATCTACTACAACGCTGGATGTAGACTCGGCGCTGAATTTGCTTGACGCATATAGCAACTTCTGTCTAGTGCCGTCTCCTTCCTTACCTCAGCTGTCAAGACAGCCTGTCCATCCTCACAACTAGCAGACGGATAGTTCTGTACGTCCACCCCCTCCCCCCCTGCCCCTCCACCCACCGACCGTTAAGGAATTAGTGCTGCGCTTCTGAACAAAGACAAAGCGTGTGCTAGAGCAATGCGTTATGTTTGCTGTGCTGTCCGTGTACGTACTCAGTTCTGCCACAGCAAGAAATATTCACCGACTCGGGCGGTTAGTCACCGGCCTGTCACCGCAGAGACCCGGCTTCGATCCAGAGCCAACCCTTGTGGACAAAGTACAATAAGACAGGTTTATCTCCAAGTAATTGGGAATTTTCCTTGTAATTCCACCGATGTGCCACATTGCTCTGTGTTAGATTTAGATTATATTTTAAAAGCCACTATCTTCTGCATGCTTCGGGCTTTATTGGTCCATCAGAAGGGAGTAACAAAATTGTACAAAATGACCGCTTGATATATTAGTTTGATGCATGTAGAAGAACTGTTGGGCATTCTTCCGTGTAGAAGCAACCCTGCACAGGTCCTGAGGGTTCCAGGAGGTTGAGGCTCCCAGATTTCAAGAAAATGGGAAAATGAAGTTGTCAGGCCTATATACGAGACGCTTCACCCACACAAAATTTCCTGGTACTTATTTCTGTTAGAGGCTGAGTCGATCCCAAGGCCATAGTGCAGCCGGAAAAAATCCAGTTACACCATCAGGAAGCGAACCCGTGACTTTCTGGCTTGTAGCTCAGTGCCTCACCAGATGCGGAACGGCGCGCCTCCCAGTGTAGAATATGCAGCGGACAGAATTGTGTGCTGCAAGTTGATTAAAATTTTGAAATACGAAAATATATAAAGTTTAAAAATTATACATTTCATTAAATATTTCTCCTTTATTTTCCTTTGTACACTTTATAATTGTAAATGACCAAATAACTTTTACGTGTTATAATTTTTAAAATTAATCCATTTTCGTCTTTGGACATTTGTATTCATTTCTCAGAGCAACATATTGTCCGCCATGCATATTCTGCACCGAAGAATTTCCAGTAGTTCTTCCACATGATTGCTAAATTGTTAATTCCTACAATTTAAATCCCTTGCTGTTCTTCCCGCCTAGACTTACATGTCAGTAGAGAGCTAGGTGCCATGCTTGCCTCTCAGAACTTCTTGCTGTAATATGTTTCTTTAAATTGCTCGGCTTTTAAAGTAGAATGAAACTAATGTAATTTTTTCTCACACCAATATCTACATATATCATGATGCGTAAACAAAACGAACATATATCTCGACAATAAAAGCAAATCACTTATGGGTACTAGGAACAGATGAAATACACAAGATGCGAAGATTTAAATCCTTTTAACCTTTAAAAAATTGGTGTTAAAATCCTTGACTCCATGTCTAACTAATATTCAGGCCACCAAAAAATTGATTTTTTTGGAAAGAGAAATGTCACATATTTCAAACGAAATATTAGAGCGATAGATCTGATTAATGGCAAATCAATTAATCGCACTTACTTATCGCTACACTGACTGTCAGTTTAGGCAAGTCTGTAGAAGCTTTGGTATTGAGTACAATCGGACACGTTCCTGCGGGCGGAGATAAAATAAGTTTGCCGATTATTTAATAGTACAGTGCTACACAGAGAATTTGATTCCGATAGCTTTCTTTCCTTTACAGAATTGCATCTTGTAAAAAGCGTACATGCTTGCAGAATAAGTATTGCCACATGTCATCGACATTTGCACTTAATGCAGGTGTTAATGCTCTGTAAATTATTATCAACGAAAGCCGTAAATTCAGGTTTCGTTTAATGCAAAACTTGGTCCGTCACGTGGCAGGGAAAACGCAATGTGTCTGCGTGCGTGCGTGAGAATGCTGAGAAGAATACTTGGTACCAACAAGAGGAAGTGACAGGAGAATAAAAAAATGCCTAATGAGGGTCATAATACGATTCTTGATGTTCTCACGACGTTGATCATGAAGGTAGGCGTATTAATGGATGTATCGCCTGGTAGCATTGTAGCTGGATCAACAGCATTTCGGATGAAGGTATTGTCTTAATCTGTAGGGTAGAGGACTTCCCACGGGCGATAGAGCCTTTACTTCAGTCCGAAAACTTTGTACTTATCGGTCGGGCTACCCGTCGTCGCATGTTTTGTGACAATAAAGGAAAACTATAATGTGCAGCCATCATTAGTGTTACGAAATTACATATTAGTAAAAATTATATATGTGTCATGTTTAGCAAAACATGGCGTTGAGAGATGATAGTTGTTTTCTACGAATGCAAATAAGAAGCATTTCCAGTGTACCAGCGCGTGATAACCTCTGTCTTAATGTGGTAGCTGAAGTGTAATAAAATATTCTCGTCACATGTAGTGTGAGATTTCTTTAAAGTCACATTTTTTCTGTTCAAGATCATGAATTGTAGGTAAAGAGCAGCTGAAACTTTGGGATGAATACGCATATAAGGCTGGTCAAAGTAAAAGAGTAGATAATACAAAATGAGAAACCATGTTGCAAGAAGAGTAAGAAAGTTCAGTACCCACCACAAACAATTTCGAGGTTTAGTGGTTCGGAGCCCTGCTTCATACGCAGGAGAGTTGTGTTAGAACCTCAGCGCGGAGACCAGCCATCCTGAGTTATTGAATGGATTTTCTGATTTCCGTCAGGAAAATATGTGGATGATCTTCTGGCACATCAGGACCGCAAAATTCCACAGATTTTGCAATTCGTTATTCAACATCGGCCTGCCATTTGACACTTTTCATACTAAAATAATTCGCAATGCAAGACGGGGCATGTTCTTTCCCGAGCCTTGAGTTTACCCACCCTTCTTTTTATGTCGTCAAAATAGTACGTACTGCAGTCATACAGAAATCAGTCATGATCGGTAAGAATAAAAGATATATGATTTCCAGTAGATTTGCATAAAACCTTTACAATACCTCTCCACCCGCAAATACTAAAAGTAATTTCTGTGGCGCTTTTCACGTTCCACTCTTTTTTAGCCCATGAATCCTATAAATTCGAAATTTCGCAGAGTGCGATGAAAGTTTTATGATTTAACTGTTTTTTTGTTTTTTTAAAAAACAACGTCAGAAGAATCTAGGATGCCATCCCGCACCGGGTTAAGCCCTGCTTTATGCTGCGTGTATAAACGTCCACCCGTAAGAGAAAACTGCGATCCCTGACAGTACAATAAATTTCCCTCTCCATAGCCTTGTATAGACGAAAAACGCTTACAGTTAGCAGCTGCTGCTAAAGGCCTTGAATTTCGTTTCTCAATTTAAGGAAAGTTTACAGAAAATATCTGTATGATTCGATGTTACATAATCGCTGTCACATAAACTGAACAAGCCACATAAGTAAATGTTTTATAGCTTAAGAAGACAGGAATGTTTGCTCTCTTCTGTTTAATTATCTTGCAAACCGTAAAATTTACTTAACTACTATTCTGAACATTTTGTAAAGCTCTTTTCCGAAACGCTTAATCGGATCACGATGGTAAATGATTAACAAGTTGCTTTCGAGATGAGTGCAGAAACCCATTTTGTTCTGCATGTAATATGTATGTTATTTTGTTTCGATTTTAAGCAAAATTATAGTAAATGGACAACTTTTTGTTAAACTCTCCAGTGTAAAATTCCGTGAGCATCTTCCAGTAGTTTTCGACTTATTTGTTGGGTAATTACAGAAGGACATAGCACTTTTAATATTCCTTCTTGCAAAGATCAAAACTACGTAACAATGAAGGAACGGTTGAGAGAATAGAATTAAAATTGTATGTAAATATGCGTGAGGTTGTGGATTTGATTGATCTGGCTGAAGGGAAGTCAAATAATGACGACGATTTACCTTGACGGCGGAAAATCAGTAAAATCTTCTGAAACGTCGGCAATTTTACCACACTACACGGCGTCACCCCCAGAAGAGAAATGTGTATAGTAAACCCCGTAAAAATCTAAAATTTATCTGTCTGAGATTCACAGAAAGTGACGGTTGCATTCTACAGATGTGGCCACAAATGAAATATTCCAACATCAGCAAAACGTGAAATTCATTATCAAATGTACTATAAATTCGATCAATATACCGAATTTCTTTGATGAAACGTGACGACAAAAAAGCAGACTTGTGGAGTAAGAAATTAAATTTTCACAAACAAATGATTCTATCTTGTTTTTGTAACCCATTTAGGACCAAGCAGGTTGCTGTCCATGGTTTTATCTCTGTAGTGCGCTGCATGTGTGTTTTGGTCTTGCATAGCGACGGTTCAGCAGTGTTATTTGAAATGAATGATGTTCCTATCCCTGGCCGGGTTTGTTTCCCCCGTGACACTGTCCACATGAACCATAAATAGTGCACGGTGACAACTTTATAGACCGTCTCCATATGGCAAGTCTAGCAGAAAAACAGATACAATGTGTGTCCGATGTTTTGGGTGGGGGGTGGGGGGGGAGTAACAGAGCGCCAGGTGTCGGGGCGGACTTCCACGTCAGAAACGAGTCAGTTTGGATAAAAAGGTAAATTGAGTCCACTGCCGTCAGCCTTGTGATGAAAATTACATTTTTCTTTTGGTGTTTCGCTGGCCAGCAAACATAACAGGATGCTGTAATTTCCTTTTGAAGGGTGATCAATAAATTAATTATACTGTCATTGGTCCTATTGATCGAACAAACTAATTTGGAGTCTGGTGGATTTAACAGTCCTCCTACTACACAGCGAAGTTAGTAGGTAACATATATGTGATATCAGTAAAAACTATATCCTCTTTGAACGTCACAAATTAAAGTGGCCTCCCTTGACAGTAATAATTTCTAATTTAATTCAAACCGAAGACATTGTAGCCCTTTGTAACAGAATACACATGAGTGGAATAAAGAGAGGGGGAATAACAGCTGATTGGAAAAAATTACGCGGTAAACATCGTCATAATTTGCAACCCACATGAATTTTATTAGGACAATCAATCAAATTTGGAACGTATATTAACAAAGCCATTAAAAATTTATTTGTGATCTTTTGGCTGCTATGTACCAACGCTCTAGAGGACAACGCAACCTTCACCTCATGGTTCAACCCAGTGTCTAACACTGAAACCCAACACGTTAATTTTTTGTGGCGTTGTAAATTTAATTACATATCTTGAAAATATCATTAACAGAACTTTTAATGCAGTCTTTTTGATCAGTTATTGGCGTATATTAAAAGCGTACTTAAAATTTGGACTAATATTATTTTAATTTTTAATATACATCACACTGAAGCCAAATGAAAATTCTGTGATGTTCTTAACCGGTTAATACACTCTTCGTTTACAGAAGTTCACTAAAGCCCCTTATGTGACCTGCTGTTTAATTTTTAAATTTTAATTAAAGAACAAATTGAATCTTATTTAAGTGTACGATTTCATTTTCGTGTTTGGCCTTAGATTAAAACTACCTCTTCACCTATCCATTAAATTATAAAAACCTAGACTGGCTCTTTTTAAGAAGTTCACAAACTAGGATAACTCCTTGTTGAGCGTTCACAGAAATAGAACTGAGAATATTGTATTTAAAGAATGATGAATTATGGTTGTAGGGAATCAGTGAAACGGTATTATATGGGAAAACTGAAGTATTCAGGGGAAACAAGTCCCTGTTCAACTTTGTCCACAAGACCCACATCGAAAAGACTGGGATTGACCTCTGCCCTCCAATCTGAGACGTCAGCGTCTGACCGCCTTAGCCACGGCATGACGAGCAGTGGTGTTGTTCACTGCCATTGCCAGAATAAACTAATGAAAATTTGCATTAATAAACAAGCCTAAAAACTGTTTTCGTAAGTTTGTAAATTTGATCGTTTTAAATTAGATTTTTAACGCGTTCGGATAAAAACATACAAAAATTCGCGTAATAGATTTGCCATGGTTAGCTGTCTCTATGTTAGTCTTTCCGCATGCGTAAGCTCGAGAGCTGCGTACAGGATTTTTTTTTTTAATTTGCGTGTTAGAAAGTTTTGTTGAATTTGTTGCCTTATACAAATTTAAGGTCGGACAGCTGTAATGGTCACTCGTGTGAAGACTCGCATTCGTTTCTTTGCGCATGCCTAGCGTAAATTGCTAAGCGTTTATCGGAGAAAAAATCTTCCGAAAGGCTTTTGTAGAAAAGAATACAGTGCACGTGTTTTATTCAACGTATTTTAACCAGAAGTCAGACAGATTTCGAATAATTAATGCAAAAGTGAGAAACTTGCCAGAATTTTTGTGCTGTGTGTAATTTCCTAACTTGTTTCCTTTGTGAGTGCTCTAAACTGGCGAAGTTGAACACTCCTGCATGCAATTCGGAGGTTGGGGCATAATTACTTTCGCTTTACTGATGCGCTTATGAAAAAGGTCTCTGAATTTAGGCTATCAAAGACATTAAGCAGATCCCAAACCTACAAATTTAATTTAACTTATGACAATCTCTTTATTTTATATGGTACATATTTATCACTTTATAATCGAATCTGCAAGGCGTCTTGTCTTCATCAGCACCACTGTGATAACCGCGTGTCCTGCAGATTTGTATTTGTTTGTACGTAGGTTGTTCGGAAAGTAAGTGCCGTCTGCGCATATCTGTCGCGCATCCGCGAGACTGTCACTTTGATCAAGTGCAGTGACTTCCTCTATCAATTGAGAAGCCACAGACGCCATTTCGTGAAATTCATATTATGTTTATGTTCGTTCCTGTGCGTTTAACATGTTTAAGACAATTGTAGGGGCCGCCGACTGTGAAATACGGTCTGTAATTCGTTTTTTGAACGCTAGGAATGTGCTA
>Ga0209755_10008288_pt1 | contig 11135 bp, 10 predicted proteins | sample TergutCo191P1_FD_187301 | JGI IMG/M metagenome (GOLD analysis project Ga0209755, IMG submission 187301) | Cornitermes sp. P1 segment gut microbial communities from Petit-Saut dam, French Guiana - Co191P1 (SPAdes) (version 2) | ecosystem: Host-associated > Arthropoda: Insects > Digestive system... | reverse complement strand
AGTGGATGGGGCGTTCATGCCCATAATGAAACAGTTGGGATGACAGGCATTTGTATAGCCATAATGATGCTGAGCTTAGTTGAGTTGGGTAGAGAGAGTATATAGACCCATAATGGATGGTAGTGAGAGGAGTGTCTGTACAGCCTTTATGTTAGGTGTGTTTTGGGGAGTGTCTATGTAGGGATTGTGGTAAATGGGTAGACTTTTTTATATGGCTGTGGTGGTGCATGGCTAGACTATTTGTTAGTTATTCAAAGAATAGTCTAAAGGCACATCAATGAAAAAAACTTGCTAAATGCAGGTCGGTTTGGCATTCATGCATGCCATGATTTGAAGCTAACAGAACACATGCCCTTAAATTTTAACAACAATTGGTCTATGCCTGCAGTGTTCATGAATATCTAAATATAATTTGGTACTACATGGCACCCAGGTTTTTTTTGTATAAATTACTGAAATTAAACTTTTAGGTCAGCATAGTTAAGCTCATTGGCTCTTTTCTCTCAAACAGAAAATTTGGAGTGTTGGATGAAGGTGAATTGTTCACTGCTAGAGAAATACAAGCCAGGGTGCTGCAGGGTCTAAATGATGCCGCTGAAACACCAGGTACATACATACCTGGCCCTCTTTGCAGATGACACCTGTATTTACGCCACTCACTGCAAAGAGGATTATGTGGCAAAAAGTGCAGCTTGGTCTGTCATCAGTGTAGTTGTGCTACAAGCACTGGAATATTAAAATCAGTTAAGACCCAGGATGTCTGTTTCTCACATGGAAATAGACTTGCAGTCTCATTTTGCATTGAAAGGATGGAACACTCCCTTCATTAAACACATAAATTACCTTAGTGGAATCTCTGATACCTAGATTACATGGAAATATAGAAGAGATTGAAGCCAATGCCCTCAGAAAATTTAGCAGAGTCTACTCCCTATTCAGCAGTGGGCAGTTAAATGCTAACATTAAACTACCTCTGCACAAAGCACTTACTAGCCCTGTAATGCCTGATGCCTCCCCTCCTGGAAATTCATTGCAGACATGCCTCTTTTGAAATTGTAGTGCCAGCAAAACGGTGTTCTTTACACTATTGGCAAGTTTCCAAGGCACACACCAAGCTGCAAGTTGCATGTGGCTTTTAATGTTCCATACGTAAATGATTTTATTACAAAATTATGCAGGTAGCAAGCAGAAGTCATCATGACAGTGAAGATGCTCACAACATTGGTCAAGGTGAAGCCCAACACAGGAAGTATAGGAGGCTTAAAGTTGGCAGTGGTCAAGCATATGATGTTCAAATGTCTAATTGCCACTATAGCATATGCTAGATAAATTAAGACATGATCTGCTGTACAGGGCCTGGGCTGGCAGAGGCCATGCATGTACGTATATTGTATCTTGTAGTTTATTTTAGAATTCTTAACACACTATGTATATATGCATGTTTAAATTGTAAATATGTAATACACACACAGACAAAGACTATGATTCTTAAAAATGGCCATACCCACCGTCCCATCTGGGACGTGTGTGCACGCACCATGACAGTATTACCATAATCATCATCCAAAACATACATTGGTTGTGAGCCGAAGAAGGCTTGAAACCAAGGAAGACAGGCTGGCTGACTGCCAGCTGTAATGTGACTCTTGACTGCTGGGTCAAAAAAGGGCCGTTTGCAGGTCGCAGGTGCTGCTGTAGTGTGCAAGACATATGGCTGGAGGGCCATTTGTGGAGTATTGTGGAAGTTCCCACAGATGTAGAGCTGGTTATCTGCAGATGTATACTGTTGGTGTCATATAGCTTCCTAGCCAAATATCTGCATTCGTGTGGTTTATACTCAGTGTGCTATTAAAGTCAGCTTGGCTGCACAATTCATGAGCCACAATGAAGGAGCAGGGATCAACACTGGTATCTACAGGTAAGCAACAGTGTGTCCATTTATTCAGTATTCAGAATAATGAAGTTCATGTTGTTCATGCTGTGCAGTTAGTACAATTCTATATTGTATATACCCATAATATACACTTAATTATGCCCCAGTGGTTTTGTGACAACTATTGCATCATTATTAGTGTTGTATCTTGTATTATTTTCTGTTATTATTTTTTTCTTTTTTTACTGTTGTACTTGCTGCTTCTTATTGTTGCACTCACACATGACTTCTTACATGTGGTTTTTTTAATAATTTATATTATTGTAATTCACCACTTTAAAAATACTGTGTTCAGTTGTTGTTTATCACACAACTTTTATATTGTGTCAGTTGTTAAGCTTGTTGTGTGCAAGTTGTGTTTGAACTGAACCTGTGTTTGTACCAAATGACAATAGCAGCACAACAAGATCACAGTCATTAAAGTCCTTACGCACTCTTCTCTTCCTATGTCTAGTGGCAGTGATTAAGTTACTTTATGTACAAATCTAAATGCCTTTTGATATGACATGACTGTATTGAAGAATGGAGTAGTTTGGTCTCATACAGCATGATGCACAGTAAACCAAACATGGGCTGATATTTGTCACAATCTGTGCTTATACTAAATACTATAAACTTGCTATAATTAAATTATGCGTATGTACTAAATGGTGCTACTTTCTGGGGGGAACTTCTTCACTAACAGTGGATGTTGAAGTACTGGCTGAAGCTATTTTCCACTGGTGCCCTCTTATGCTGCTCTTAGTATGATAGCATCATGCATAAGGGCAGAATAGCAAGTCATAGCCTCTTTTGGCCCATATAAGAATGCTAATTGCATTTCTAAGTTTCACTTTTGTAAAGTTTTTACTTGTTTCATAAATCATTCCTATCATTAGCACAAATTACAGATTGAGAAAGTATACCAGGAACTGCATTAGGATTAATATCGGCATTAATATTTAAAGTAACTGAAATTTCAGATTGCATTTATTGTGTACTTAGTGCATGTATGAGGCTAGTAATTCAACAAGAATTCTTCAGTTGCATTTCACTATACTTCCTGGCTACCAGTACCTTCTTGACACATACAGAGAACACCTTCACATAACTGGAGAGTTAGACAGTACAGTAAACATTCTGTCAGGGAAAAGAAATACTGAAGTTTTAAATGCCACATACATCCATGTGTGATACTGCACATATCTATTCTACATCCAGCCAAATGTTACCCAGTGTGTGTCAGGTTACCTGTAATTGAGGTTCATCTGTTTATCTTCAGTTGTTATGGGCAATCACAAGATGGTACATTGAAGCAGGTTATTACCTATTGTCTGTGGTTATGTACTGTGCTTTTGTTGTAAATGACCATGATGCCTAGTCACTTTCTGTTTAATTATGTTACATACCAACCGTGGTCTCAAGAGTCTTTCCCACTTCATGTATTGGAAAGCTGGTGAAGTCCATGTGCAGGGTATGATACATGAAGTAAATAATGTGCATTCAGTAAGTGGTTAGGCCATATTTCAAGGGGCAGCATTATTAGTGTATGTTCCTTTCTGAAAATTATAAGAGCATATGCTCTCTTTAGATCCCCATGCTGTCTTTGTGTCTTTAATCAGTATGCCTAATGATGACAATATGGTTGGAGATAAGTTTGCTGCAACTTTCTGTGATGTCCCAAATATTTATGTTTCACCTTAGGGGACAGATTTAAACACTAATTGCATTTCTTTGTGACCTGAGTTTTTTGGGCTTAGCAGGGACATTAACATTTCTATCAAGTAAACACAGAAATGCCAGAACATTTGCTAGTGCATTTTATGACCAGCTCTTGATCTGGTAGGATGATACAGGTGTTACGGAGTTTAGTAAGGCCTACTATCTTGTCATTCAACCGAACTATCTGTGTAACTTATTTTTGTAAATAATGGCATTTATTGAATTCAATCCTCGCCCCTCCCTCCCTTTTGATATATTTATACAAAAGTGTGGCCCTAAGGCAAGTCCTTGACGAATTATGTGCCCCCCCCCCTGTGGGTTGCAGTTGGCCAGCCCTGCACTACAGTATCTTATTCACATTTTCTTAAGTATCTATCAAGAACAGAGGTTCATACTGGGAAGACCTAGGCGTAGATGGGAAAATAATATTAAAATGGATCTTCAAGAAGTGTGGTGGGGAAGCACGGACTGGATTGCTCTGGCTTCAGGTTTGATAAAATGAGGGGAATTTCTTGACTAGCTGAGGAGCTGTTACTTTCTGAGGAAGGACTCTGATGGATGGAGTTAGTTATCTGACAAGTGCAGAATATATTTTATGTTGTTAATTACATGGAACGGTGATAAGGCTGTCGCATTTAATCTCGCAGACTGTACGTTTTGATGCTTCCTTTTAGTACACGTTTTTAGGCGCGTTCGCAAAATTGCTAAAACCGACTATTAGCTCTGTCACGTCTGTCTGTCCTTCCGCAGGGTACAGCTCGGCTCCCAGCGGACGGATTTCCGTGTAATTTGGTATTGAGTATTTTTCGAAATCCTGCCGAGAAAATCCAAGTTTCATTAAAATTTGACAAGAATAACGGGCATTTTACATGAAGCCCAATATATTTTGGATCAAATGTCTCATTTTTTCTTAGAATAAGAAATGTTTCAGACGAAAGTAGTAGAGAAAATCAAAACACCCATTTTGTTTTTACTAACTTTTTTTTTTTTTTCGAAAATCGATATCATTGTCTCGGTAAATGCTGACATACATGCAAGGTAGTCATGAGTTACGAGTGAAACAAGTGGATATCTGATACCGAAGATTATCCAAGAAGTGGTTTATGATTATTGTCTTAAGTTTTTCGTCATTTTGTAAGGAATGGGTTGTGTAATTGATTATACCAACAAATACTGTACTGTCACGTACCTCTGACAAGGCCCTTTCGACTCGACTCTGCATCAAACAACCCGTTGATGAAAACTGAACTGCACGCTAGCGTCCCTCCTCCTGAAGATATTAAGCGACGTCAAACAATTTCATCAGCTTTATTCAATAATTACTCGCCCTGACATTTTGCTACATAAATATCCGGAAGCCCTTTTTATATTGCGCTGTGTTTTATGTTTTCGTGTATTTGCCGTGTCGCATTTGTTTCTTAATCTTAGTATATGTGCCCATTCAGAATATTAGCCATGTGTCGTAGCTTTGCTAAAGTTTTGTGCATGGTTGCTTGGTAATTGTAACAGCTGATTCGAATGTGGTGACACGTGCTATTTTTGGACGGTTGTCCTTTCATAGGCATTGCTCTAGCCCCCTTTTTTTGTCTTGCTTGTGGGCTTTTCGAATGTAATCAGAATAGGGGTTTTTTGGGGTCAGCTGTGTCATATTACACTCATCGCTGGTATTAACTCCTTTTATACCTGTTATATACTAATGCCGTACACGCTGAAACTGTATCTTTAATGCAATGATGTCTGGTTCATTCCATGCATTATGGGGCCAAAACTCGCTAGTTTATGACGTTGATCCATTGTGTGTGTGTGTGCGCGTGCTTGTGTGTTTTGGATTGCAAATGTCCTGTGGTTTGTTGTATGCATTGAAGATGGAAACGATAGGTCCATATGCACCGATTCACCTTCCTGCCCCTATATGAAGCCTGTCAAACTCAGACCTGGTTGCGAGTCAAATCCGAAATCCAACTTGGCACCTTGGGCCCCACACGTACTGGATGTATCTAAAATGCTTAGATAAACTTTAGGGTCGAGTTCCCTGCAACAGAAGACGTTCTGTTTGTGCAAGCATTTTGCTTGCATCTTGTATACTGTTACAATTTCTCGCCCTTCTTCGCGCAAAGAAAGTTTGTGGACGTAAAGTGATCGTTGTATTTAATTTTGGGTGTATTTTTCTGAGATGCACAAATCCCGGTCGCCAGGTCGCTCGGGCGAATATTGTACGGCGACGCGAGTGTTTGAGGGTTCTCAGTATGGATCTGGCTTCTTTTCACCCTTCTGGTGGCAGGAATTTTGAGGTGGCTTCTACATTTTTGAAAAAGTTGTGCCTCCATGTATTACGCAATAAAAATAAGTTCATATGTTGAAAATATATTTAAATATTGACTGACAGAATAACATAATTCTTCAAATCACTTAGTTTTTTTTTTTATTTATTTGACTATGGACCACGACATTTACAATCACAATCCTGAAATTGAATATTCCCATAATTGTATAAGTGACTTGAAATGATGACTGGGTGAGAAAGTGGGATAACGTATAGCAAGGGTTTGATTGTAATGATTTATATTTATTGAATGTAAAATGTCACATTAAACCTTTTAAATAAAATGTGAGATTGCCGCATTCTGCAGTTCTGCGGACCACATGTACTCAGGCCTATTCAACACTACGGCTTGCGCAGGCAGCAGGGTAGTTGGAGTGGGAAGACTACGTAAGCTACTTGCCGCGATTCTCGTCTTTGAAAGATCATCTGTGGATACTAGATAATCTGTAATCTGTGGTGACGATTGCTTAGTAGTAGAACGGCACACCAGAATGCACGATATTTGGTTAGGGTAGAGACGTATGAATGTACGAAGTGCGTCAGACTAGGCAATTGGTTGTTTTTGGAGGGGGTTCTAGTTTTTCTTTACTTGACAGTAATTCGGCTATTTAGTGTGGTTTGGCAATAAAATTATTGCCTAAAGTACCTTGAATTCGCCGTGGTTTAAGAAAATAATTCGTGTCTGCCAAGGCCTGTGAGTGTATGGTACAACGCAATTCACCACATCTAATTTTAAATTTGGTGAGTGCTTACATTGATGTTAATTTCTGTATTGCATTGCAGTAATTTTATGCTTTAAATATGCTGCTTTTCAGAGCAACAAAGTCTTGCATATTCATTTGACCTAAGGTAAGTGAACGTAACCCAACACTCAAACCGGATTAAAAAATCACCCATGAAATATGACATTGTGGAACACAGACAGTGTTCTGCTGTATAAACAGAGAATGTCTCCAAGGTATTTAACGTTATGTCTGGCAAAAAAGTAGGCTGCTGCTTATGGTTATTGTAACACTTCATCATGTTGACCAATGTCTGTGTTGCTTCGAAGAAACATCTTGTATAGGCATATGCAGTGTTTTGTGAGCAGCTTGAAAGGAGGCTAACACAGTGCTTTTCAAACTGAGTTCGTGGGAACCCTGAGGTTCCACAAAGTCATGTCCATGAAATGCCGATGGAAGCGTGGACATTATGTATGTTGTCTCAAACATTAAACCATGACTATTAGGTAATATTAAACAGGTATATTTCATTTTTAAGTGGAACAGTTTGGAAAGAACCAGTTGCACAACTTAAGAACATTTGACTTTTCTGAGTAATGACGCCCCAAGAATTATAATCTAAGAAGGTTCACTGTAAACACTGCCGTCCCCCATATTTTACCAGTCTAGGGTGGAGAAAGTGTAGCCAGAGAACACTAATGTTCACAGAATAATGGGACACAGTGGCATATACAGTAATATTAAATATAGTTCTAATGGATTGGTGGTTAAAACAGGAATATTTAAAATAAAACCGAACAATGAAAATGAACTCCGGTACTCATCAGTTCTGAAAGGAAGCAGAGTCTTTTACACCATTATTGTTAAATGTGTCCTGTAGTAATGAAACACACAGTGTACAAACACAAGGATTGTATCCAGAGTGTATGCAAGTAGCCACAGCATTTTGCACATACATGCATTGGTAGTTAAGAGGACCCTAAACTCATTGATATCTGCATTAGGCAGTGCAGTGGAAATTGTTAATGTTATTAAGGCACGGCCTTGAAATTGCAGGCTGTTTAAATTGCTATGCTATAACAGGCACAATAAGTACGAAACTGTGAATTTTTATACTGAATTTTATTGATTTATCTCGCGATAATGTTCTGATGATGGTGTTTCAACCGAGCATGATATTTCAATTTTTTCTAGTCTGAAACAGAAACATCATTAGCTAACTGTTTCTCAGATTTTCCTTGGTCGCAGCACTTTGCATACCTCACCAATAGTGTCAATAAGTTAAATTAGTTCGGTCTGTCAATGCAGGGCTGTAGCATAACCATGTTCACAGCTGAGGGTAAGGTAGCTCCTCTAAGATTAAAACGTGTGTTGTACCAACATGTACAAGAAAATAAATTTGATCATTTTGATACAAAGAATGAATATCTTGAACAGTAGGGTAAAGTTTTATCAAGATGTGAAACGCGATCTTAGACACTTACAAAACTCATTTGAAGAATATTTTCCACATAACAGTAGTGACAAGAATCATCAGAGAAGTCCTTTCACTGGCTCATACCAGATGCAAGACTTTTCACTCAATGAATATGGACAGTTGATAGATATTCTGAGTGATTCAGTTTTCAAGTAAATTTTCCTACTATTTTTCTTTCAAGTTTTTAGGCCATCTTAACTGAAGAGTATCCTTGAAGTGTGTGGTTGGAAAACTGCTGCATTTCCTACTGCCTACCTTTGTGAATCTGGCTTTCATGATAAATTATGTCAAAAACCAAGTACAGAGATAAGCTGGATGCTGAGGCATACCTCAGATTGCAACTGTTTCCCATTGTACCGGATTTGAAAGTCATATGTTCATCAAAACAGTTTCATATGTCACACTGAGAAATTCACATGCAGGTATTTGTACTGTTTTATAGATTCATTATACTTAACAGCAATGTTTTTGCATTATTTTATATTCCTGCAAATAAAAAATAAATAACTTACCTGTATTGCCAACTGAAAAACAGGATGGGTTCTGTGAAATGTTTGAGTCTAGAAAAGGGTTCTCCAGACAGAGAAGTTTGAAAAACACTGGTCTAACACATGTATCCTGAAAAATAATTTTTTTTATTACTAATCATTGTATAACCCATGTAAAGCAGTGCAGGAAACTGATGCAGAAAGAAATTTGTTGTTGGATTGGCACTTGTTTTGCCAGCTGTCTGCCATTCTTGGTACAAATGGAGGAGCCTGAAGTTCAAAATTACCAGTTTTAAAGGGATGTGCCGGGAGGTAGGGTCTTACTCATTTCTGGTTCCTGCAGTTCATTACTGTATGTTTTGCTGTGTATGTAAATTTAATGTTTTAATCACCTATACTAGGCCTAACAAACAATTTCTACTTAACCTAACTCATCAGCTGTCTGCAGTTGGTTTGTCAGAAGTGTCCTTTATTTGTTTAAGGTTTCTTCATGGTCACTAACAAAACATCCTGCCTTCTGCACTAGGAAATTCCAAAATAGCAATCTGTGGACATGCTGTTCTTCCTTAAAAGAACATTTTCCGTGTTTGTATAAAGATAGCTAGTGCTGTGCTGTTCATCCAATCGTGCCAGTAACCGTATTTGTAAAAATAACCAAGCAGGTTGGTATAGTGGTAATACAGACTGTGGCTGAGGAGATAATTTTTTTCCTTAAATTAATCTTAGGAATTAGCTAGATGTTTCCCATCATTTTTCCCAGTTTCTTTGAGAAATGCCATATCAGTATCATGAATCATTTTGTCCTGCAACCTCTTAATCCCGTAATTACAATCATCTTACCCTCACATCTCATGTGACAATATTTAATGTCAGGACTTTGCAAGTAATAAACCAACCAACAGTTGAGACATATGGAAGGTGACAGTGTCAATGACATCACTAACATGACAGGCACATATGCCACATGTTAACTGTGGAGGTTACCCTAAAAACTGTTGTGTTTATCTTCACCAGTAGCAGGCAATAAATTATAATAAACTTGTGTTAAGGTGCTGTAGATGCGCTTTAACAAAGCAGATTGTCTTTTGTGCTGCACAGTATGATACTTTAGTAATGTCTCTGAAGTAATCTTTGCAACCCAGTATTATGTTACAGAATATAGGCCATTAAATTGAACATATTCAAATATAATAATGACAAAAGGCAGGGATAACCAAATGTCATAAGACTGGGCAGAATTACAATTTAAAATATGTGACCAAACATGATACTATCTTGTCACCACGTTCCATCTGGCAACCAGTCTTGAAGCTCATTCCTATGCACTATAACTAGACAATGGCAAGACAGTATGTATTGGTATCTGAAACATCAAAAGTTCAGCCAGCAGGAAGAGGGATGGAAAAACTAGCAAATGCTGTGTTTGGTGTTACATGGTGTTCTGAAGTAGATCATGGTCAGTAATCATAATAATAATAATAATGACCACCACCAGCCTTGACAATTTATTACCACCATTTCTGTTCATGTATGGCCTTCTTATGTAAATGTACAGAGCATTTCTCAACCCTTTTCTGCTTCTACCAACAGAACTTCCCAGTCCTCAGAACCATTGATCCTTTCCAGAACTACAGCAGGTCCTAAATGGCACAGATATGGGCCTGACACCAGAGCCAGGATCCGTTAGCTTATATACTGGCACAGCAGCGTTTGTGACTGAAGGTTTCCATTGTGTCTGTACCTTGATAAATTTCTTGTCTGTATATTTAACTAATGGTGTTTGTACAGCAACAACCCAACTTACCACGTGGATCACCAACATCCTGTTCATTGTGTGTTGGGGGCTCTTTTCCCAGAGACTGACCGGTGTAAAGTTGCCCATTCACCTTTTCTATTGTCATTTTGTATATTTAGGCAACAAGGAAATTTACTGCACGTTTGAGACTTACTGCATATATCTGTTTTATTTTCCACAGAATGCCATGTTTTTCAAAATTCTTGCTCTTTCTGTTCAAAAACATTTTTCATAAACCTTGCACTACAATTTAAATACATACCCGTGTGATAAAGGTTAATGCATGGAGCTTTTCCCCATACTCCTGCTGTATGGCTGTAGGGCATATTGATATTTTTTAGAACCACATATCCAGATGAATATTTTGGTCTTTTTTCTGCTCAACATGCACGAGTCACTTCATCCTCTGCTACTGTTCCTAAGCTTCCACAGGCCTGGCATAAGATGACAAAAAATCAAATTTGGGAGACAGAGTACTTGTGACTCACCAGTTTCATAGTTCTCATATCTGTGGATACAGTTTGCCACATCTTCTGTGCCATAAATAAGATAGCCAGATCTCAAAAAGCCATTTCCTAAACACTTGATGGTAAATCTGATGTGTGGTTGACAATGCATCGTAATTCAGTGTGGATAAGAAAAACCAACTAGATGTCACTTTTTGTATTCTTTATTTCTCTTCTAATAGTTGCTCAA
>Ga0209755_10008287_pt1 | contig 11136 bp, 14 predicted proteins | sample TergutCo191P1_FD_187301 | JGI IMG/M metagenome (GOLD analysis project Ga0209755, IMG submission 187301) | Cornitermes sp. P1 segment gut microbial communities from Petit-Saut dam, French Guiana - Co191P1 (SPAdes) (version 2) | ecosystem: Host-associated > Arthropoda: Insects > Digestive system... | reverse complement strand
GTGCTGGGTTGCCGTTCGCGTCGACAAGGATTTCGTAAAAGAATCTTCCGCAGTGGCAACGCTCGTTAATTTTTCGATTGATTACAAGCCCGGGTTCAAGTGCCGGTCCGGGCAGCATAAAGTTGCGGTTGATTGTGCCAATCCGCAAGTTGTCGGCGTCGCGAATCGGGAACTTGTAAATCACAAGGTTGTGGACAAGAACACGGCTTGAAAATCCGACGAACACGCGTTGTGAATTATAGTAAATAAAATTGCCTTGAGAATCGCGTTGGTATTGGATATTATTGCGGCTGAACGCGTGGGCAGGTTCAAGGTCGTGCAAGTCACGCCGCGAAAAGTTGGCTTGGTCGGGGGCGTTCAAATGCCCGTTGGTGTCGTGGTTGAAAACGTAATATTCATTGCCGCGAAACATAACAAGTGACCAGTTCCCAAACGCCCGAACATCGGAAAGAATCAACAGCGGGGTATCGGCGGCGACTTGGTGACGCGGTTGGACGGCGTTAGGAAAGCGGAATAAAACCGTCGGGCGGCTTGTGGTTCGAAAAAGCCCATTTCGTGCAAAGGCGTGGTATTCAAGGCGGCTGGCGGTGTCTTGCCAATTAAAGTTTTCAAAGTCATACCCGACGTAATCCCAGCCATACTCGGGGCGGTCAAGGACTCGGACGGCGTGCCTGTTGTTTTGACAGATATAAAAGATTCGCCCTGTGACGCGGTCGATATCCCGAGTGCGGGCGTTTTGGTTGAAAGACGTAATTGCGTCGCCGCTTGCGTTTGTGTGCCGCCAAGCAATCGTCGGAACGTCGGAAATATCGCCGTCAAAGTCAAGTTGGTTAATCGCCGTAACCCGTGTCCTTGGGACATTAAAGACAATCTCGAACAAGTGGACGTTGTCGTTGGAATCAGTCATGTAAAGTCTTTGCCAGCCGTTAAAGACGATGTCGACGATGTTTGTAAGGTCGCGGGTAATAAATTGAATTTGGGTGGTAGCAGACATGTCAATAAGTTTGACGCCGATTTCGTCTGCTATGACATATCGGTATTGGTCAATTACGGCAAGGGCGAGGGGATTTAAATGAAAGCCTTGGTCGCTTCCGTGTGATGCGGCGATAGTGCGTTCAAATCGTAATTGGTTGGACGCGTTGAATTGAAACATGTTGATACTGCGTTTTGCGTCAATTACATAGACGGCGTTTTGCGAAATTGTAAATACGAAAAAGGGAAGATGACTTGCCATTGTGCTGAAGGGGTCGTTGCCGGTGTCTACGGTGTGGACGGCGGAATGATTCACAGGCAACATATAGTTAAGGTCGTTATTGGAAACGAACACAAGCCGCCCGTTGACAAAGTTAAGCGACCGAATATTCAAGAAATTGTGCGAGTGCAAAATTTGCGTGCTGTTGATAAAGATTGCTCCGGCGTTGGTGGTCGGGTGGTGCGAGCCCGTGAAAACCGTAACGATGTCGTTTTCGACCAAGGCGGTGATTGTGCGAATCTGGTGACCGGGCAAAAGGTTGACCGGCGTCCAGCCTTGGTGGTCAAGTGTCGTGCCGTCAAAAGTCGAGTGTCCGAAACTTGCCCCGTCGGTGTAAAAGATTTTACCGTGCGTTACGTGAAAGGCGACTTTGCCGGTTGTGAAATTTATGACTTGGGGGCTTGCGGTCATGTTTGCGGTGTTAAATACGTGCATGCGGTTGCTTTCAAAAATAAAGAGTTGATTTCGCTCGCGGTCAATGTCGATGTGGAGCGGTGTAATGCCCGAAAGTGTAATCGTGTGGCTTGTGGCAAGCGGCAAAATATTTTTGTTAAACACGACAAGGTTTCCGCCGTCGATGACATAAACAAAGTTATTATCGGCGGCAAGCATTTGCGGACTTTGCAAGTATTTGTATCGCACGTTGTCGGCGGTCTTTAATTCCGACGCCGCCGAAACACCGCCAAGAGTCACGCCGCCTAATAAAGCAAGTACCATTGCACTTAAAATTATCATTGGTATGATAAGTCTTCTCATGTATCAAGTATAACATTTGGGAACAAAACTTGACAAATCATTTTTTGTGTGATATAATGTTTTCACAATTCTGGGTCGTCAAAGATTACCTCAATATCGTCGACAACCCCGCTCTGGACTTTACGTTCGGGGCGGGGTTTTTGCGTGGCTTGCGGTGGGGTAATCGTGATTGGAAAGAATGCAAAAAAAACAACTAAACATGAAAGGAACAAAGAAATGAAAACAGAAAAAAACATTAAAGTACCCCCGACTGAAAAGGTACATTACAAACAACAAGAATTTTTTAAAGATAATTCCCGAAATCGGTGGATTTTTGGCGGAAACCGAACCGGCAAAACCTATGCCGGAGCCGCCGAAGCCGTCCGCTTTGCCACCGAAAACAAAACCGATGGCTGGGTCATAAGTTTGTCTGCCCAAGTCCAACGCGACGTCTGCCAACGCAAAATTTTGGAATTGCTTGCCCAAAAAGGCGTTCATTTTGATTGCGTGATGACAAGCGGCAGCCAAAAATTCCCCGAACGCGGGGTGATTGATTTTATCAATTTGGAAAACGGTAGCAAAATCGGTTTTAAAAACTGCGAACAAGGTCGCGAGAAATTCCAAGGCACGGCTCTTGACTGGGTTTGGTTTGACGAAGAACCGCCCCAAGAAATTTACGAAGAATGCCTTATGCGAACCTTGGACAAAGGCGGTTTTATCTGGGGGACTATGACACCGCTTAAAGGCAAGACCTGGCTTTACGACCGGATTTTTAAAGTTGGAAAACCCGAAATCTCTATCCATCGTTGGTCGTGGCAGGACAATCCCTATCTTTGCCCAAAAGCCGTCAAACAAATGGAGAAAATGTACAACTGTGAAACTTTGGAAAGTCGCAAATTTGGGAACTTTTCCGACACCCAAGACCGCGTTTATCGCGAGTTTTCCGACCAAAATGTGATACGCAGAAATGACGAATTTTGCCCATTTTTAAAGGGTTTTTCGCACTTTTTTGGGAACGATTCGTCGAAAAAAAATATTCAATGGTATACTGGTTGCAAGCGGGAATCCCAAGTCGCTTTTACTGGGATTTCCATCGACCCGGGCTATACAAATCCGACGGGAATTTTATGGTTCGCGGTAGACACCGAGCAAAACATTTTTGTAATTGACGAATTCAAAAAATCGTTTATGTCGGTGGAACAAATCGCAAATGTGATTTATCAAAAAAGCGAAAAACTTGGTGTGCCTGTGAAAAATGTCTTTATAGACAGTCAAGCCACCGCCCGGAACTTTGGCGAGGTCGCAAGCGTCGCCGACCAGTTCCGCAAACACAAAGTACCCGTAGACGCAAAAGTGGATAAAAACATTTTGGAAGGCGTCCACAAGGTGAAGAACATAATCTTGTCGTCAAGCAACGGAATCAGAAAATTGTTCGTGCTTGAACACTGTGTGGAACTTTTAAAAGAAATCCAAAATTACGTGTGGGGCGAAAACGAGCGTCCAATTAAAAAAGACGACCACCTCGTCGACGCCCTTCGGTATTTTGTCATGACATTGAGCGAAGCGAAATGGCATATCGAGCGAAATGGAGCGAAGCGGTGTAGCGAAGATATGAGCAATCGTTTTCACGCCCAACTTGAAAAACACAAAAGGAGAATTTTAAAAAATGGAATCTACTAGACCCAAGAAAGTAGACGAAAATCTTAAAATCATTAAAAACGTGATTGAAGATTTTGAAAAAAGAAAAGAAGCAAGAAAAAGTTACGAGTTGCAATGGCAACTTAACATCGACTTTTTGAACGGACGCCAAAATAACTATGTAACAAATTTTGCGTCGGTCGGGTCGCATGCAAGACGCTTTCATTGGCAACGCAACGAGGTTTTCAACCACATCGCCCCGATGATAGAATCACGGCTTGCCCGACTTGTAAATCAGGACGAGAGGTTCTCGGTCGTGCCGATGGGCGACACCGAAAAAGACCTTGTCGACGCCGACAAATGCGAAAAGATTATCTCAAGTGCTTTTAAAAAGGTAAACATGAAATCTTTGACCGAGCAGGCAAACATGTGGTCGGAAATGACCGGCACGGCATTTTACAAAGTCGTTTGGAATAACGACGGCGGACGAATCGTCGGCGAAATCGACGGGCAGAATCTTCACGAGGGCGACGTCAACGTCGTTGTGGCAAGCCCGTTTGAAATCTATCCCGACAGTCTTACCGCCCCCGACGTGCAAAATCTTTCAAGCCTTATCCACGCCCGACCTTACACCACGGATTTGGTGAAAAAGATTTGGGGCGTCGATGTCAAAGGCAAAGACGTCGATGTTCACGACTTTAATCGGTCGAATCCTGATGGCTCGGTTTTACGTGACGCTGTTATGGTTATCGAAAGATACAAGGACGGCGAATTGACAATCGTTGCCGGCGACAAGTTGCTTTACCACGGCGAGTATTTCGGTATTCCGTTTATCCGCCAAACCTGTGAAGCCGTGCCGGGGTGTTTTTTTGGTCGCAGCGTCATAGAGCGAGCAATTCCAATCCAGCGTGCCTATAACAACGTCAAGAACCGCAAGATTGAATTTATGAATCGGCTTGCGTGTGGCGTGTTGACCGTGGAAGAAAACACGATTGATTTGGAAGCGTTGGAAAACGACGGACTTGCCCCCGGGACGATTATCGTTCATCGGGCAGGCACGCCTCCGCCGAAATTTTTGGACGGCTCGACCGTGCCAAGCGAACTTGACGCCGAAGAAGAACGATTGCTTGGAGAAATGTCGTCGATTACCGCAGGAAATTTAATCTCGCGAGCAGGTCCGAATATTTCCGGCGTGGCACTTGGCATGATGGTTGAACAAGACCGTTTGCGAATTATGCGGGCAATCACAAGCGGGCAAAACGCACGGACTTTGGTTGCCAAGCGAGTGTTACAACTTTACCGGACTTACGCGACGCACGGACGACTTGAACGATTGACACGCGGACGCAAAGTCGAGATGTTCACTTGGTCACGCGAAGACGTCACATCGGATGATGTGGAAATGCTTTGCGAGGGTTGCTCTGAATAAAAAGGATTAGAAAATGGAATTAAAGAAAGATGTTGGCAAAATCATGCCGACAGGGGAAGAAACGCAATTTAAAAAAGATTTTCTTGACGAGATGTTGTTTGACGACAATCCTGAAAATCTTGACGTTATTAAAGAACTTGGTTTAGAAGAATTGGAACAACCCGTTGACAGCGATGTTGCGGGCTCCAATAAAATACTTGGCAAATTTGTTGATACTCTAGAACTTGCAAAAGCGTATGAAACTTTGCAAGCAGAGTTTTCACGAAAGAGCCAAGAGTTGGCAGAGTTTAAAAAGGTTGAAAAGCCAACTGTGGAAAGTGTTTGTAAAGAAGACATAATCAAAGAATATTTGACGTCTATCTCTAAATCACAGACTGCACCTACGGTCATTACGACCGCAAGCGACTTTTGTTTTGGAGCAAAGGCGGAACCTAGGACGCTTAAGGACTTGACCAAAGTCGCTGCACAATACTTTAAAACAAAGGAGATTATTAAATGATTACAATTCAAACAGTTGACAGTGCGTTGAAAAATGTTTTCTTGGAAGGCGTTATCAATGAAATCAACAGAGAAACAAATCCGTTCCTTACAATGGTTCAAGAAAACAAAAGAACCGTTAAAGGCAACGAAGCACGCGTTATGGTTCGCTATGGCAATCAAGACAGCGTGGCGGCCGGCGTAGAGGGTGGAGAGTTGCCGATGTCAAACGGCAGCCAAGCCGAGATTATATCCAAGGTCAAAAACCTTTACGGGACATTTCAAATTTCTGACAAGGCTATTCGCTCGGTACAGAATGATGGTGACGAATTGTCACAAATTATTCACGGCGAGATGAAAAATCTTGTCGCGACTGCCCAGCAAAGCATGAACCGGGCTCTTTACGGAAATGGTTTACGTTTGCTTGGATATTCGACACAAGTTCTTACCGGGGACAGAACATTTCAAGTGCCTGAACATTTTTTGCGGAACTTTAAACCCGGGCAAAGAATTCGTGTGTTCTCGTCAACCAACGAGCAAATCGCGATTGTCGTTGTAACAAACGTTCAAGGGGGCAGAGTGCATTATGACAATGCCGAGCAACCTCTTATTGCGATGCCTGATTATGACCGGTTGTATCTTCATGCCGACGAAGAAGATGTCGAGTTAAGCGGTATTGATTCAATCTTTCGCAGCGACAGACTTTATAACCTTGACCCGGCGAATCACGGCGAAATCTTGCCTTTCAAAAAGGTGGACTTTAACGTGACGCCTCCGGGTACGGGGATTCCGTCTGTTCTTGACGAAGACGAAATCATGAATTTCTTTGCGGAATACCAAGAGCATTGCCAAAGTATACCGGCGGATATTGTTTTGACAAATCCAACCGTGCAACGGGCGATATTTGAAAGTGTTCGCAGCACAAGGACAAACGTCGACAAGACAGAGTTGGCAGGTGGATTTTCCGGCTTTAGGTTTAACGGCTTGCCGGTTTATTCCGACATCATGTGCAAGCCGGGTACATTGTATGCTTTGAACAGTCCAAGTTGGGCGATGCATCAAATCTGCGATTGGGCTTGGTTTGACGGCGACAACGGCGGAGTATTAAAGCAAATGGACGGTCGGGCAGGTTATACCGCAAGCCTTGTCAAATACGGCGAGTTGGTTTGTGAAAAACCTTTCTTGCAAGGTAAGGTTGCCGGATATTCTGCGACGAGGTTTCGTGCATAATGATTAAAGTTACCCATGACCTGTTCGGGATTGCCCGGCGTTTGTTGAAAATTAATCCCGATTACAAAGTTTTCTATAACAACAAGGAGCAGCGTTACGAAGTACATACGGATTCATTACAGTTTGTCGTGCCGTATGAGAGTTTGGACTCGAGGACTTTGGAATATGCTCGGAAGACCCTTGTTAAAAATTCTGACGTTTTATTTGAAGAAATTGAAAAGAAGAATGTTAAAGAGCCTTGTTCGAGTTCTTGTTTGGACAAAGCGGCGGTTGAATTAAGGCAAAGGCTTGGATACGCAAACCGGACAGGTCAATCGGTGACTTTTACTAGAAATCATTTGCAGGAATTTTAAAAGGAGATTTTTATGAAACTTAAAAAAGTTATTGAAGACGCAAGTTTGCTTTTGGGAATTCGTCAAGACGATGTTGCAAACCAACGATTATTGTTTCGTTGTGCGAATCTTTGCTTGTCAAATGTTGCAAGCAATCACATTGAATGTTTGGCGACCCAAGTCTTTGATGTCACAAACGGCAAAATCGGGTTTGACCAATTCGAGAAGACTTGCCTTAAAATCAAGCACGTGTCCGCAAGGTTCAATCTGCACACCGGTTATATTTCTGTGCCGAATGGTCGCGTCGTTGTTACTTATGCGTACTCGCCAGAGTTCAAGAGTAAAAACGACGATGTTTCCATAGTTGGCGGAGTAATGAATCCGACGGCATTGCTTTACGGCATTATCACCGAGTACGCAATTATTTGCGAGTTAAAAGACGAAGTCGATGTATTTGGAAAAAGATTTGCTCGGGCGTTGTTTGGGATTCAGGACAATCCGCGAAAAGGAAAGTCAAGGAGGATTCCGGCATGAACGTAATGGAGTTTATCGAAGATTACGACGACGAGTTGGGCAAAGTCCTTGGCGTTGTCAAGCAAGGCAAGAAATTCATAATCGTGCGAGAGTTCGGGATAGAGAAATTTCACCCCGCACTTGACCCGATGAGATGTCGGCTTGAATTGCTTTGCAAAAGTCCGCGTCGAATATTTAATGTTCGGCAGGTGCGGTACTTGCTTGAATTACAGGGGAGGTGTAGACATGATTTTGACAACTGAACAAACGCGTCAACTTAACGAGATTTACACTTCTATTGTGCGAAAGTGGCGAAATAACTCGACCGACATTGTGTTGCTTGATTCGCCGCCGATGTTGTCTATGGACGACGCAATGCGTTTGGCAGATTTGGAACTTGGCGACAGGAAATTCCAAATTTTGTCTGAATACGACCAACGTGTAGAAGACATCAAACGTAATGCGACCGCTCGGCGAATAATGACAAGTCCGCATGTGTGCAAAATGCTTGAAAGGGCTCTTGACCGAAAGTTAGACTTACTCTCTCGATTGGAAAATCAGACCGAGCGTTTGGCAAAGCGGATTCTTGGTGAAAGCAAGCGAAATTACCTTGCGTTTGAACGTGAAAAAGCAAACGCTCGGTCGCGGTCATTACGTGATTACGCGAATATCCAACGCATGCGGTTGACTGTTCCGTATAATGCTCAATCCCTTATCGACGCGGAAATTTACGAAGCATATCTTGCGTGGTGCTTGCAATTTCCGCCGCGTGACGCCCATGCAATGGTTACCGGCAATCGAATTTTTGGGGATAACTTGTTACATCAAAATTGGTTGCGACTTGTTAACGAATTGCGTTTGCGTGCCGGGCTTTCAAGTTGAGGTGCGACATGTGGGAAAGCATTTTATCAATCGCACTTGACACCGGATTCATCGCGACTTTGTTCACGGGTTTGCTTGTCTATGTTTTGCGTGATACGAAACGCCGCGAGTGCAAGTATTGCGAAATCATCGAGGAGTTACACGAGAACTTGCACGTTGTACGGGAAATCCGCGAAGACGTTGCGGATATCAAGAAAAAAGTCGAAAGGCAAAACGGGGAAGAGTAAAATCTTCCTCGCCCCTTTTGGGGTTGAAGACATAATTTTTGAAAAGAAATGTTGACACGATAAAGTTTTGGTGCTAGTCTTGTCGGTATGGATAAACAAAAAATCATCAAAGAAAACCAAAAAGCACCAAACGACACAGGGTCGCCGGCGGTGCAAATCGCGTTGCTTACCGAAAGGATTAACAATCTTACCGAACACCTTAAGGACAACAAGCAGGACAAGCATTCTCGTCGGGGTCTTATGCAAATGGTTTCGCAACGCAAGAAACTGCTTAAGTATCTTGAAAAATACGACCTTGAACAATATCGTGAACTTAAGAAAAAACTTGGTTTAAGGTAATAATAGGAGAATTATGGAAAACAGCAAAAAATTTGAAACGACGATTGACGGAAGAAAAGTAATCGTCGAAGTTGGTGCATTATGTGCATTGAGTAACGGGTCTTGCACGGTGACTTGCGGTGAAACCGTGGTCATGGCGAACGTCACGATTGCGGCGAAAGCACGCGAGGGATTGGATTATTTCCCGTTAAGCGTGGATTTCGAAGAAAAGATGTACAGCGTCGGAAAGATTCCCGGCGGATTCAGAAAACGCGAGGGCAGAGCCGGCGACAAAGCAATCCTTACCGCAAGACTTATCGACCGACCTTTGCGACCGTTGTTTCCTAAAGGCATTTTCAATGACGTTGCGTTGGTTGTCACGACGCTTTCCGTTGACCCCGAGGTCGACCCTGCACCTTATGCGATGTTGGCGTCGTCGATTGCACTTGCGATAAGCGATATCCCTTGGAACGGTCCTACGGGCAGTTATTTGATTTCAAATGACAAGTTGCACCTTGTTGTAAGCGGTACAGCCGACGCGGTTTTAATGGTTGAAGCCGGTGCAAACCAAGTTTCCGAAGCCGAGATGTTGTCGGAAATTATGCGGGCACATACCGAGATTAAAAAGCAAGTCGAATTTATCAATACAATCGTCAAAAAAGTAGGCAAGGAAAAAATGGTTTTCAAGCCCAAAGCAATCGACGAAGCGTTGGAGAAAAACGTCAGGGCTTATGTCACTTCTTATATTGAAAAGGCTATGGCGGAAACCGACCTTGAAAAGCGACGCGAAAAAGAAGACCGCGTGGACGAGTTGGTTGCCGACAAGTTTGCCGAGATTTGGGACGAGAGCGGCAAGGACATCAAAGAAATCATGTACAACGTCAAAAAGGAAATCGTACGCGATAAGATTTTGACAAGCGGACGTCGCCCAGACGGACGCGGCACAAAAGACATTCGACCGATTTGGACGGACGTTGGCGTGTTGCCTCGCGTTCACGGCAGTGCGGTATTTACACGCGGAAGCACTCAAGTATTAAACGTGTGTACACTTGGCATGATTGCCGACGCACAAAAAATTGACGACATCACCGACGAAGAATACAAACGCTATATGCACCATTACAATATGCCGCCGTATTCTGTTGGTGAAGCCCGACCTATGCGTGCACCGGGTCGGCGTGAAGTCGGTCATGGGGCGTTGGCGGAAAGGGCGTTAGAACCGGTTTTGCCAACCGAAAATGATTTCCCGTATGCGATTCGTACTGTGTCTGAAGTTTTGTCGTCAAATGGCTCTTCATCTATGGCAAGTGTTTGCGGTTCGTCTATGTCGCTTATGAACGCCGGCGTGCCGATTTCGTCGGCTGTGGCGGGCATTGCTATGGGATTAATCAAAGACAAACACACCGGCAAGGTCGCGGTTCTTTCCGACATTTTGGGCATGGAAGATTTCCTTGGTGATATGGATTTCAAGGTCGCGGGTACGTCAAAGGGAATTACTGCAATTCAAATGGATATGAAAATCGCAGGCATTGACGAAAACATTATCAAGACCGCATTGAAACAAGCCCAAGACGGCAGAATGCATATCCTTAAGAAAATGGAAGATTCAATCAAAAAGCCTGCAAGCGAATTGTCGAAATACGCACCAAAGATTATATCCTTCAAAATTCACCCGGATAAAATCCGCGAAGTCATCGGTACGGGCGGCAAGGTCATCAATAAAATCATTGATGAAACCGGCGTCAAAATCGACATCGAAGACGACGGCACGGTTCGCATTGGCGGCACAGACCAAGCAATGCTTGACAAGGCAAAATCTATTATTGACGGAATTTGCTTTGAACCCGAGGTCGGGGCGGTCATCACGGGCGACGTCAAAAAGATTCTTCCAATCGGGGCAATCATCGAGTTCGGCTCAAAGAGTGGCTTGATACATATTTCTAAACTTTCAAAAGAACGCGTTGCCAAAGTCGAAGACGTTTTGAATCTTGGCGACACCGTAAAAGCCGAAATCATTAAAATCAGCGAAAAGGGTGTCGATTTAAAATTGATTGAAAAGAAATAACAGGTGACCGATGGGCAGCGGAATCGTTTATGAAATAG
>Ga0209755_10008286_pt1 | contig 11136 bp, 14 predicted proteins | sample TergutCo191P1_FD_187301 | JGI IMG/M metagenome (GOLD analysis project Ga0209755, IMG submission 187301) | Cornitermes sp. P1 segment gut microbial communities from Petit-Saut dam, French Guiana - Co191P1 (SPAdes) (version 2) | ecosystem: Host-associated > Arthropoda: Insects > Digestive system... | reverse complement strand
CTTATTCCACCACCTACACCAAAGGTTACACTTGCGTTATCGCCAACCATTAGTCGATACGCATAGCCCAGCACAACCCGAAAATGCGTATGCACTCCAAAAGATTCATACTCGAAAGTGCCACCGAAAAAACTTCGGGTTGGCTCTGCTTGTCGAAAGCCACGCATATTTCTGTTTCGCCTGTTGTCAAACGAAATTGGCGAGGCAACATCAAGAACAAATGTTCTGGGAGCTCCCTCAAATCCCACCAAACTGTACGCTCCGGACAAAAACACTTGCAAGTTCTGAACCTCGCTTAATGATGCCGTGTTTAGCAAACTTCGCTGTTTGAAATACTGCACAGGTATCGTGGTCGCTACTGCGGTAGCAAAGCCCATCGCAAGCCCAAAAAAAATCGTTATTTTTTTCATCGTATGAGTTCAAAAAATGACTTATGGGTGGGGTTTGTGTTTCGGTATTCCGAAAACATAAAGTAGTACGTTCCGGTGGGCAAATTTCGCCCATCGAAATCATTGTTGTACGGGTGCAAGTCATAAAGGACTTGCCCTCGCCTGTTGAGAATAATAAGCCTTGCATCGGGAAATTCGTCCAATCCGGTTATCACAAACAAATTGTTTGTTGATAGGTTTGGCGTGAGTATTCTTGGGAAATACAAATTGTCTGGAGCGAACTCGCCAATGCGGAAAACCGATTGTAAGTTGTCGTTTGAATTTCTTACTCTTTCCCAACCCTCAAAGTTCTCGGCAAACGGGAAACGCCTTGTTAAGTGTTGCCGTTCGTGGGGTTTGGTTCTGAAACCCAAATTTGTGATGTTCTTTGGAAAAGAAAATTCAAAAATTCGGTACGCACTGCGGTACGGATTGTTTGTTCCGGAAAAGCGTGTAACGCTTCGGTGTGAACGAACAAGGTGCAAACTGTACGTGCTTTCGAGTGGCGTAAATTCAAGCCCTAACGCACGAACTTGTCGTCCGGCCACAATGCCGTGTATCGCCTGTTCGATTGTGCCGGAAGATGCCGTTACGAATGCTTGTTCGGTTTCGCCCAAAAGGTCGCCACCAATAACAAGTCTGTTTGCTCCGATATCAAATGTTCCGGATTGCATAATGAGATCGCCACCGAGCGAAAGTGTCGGTATTTGCGATTGCACACGCCCAGCAATTCGGAGCGAAAACAAGTCAAAATAGTTTCCAATGATTCGGCTTTGGCTGCTGTTTGCAATTATCAGTAGCGAAGCCGTGTCGGCGATAAATTCGCCGTGATTGATTATGTCCATATTCGCAACCCTCACTTGCGTGGTTGCTCCAATAGATACAACTGCATCTCTTGATACGAAAAACGCACCAAACGCATTCAGCGAAGTGAAAAACAGGAGTAGTATACTTGCGATTTTTGTTTTCATTGTTTTTGATTTTTGAAAATTAACACTGATGTGTGGAACGTCTGAAAAAATACACACCGATAAATGGTGGACGGTTTTCAATAGGCTGTGTTCCAGTAGCAGAACGCTCATGTACACCATGAGAGGTCTGATAACCACTAATAGCTACCCAGCCTTCATTCGCCATCTGCACAGCAGTGCTGGGAAAGCTTCCCCAAGCTGCTTGCCCCCTCACAACATTATCAACTGCGTGTGTGTGGTCGGGGATTTGATTTATATTCAGTGTTGTTTGCGATGCTCCACCCATTTGCCCTACAGTATAAACATGTGCTGCACCTAACTGAGGACACTGTCCAACACCAACAGGAAATCTACCTCGCATTTCTACAACTTCATCCCAACAGGCTGAAGCCAAAAAACGGTTTGTTGATGAATCACATTGTTTCAAAAATTTAGCGTTTGAAACACGCCACACACGAGTTGCAGGACTTGGAAAGTCTGAGGGAAGTCAAAAAAGCGAAAACCTATTGACCGCCATTCGCACCATTCAACAGAAAACGGGTAAAGATTTGGGTGCAACATTTCTTTCCGGGACAACCATTGCCAATTCTATTTCGGAGCTGTACGGCTTGTTTAATTATCTGCGACCGAAAGAACTCGAAAGGCAAGGCGTTTCTTCGTTTGATGCGTGGTGTGGAACTTATGCAAAAAAATCGTCCGATTTTGAAATATCCGTCGCTAACGAAATCAAGCCCAAAGAGCGTTTTCGTCAGTTTGTAAAAGTTCCAGAACTTGCAGCCTTTTACAACGAGATTACGGATTACAAGTCTGCTGAAGATATTGGTATTGACCGTCCGGACAAAAACGAAACGCTTGTGAAACTCAACCCTTCAGATGACTTGAAAGAGTTCAATAAAAATCTCATAGAGTTTGCAAAAACTGGCGATGCTACACTTATCGGCAGGCACCATGATGACTACAACGACAAAGCAAGGATGCTCGTTGCAACCAACGTGGCAAAAAAAGCCTCGCTTGACATGCGACTTATCGACCCGGATAAGTACGGCGACGATCCGCTGAATAAAGCCACACAGGTTGCAAAAAAAATCGCAGAATACTATCATAGGTTTGACGAAAATAAAGGCACACAATTTGTTTTTTCTGACCTTTCAACATGGCAGAATAATAAAGATTGGAATATTTACGCTGAAATCAAGCGTAAACTTGTGGAAGAGCACGGTGTTCCAGAAAACGAAGTTGCGTTTATCCAAACGGCTAAAACCGATGCAAAAAAGCAACAGATGATATGTTTTAACTTTTACAGATTAAGTCTTGGTTATTGCAGGTTATTCTATTTCTAATAGACTTCCGTCAATGCCAAGTTCATTGTGCATTTCTTTGTTGAATTCAACTATTTCTAATACCGCTTTTCTTTTTTCTTCGGGTAAACATTGAATACAAGTCGGATACTGAACACCTTTGTAATGTTCTTTACACTTGGGACATAATTCCCTGTAATTTAAATCATAACTAAAAGCACATTTTCTACATGCCGTCATTGTGTCTTCAAACGAAAGATATTTTATGTTAGCTTCTAAATAGAGTAAAAATGCCTCTTTCCCTATTATTTCAATGTTTTCAGCCTTTGTCCTTTCTCTTTGAAACCAATATTTTATTTGCGATAAATTATGCTGGTTTCTCCACTTATCTTTTGATACAAAACATTTATCTCGGGCTTCTCCATTTTCATAAAAAGTTGAAATAAGATTATCTATCGTTTTGCAAACTGGTTCATCAAATTCGTGTCGGCATTCTGTGCAAAGATATTGTGGGGTTTTTCTCGCTCTCTTGTTCGGGTATCTATTCTCACAGTTTGGGCACAACGAGATAGGCACATAATCATAATTTTTTACTACGTGTTCACTAAATTCAGATTTATCAACGATGTCGTTAGAGTCTAATAATTGAGCATATTTTTTGGTTATATCTCTCTCATATTCGGAATATTTTTTAGGATGAGAACGATGTTGCAATGTTAATGTTTCTCGGCTTCCACATGTCTCACATTTGTCTTTAATTACCTTAGCTCTTCTTTCTTTCCAATCTTTTGTGTGCCATGCTCGCTTTCCCTCTTTGTAATCATTCCAGTATAATTCTTTTGCTTGTTCTAACGCAATCTCTCCATTGGCCAACTTTTCCCTTAATTCGATATGCTCGTTGTGTGTCAACATGTTCAATTTCTATTATGAGTTTAGGAATGTTTTTTCATGGCAGAAAATTACGATTAAGATTTGTCAATATCCTTTTTCATCAAATCATTCAAGTAAGGTTTTTTTGTTTTTTAGGCTGGTGCAAAGTTAGTGGTTTTTATAAACTAATACCATTTATCCGCTCATTCAGTTGCCTCACTTTATCGAGCAGTTTGTTGAATGGCAAAGAATCGCCATAAATCATTGTTTGCATTTTGTTATAATCTTCTTCCCATTGTGCAATTACATTTTCGGGCGGAATAATGTTTATGGCTGTGGGATAGAGCGTATCGTAATCAAAATTTTTCATTGCGATAAACATTCGGCGATGAGCGATTATTGATTTGTAAAGCTCGGTATCGTTCAATGCTTTTTCGACAATTTCCGTATTCATCATTCGCTCTAAATCATACAAATGACGGCTCATTCGGTCTACACGAATACTATCACTCGGCTTGGCAAATTCTTCGTGCAAAAGGCAGACTTTTTCTAAAAATGTACGTTCTGGGACTACCGTAGAAACATGAAATGGCTTGTTTGCAAAAGTTCTGTCTGCAAACGTTTCGTCAACAAACGACTTCACTTCAGCTGTTTTCAATGGCTCGTTCATCGACCGTCCGTTGATTTCAAGTATGACAACAGGTCTTATATAGTTTTCTGTGTCGTTACTGAGATTATCCGCAAATAACGAGTTGTAGTTTATGAAGATTTTTTCGGGATCAATAGTCGTAACCGGAGTGATATTCATTGTAACCCAAAAAGAATCTTTGGGTATCCCATCTGCAATCATCTGTTTCGCTAAGTCAAATTGTAACGTATCTCGTGAAAATTTACAACACGCTTTTCGCAGATTCTTACTGATTTGCTTGATCGTAAATACATCGCCAAGAAAGCCAAAATACTCACGATTTATAGCAATATCAACATCTTCCGAAAAACGTTCTACCAAATTCCAGCACTTGCTCAATGATGTCCCGCCTTTGAACGATAAGTGTTCGGCGTACGGCAAAGAAAATAGGGCTTGCAAAACGGCAGTAACCCAAATATCTTTTTCGATGGCTTCTGGTGGAAGTTTTTTGTGTATTACGGTTTGATTGATAACATCAACTTTATCCTGCTGTGAAAGTTGAAAAAAATTATTCATTGAGTAGTTTATTTTTTAGTGTGTTTAATAATATCTGTGCAATCCAATTTGGTGCGAGTTTCGAATCGTGAATAATTGTGTCTTTGCTTTCGTGCTGTAAAAGTTCGTTTATTCGTTGTAGTTCGTGCGGTCGCACCTTGTCTTTTCCGATTTCTTTTAGTGCGAAAACGATTAAAGCGGTCAATTTTCCTTTGTAAGCAAGATTTTTTGCGATTGTTTTTTGAAACTTCACTTTAACTCCTGCGATTTTCAATTCACGAGCAGCTCCATCAGTGAGAAAAACAAAACGCATCGGCACTTGTGTAGAAAGTCCGATTTTGTTGAGTGCGTAAAGCCCTGTTGGAACAATACGAGATTTTTCTCGCTTTGCAACTTGCTTTACAACTTCCTCTACAGAGGGATACACTATTCCGAAAAGTTCGCTGATTTTGGGGTAGAGATAAGTACCTGCAGCAAGTCTCACAATCATACCATCCTTGCAAAGCCGTGATAGGGACTGACGAATGGCAAATTCCGTACCCAAGAGTGAAAAATCTTTCGTGAAAATTATTTTTCCTCTACCGCCTTTCTTTATGCTTGTTACTATCTTACTATTAAGTGATTGTGCAGACATTGCTCTTTTAGTTTTGTCACGTTTTTTGCCTAAATTCGTGACACATTTCGCACTACAAAGTTACAAAAAGTTTTTGAATTTGGCAAGTTTTTTTTGAAAAAATATGTCGATTAACACAAAACATTTCAGAATGTAATAAAGCCTGTTTGATTTGCGTAGTGTTTGTTTTCATAATTTTTGTGCGAGATTATTCGGCATTTCGCTTGTCGCCTTTAATTAATGACTGTTTGTTGATTTATTCGCCCGTTTTTTCTGAGTGATATTTTTTTAGATATATTGGCATTCCCCATGCTATCTGAGCTAACTCCTGCTCTGATGTCGGTCTGAGGCTAATAAATCTAAAATCCATTTCATGCGTATCATCGAATTTCCCTTGTTCCCACACGCAAAAAATACCATACTTCAAATCTTGACACATCCAGTGATTTTCACTGACACCTTTTGCTGGCAGTACCAAGTATCTGTTTTCTTCGATTTCTCTCACTGTTTTTTCGTCTGCTTTCATTGTAATATTTTTTTTAATAGTTCGTAATTCTTTTTGAAATCTTCGTGGCAATTGTATAAATACTCGAATGACCCTGTTCCTTCCATTTGTTGTAATGTTTCGATGGCTTTTTTCGAATTTTCAAGTGTTGTAGGATTGAACACTTCATTAATGGCTTTGTCATATTCGTTTATTGAAATTCCCGAATCATCTATTTCGGCAGCCTTATTGGCTTCGATAATATCGGCTTGTTCTTCGGCAGCTTCTTGATTGAGTTCTTCAATGAATCGCTGGGTTGCCTGCTCAAATAAACATCCTTTGGGGGTTTCCGCCTGTTCCTCAGAAAGTCGTTTTATAGCGAGGTTCTGTCTATGGAGAATTCCAATTTGTTTTTTTAATTCTTCAATAATTGAAGATTGTTTCTCAAATTCCTGATTTATTTTTTTATTTTTTTGGTATTCTCTGTGTGTTCCATCACTGCGAGTCATCTCTCCAATGCCCAAAATTAACCAATCTGCTGATAAGTCTTGATAGTAGTAAAGTATCTGAGCAATGATTTTTGACCCTATCGAACTTTTATTTTTTTTTGCATTTGAAAAATAATTTACGGAAACACCTATGGCTTTCCCCAATCCATGAAAGCTATTTCCTTTGTGATGTAAAAAATAGGTTAGTCGTTTAAAAATTTCTTCATTGATGTCGAATACTGACGAATAGGTTGCTTCTAAAATTATTTTGTCATCAAAACCGTTATCAAGAATTTCAAGAGTTGTTATGTCTTGTTTTATCTTTGTTGAACGCCCACCTTTGGCTTTTTTTGATTTTTCGTTTTTTGTGTTATTCTTTTTCATGCTTGGTAATTTTTTGCAAAGTTACAAAAAAAAACGCAAAAAACAAACAAAAAAGTGAAAATATTTTGCAATTAACAAAATAAAGTGTATTTTTGTAGCGTGGAAAGTTCATAAAAACTATTGCAAACGCTAAAAATCAAACAATTATGAAAACAAAACAAGATTACACATTCACAGATGCGTTTTTTGGTCGCATCTATAAAGAAGATGGTACTCACGCTACATCTTTTTGGTTTAGCCTCGTAGTTGCGGCAACTATCGTTGCTACCGTAACTGCATTTAATGTCTCTGGCGGAAATCCGTTCTATGCTATTGGAGTTTTTCTGCTACTTTTTATCCTTTGGTTTATTATGTCGCTCACTCGGTCGTCAAAATTTGAGGGGAAAAATATTTTCGCCAACTCTCAAATCAACATTGACAAAAGTGTAACAAAAATCAATAGTGACAACGACAATCGTCAGATTACTATTAACGACCATAGTGATCACAGCAAGTATAACTATGAAAATCACACAGATAGTCGAGATCAGAGTACACATATTGATAATAGCAAACACAACAGCGAAAATTCATCGGAATCGCTCGTTGATAATAGTTATCACGATAGCAGCATTACCAATAATAATCCTGTTGTTGAACAGCAGATCGCTTCTAATGATGATACTCTGAATATAGATGAAGATTTGGAAAATTTAGTAAGGGCTGATTTGACCGATTTTTTAGATGGACTTTGCAACAATGGCGATATGGAACGGCTTATACAACAAATTATTTCATTCCTAAATGGTAAAAAACTCGGTAAAGCATCACCCATAAAGCTGAAGTATGGAAGTCTGGAGATAACGCAGCAGTATATTAAAGCCGAAGTTTCCTACTATGCGTACAAGATATGGCTGATTTTGAAAAAAAAGAAAGTCCTGCAAAAGGAAATTTCCTCACATTTCTTTGAGACCTTTGGTGTGAATTTTCCGAAAACGGAAAGGGAAGATTTTAGGGCTAAACTAAGAGAAAGATACGAGGAATATCCCAAAATTAAGAAAGGGAAAGGATTCTAAAATTTTACAATCATCGGTGAAAATCTGGTGAAAACATAAAAATTCGAAAGGAGTGCAAAAAAAAATGCATTCCTTTTTTTATTGATAACCTGTGTTTTTTCGTGTTGTTTTTTTTCGGGGAAAGATTGTGCTTTTATTCACTTTATCACTTCGTATTTTGCGGTCATAGTTCAATAATTATTCATTAAAAAACAAAGAACAATGGAAGCAAAAAAAACACAAACAAAACTGACTTTCGAGCAAATGCCGGAAGCAATCGCATACCTCGTTGATGAGGTGGCGGGCATCAAAGAACTGGTGCGAACTCAAGTTCACGCACAACCCGAGAAACGATTGCCGATTTCAATTCAGAAAGCATCAAAATTGATCGGGAAAGCCATTCAAACTATTTATGGTTTGACGGCAAGTGGAGGAATCCCTCGTTACAAGAAAGGCAAGCAACTTTATTTCTACGAGGATGAATTATTGAATTGGATTCAGTCTGGAAAAAACGGTGGCGAACAATCATTAGATTCGTAATCTCAACCTTAGCAATTCAAAAATTCATCAAAAATCTTGACCCAAATCGGGAGGTCTGAACCCGAACAGAAAAATCAAAAATTAAGGTTTTGCAAGTTTGTGTTTTGCGTGCCGCAAAACTAACTTGCTTGACCTCCCGACAGTCAAGTGCAAAAACAATAAAACAATGGAAAAGAAAGTTAAAAAGGGCGGTCGCCCAGAGTTAAAATTAGAAAAGAAAACAAAAAGGGTCGTGGTCTATTTCACAATTCTTGACTATTCAAATCTTAAAGCCAAAGCAATACTGGCCTCAAAATCGCACAACGATTTCATCCGAGAAGCAGTTTTGAAATCCGAAGTCAAAGCCAAAGTTTCTCCAGAGCAAATGGAAGAGATTCGCAAGTTGAGTAATTTTGGAAACAACATCAATCAGCTCGCAAAACTGGCTCATCGGTACGGTTATTCCGATGAAATCCATCGTCAAACAATCCAAAGTATCAACCAAATAATCGTAAAAAAATGATGGCAAAAATAAACAAAGGCACGTCGTTTTCTGACCGTATAAACTACGGTTTGGATAACAACAAAAACGCAAAAATGATAGCCATTGAGGGAGTGTTCGGGATCGACAAAGAATCGATGGCGGAAAGTTTCGAGATGCAGGCTTCGATGAATAGTCGTGTCGCCAAAAAAGTTGGGCTGATTTCGCTGAATTTTTCGAAAGACGACCCAAAACTTTCAGACGAAACTATGGCTGAAATCGCACGTGAATACCTCGAAAAGATGGACATCGTGGATACGCAGTTCATCGTGGTTCGCCACAATGACAAAGACCACCAGCACTGTCATATCGTTTTCAACAGAATCAATAACCTCGGCAAAACAATCTCTGATAGCAAAGAGCGTTATCGTAACGAGAAGGTGTGCAAAGAGCTTACCAAGAAATACGGCTTGAAAATGTCGGAAGGCAAAGGCAACGTGAAGCGTGAACAGTTGAGGGGAAAAGACAAAGTGAGGTATGAAATTTACGATGCACTTTCAGAATATGTTCCGCAAAGCAACGGTTGGACAGACTTAACGCTTAATTTATTAACGCAGGACATTGATATAGAATTCAGAAACTGCGAAAACACAGATAAGGCAGAGGGTGTTTCTTTTTCAAAAGACGGGTATTCTTTTTCGGGATCGAAAATCGATAAGCAATTCGGCTTTGGAAAACTCGATAAGATTTTCTCGCAAAAATTTGAGCAGGCATTTTTTGAGAATCTCAAATCTATGGACGATGGTTTTAATGTTGTTGGTGCAGCTAAAGACCATTTGTCGGCATTGCCTGAAATCACAACCATTACCAGCGATTTGTCAAAGCCAAGAAATCAATTCTCGACTGATTGGGATGAGTTGAAACGCCGGTTAAAAAAGAAAAAACCAACAGTATATAGAATGTCTAATTAAAATTTTTAAAATTATGAAAACAATTACTAAAAAAGCAGAATACGCTAAAACATTGGAGTTTCTACAAGAAAATCATAAAAAACAACTTGATCAAAAAGATGATGAAATTAGAAAATTGAAAAAGCGAAGAGATCCGATAAAGGTTTCTTTCAACTGGAAACGCTCAAAGTTTTTTTGGCAGTTTATGATTGTACTTGCGATTTTAGTAAGTTCGCTTGTATGGAATGGATTTCAGTTTTTTGATCACCGAGAACAGAAGCAAACGATACAGCGGTTAGAACATTATTCCATCGTTGTTCGTGTGGCAAAAACAATGAACGGGATTGAAGCAAACGATATTCACCGAATTTTGCGAGACCTTCAAAATTCAACGGGCGACACCACTCGATTGATGCACGAAGTTTATCGCAGGATTCAGGAGTTTGAGAGTGGCGAAGCGACAATTCAAAGAGTACAAGCCCAAAAATAGAACGCCATGAACCCACAAGCCTTGAATTTCGGATTCTGGTTTTTCAAAACCAAAATCCGAAGTCTGTTGGACTTGAAAAAAAGAAAGGTTTTTCCATTTTGCCTACACAAAAAGGCAGAAAATCGCCAAGCAAAACCGAAAAACTTGAAAAAAGTTATTAACAATTCGATAAATAACCAAAAAAACGATTTTGTGTGTAGTTTGTGTGTAGAAAAGAAAAAAGCCTTTCGGATGATTTTCTGAAAGGCTTGATTTTCTAAGTGGAGAGTAACGGAATCGAACCGTCGACCTTTTGACTGCCAGTCAAACGCTCTAGCCAACTGAGCTAACCCCCCATTTCAATTTTGCAAAGATACGAAAAAAAATGACAATTTACAATTTACAACGGACAATTTTTGAAAATAATTCATAAATTTTTTGTATCTTTGCAAAAATTTATTTCTCAGAACAACTCATTTAATCATCAAATACACAAACTTTAACACTATGATTCTCGAAGCAAAAAACATCCACAAGGCTTACGCTAATCACAAAGCGTTGGACGATGTTTCGATCAGCGTTCCGCAAGGCAGTGTTTTCGGGCTTTTGGGTCCAAACGGCGCTGGAAAAACAACGCTTATCCGAAACATCAATCAAATTATTGCACCGGATTCGGGCGAAATTTTGTTCGACGGCGAACGTCTGCAACCGAAACATATCGAGCAAATTGGCTACCTTCCAGAAGAGCGCGGGCTTTACAAAAAAATGAAAGTTGGCGAACAAGCGATGTATCTTGCACAACTCAAAGGTTTGACGGAAAAGCAAGCAAAAGCAAAACTTATCGAGTGGTTTGAAAAGTTTGGTATGGAAACGTGGTGGGACAAAAAAGTGGAAGAACTTTCAAAAGGAATGGCGCAAAAAGTGCAGTTTATTGTGACGATTTTGCACGAGCCAAAACTGTTGA
>Ga0209755_10008285_pt1 | contig 11137 bp, 6 predicted proteins | sample TergutCo191P1_FD_187301 | JGI IMG/M metagenome (GOLD analysis project Ga0209755, IMG submission 187301) | Cornitermes sp. P1 segment gut microbial communities from Petit-Saut dam, French Guiana - Co191P1 (SPAdes) (version 2) | ecosystem: Host-associated > Arthropoda: Insects > Digestive system >... | reverse complement strand
GGGGGGGGGGAGCAGAAGTTGGCAAGACTGACAAGACCATGAGGAGAACTGGGGATTAGAGAAACCCCAGCCGCTTGTAAAGCTTATCAAAGCAGTGGCGAAGTATCTTCATACAATTTATACTTAAAGAACCCGAAGAGACTAGACCACTTGGAAGACCGACGCGCATATAAACCAAGCAACACAGAAGGCAGGACTGGACAGTAAAGAAAACCCGCCGGTACCTGACATCCACGATTGGCCAAGGCTTGCTGTATACAAAACAGCAGTCCCTATTGCATCACATAGGCCTAGGTATGAAATTTGGTTTTCCGCTCGACGCAATTAACATAGAATGAAGACTTTGAGAGTATGGTGCTAAAGACAGTGTTTGCATCTGAGGGAGAGAAATAAAGAAGGAAGAGGAGATTTATGAACACAACATAGTGGTAGAGTTTCATAATTTTACTACTCACCACTTATTAAGAGAATGATGAAATCAACGTTAGAATTTAAGAAAACATAAATTTATAAGCTAAAACCCAGGCCAGCGAGCACGCTGAGGTCCCAAATAGTATTCCTTAAACCGGGTGTGCGTGATATTCATCAGCCTGCATTAATCACAAGAGTGCAAATCTGAAGACATTTTACCCTACTCATTACCACAGTCGTTGACGACTACGGGGGACAGAGTGTCTTACATCCAGCGGGCTGTGTTATCGCGGGGAAAAATGGGAATTCCATCACAAAATGAATTTCCCCAGGGACCTGAGATCGAGTCCATCGCATCACGCTTGGGTGGTGCTGGGCAATGATAATGGACTTAGTGGTGCACTGAATCCTGAAGCAAGAACTTTTAATAGCTGCCCCTTCGTTTATTGGGCGGTAAATCGAGTGCGCGGGTCGAATGGGGTGGAATAGAAGGGGAGAGACTAACTAGAAGGGGGCGAGAAAAAATGGACAGCATTAAAAAGAGACAAAGAAAAGGTTGGCATCCCAGATCCAAGTGTCTCGATTTCAATCAGCTTAAAAGAGTCCAGCAAGTCCGAGAGGTCATCAACTAAGATGGACCTTTTCCTATTTGGAGGAGTTGGAAAATGACCGTATCTAAAGGCTGGTGGACGGAATAGAGGCAGAGGGCGTGATAGTGCATAGAGAGAGGTGGAGGCATTGCCGGTCTACGAGGATTCCCTCATTGAATAAGTGAATTCACACACTTAAAGAGAATGAAATCAAAAGTTCCTAGCTATACTCTGCTAGAGCAGAGTGCTTTTCATGGAAAACGTGATGTGGAGGTCACAAGTCCTGACCAATCACGGACAGCTGAAAACACAGAACACATTAGTGACCGTCTGCAATGAGGACAATGTAAATAATGTTTGGGTATCTTGCATCTGTCCTTGAACAATGTACACGCGCTGAATAAACAGGTTTACAAGATGGATTGCTGTTGGTCTGCAACTGATAGCGAACTGAAGCACCTTGCACACGTAAATGAATAGTTTCGTATCTTGACTTCTTAATTATTTACAGTAACCAAAATGAATGCTATTTAATAATATATCGCATACTGGAAAACAAGTCTTGCTATTTTTGTGGCACAGCTGAGGTGAGTTCATTTTTTAAATTATTTCGTAAATCCCAAAATTATGGGGTAGTGTATCGGGCATAAAATGTGTTCAGTTTATTAATAGAAGTTTTGTTCGAAACAAGTTTGCGTTCCGATAAATATAAGTTACACTAAAGACGTTTGGAGAAATGTATGTAAACCTTGATACAAAATGCCTGCTACTTTGTCTCATTTTAACCAAAATAGGATGGCGTCGACAAAACTTTTATTAACAGGCAGGAATTCAATTTTCTACATAACGAAATTAGCCCTCAAGTTGTGTGGCTCGCCATTATGTTATTACAGAGTGCTAAAGCTTTTCACTAACAAGGGCACGTGTTTTTCAATTAGCTGGACACTAAATCAAGCCTTTCGTTGGAAATATGCCAGACAATTAAGCAGGTTAAAAGACTTTTGTCTCTAATAAAAGGCGGTGATGTAAGTTACTCTAAAATTTGGAATGAACAGTTATTAGTTTCTTCAAACAACATGTCAATGTCCATGCCACTGACAGTTTCTGCAGTGTATTTAATAGGGAAGAGTTTTATGAAGCAAAAATGGTACTTGAAATTCAGGTAAATATTTTGAAATGTTGGAGATTTTACATGGATAACTGTAATTTGCAATTAATCACCACACACAACGCATACAAATAAGTGATTTATGGAATGAACACACACACACAGGTTGACAGCAAACCTTTCTCTATACATAAAGTATACTTACTCCATCGAGCAGAGCCTTTCTTGAGAAGCTAACTGGTCTGCAGCTAGTCAAGAAAATCCACGCATTTTATGGAACTCAAAGGTTCATTACCGCATTCACAAGTGCCCGCCACCTGTCCCTGTCCTGAGACAACTCGAAGCAGTCCATGCCCCAACATCCCACTTCCTGAATATCCATCTTAATATTATCCTCTCATCTACGCCTGCGTCTCCAAAGTGGTCTCTCCCTCAGTTTTCCCCACCTAAACCCTGTATATGCCTCTCCACTCCCTCATATGCGCTACATGCACCGCCCATCTCATTATTCTTTATTTTATCACCCAAACAATATTGGGTGAAGAGTACAGATCATTAAGCTCCTCATAATGTAGTTTTCTCCACGCCCCTCAACCCTCTTAGGCCGTTGACATAAGGTACAGCATTAAAAATTTTTACTTTAGTAATTTAATATACTCCACATTGTTCTGTCTCTGTTACACATGTAACTACTGACCCAAGTATCACTTGTACACTGCACTGCAGGAACTATGGCAGATGTGCAGGCCACTATACGTAAGAAAGTGATACTCATGTGCTTATGAAAGTCAGTTGGCCCTGCTGGAATTTCCATTTTTCTTGTCAATACTCAACATGTATATGAACAAATAAACTTGGAGAAAGGACAACTGAGAACAGTGCATTAATCATACTGTTCCATGAGTTGTTCAGAACCAATAATTTAATGTGATATTTATTTTATATAAGATATGAGGTTCTCAGTCTTAAATGTTAAGGATCACAGTCTTCTTTGTGACACTGTGTAGTGTGGCAGACAGGTAGGTATCACTGTTTCACGGTCAGCAGGTTCCCCCAAAATGTTGACACCAATCTATGATTCTATATGGCATCATTTCCCAGAAGTCCATGTTTATTAAACGTATCTCATTTTTAAAAATTTAAAAGTAAGTTTTAACTCTGAACAGCAGTACAGCTGAGGGGAAATTATAAATTAAAAGTAATTTTAAAAACAAATTATGTTAATTGTACATCATAAACACAACATGGCTGGAATTTAAATGGCAAAATAATTATTCAGACAATTCTGTTTACTGATTTTTAACAGTGCTTTCTTGAGATAGCGAACTGTAAAAATAACTGCATCTTTACCAGATCACCAACTTCAATAATTATCTCTTTTAAACATTCTGTTACTCTATAAACTGGTACAAAATGTTCATGGCCTAAAAACTATAAATTCTTTCTGCAAATAAAACAAGCAACTTTGAAACATGCCCTGACTACCACAGTAAACAATTTAAAATTAATTTATATCAGGCTGCACATTCATCTAGCAGCGAGGTCAGGAATGAGTGGAACTATACCTTTGCTCCACTTATATGCCTTCACAGCATGGACAAGGACAACTTTACCTTTTTACGCCCCTCCCTACCTTTACCTTTTAAAAGTATTTACATGGTAATATAGTGCAGAATAATGGTAGCTGTGTAAACCAATGCAGCACTCTCCACATTCACTAAGACATAGCACCTTTAAAGACTTTTGCAACAGCACAGCTTATTAGAAATTAGAATATGATATTGTTAATCAGTTTGACCACTGAGATGTGTGTGTGTGTGTGCACACGCGCGTGCGTGCACATGTGTGGCCACACTCTATTCTTTAAGATCCATCTTAATATTATCCTCTCATCTATGTCTACATTGCAAAGAGAGATCTTCCCATCAGGTTTTGTGGCTTAAATTTTGTAATCATATCTTAAACTCTCCCACACCCTCCTCATCTCACCCTTTTTAATTTAATAACCCTAGTAATGTTTGATGATCTCCAGCTTTAGAGGGTGGGCAAGGAGTTAATAACTGCTCACAGTAAAACACATGTTACACAGTGTAAATGAAACTGTACATAATGTTTTAATGCACTTCCTTCTTGGAAATGCTTGTTTCTTAGCATGTACAATAATGCCTTCTGAACCAGTTGTATACAAAATGTCTGAGGACACAAGACACAGACTTCACTCTACTGTATATAGTACATGTTCAAGTGAGTGAAAATAAGTTTCTGCTAATAAAAAGCCACAATAGTTTGGTGCATTAAGTAGAAAAATGAAAGGCAAAAATACTGTTTCAAGTAAAATACTTCAGCATTTATTAAATAAATGAAAAAGATATGAAGAACCTTAATCAACTATCACAGAGGTACAGTAAAATCAAACTGTCCTATTCCACATGTTCATCACAACCTTGTTGAAATTAACCATATATATAACAAAGAACATGTAATTCTTTATGCCTCTAACAGAAAATGGCACACAAAAGTTATGAGAATGTATTTTTGATAAAGGATTTGTTCAAGTGGCCACAGTGGGCACCATATCCCCTTTCAGGACTGTTACCATTGCATGTGTTTCATAGTAGGTGGTGTTTGTGGCTGGATCAGTAGTAGGCTGATTTGTGTTGCAACCAGTCTGGCCAAATGTCATTTGTGTTAACATTTTTTCACATATTTCTGTGACAAGTGTCATACATGTATGAAACTTTCTGCATGCCAACCTCTGAGTCACGTACAATTTTGTTAGGAGCATCTAAGGTGCAATTGGGATGCCATAGCAGTACATTGCTCATGTTGCACGTCTTAAATAACACATATTTTTACATGTTGTTCATTACTGTATATTGTTTTCCTGTTTTTTTTTTTAATAATTTAAAAACACAATATGAAAGTGAATAATGTACTTTTTTTTCAATATACAGTACTAGGCAAAAAAAAAACCTGCCATTTCCTGATATCAGCCAGCAAATGCTGGAATGCATTCTTGCACCTGTCCTGAAAGGGTCAATTTATACCATCACTGGAAGCACATTCAAAATTTAGTTTCTTCAAGATAATGTTATTATTTGCTGTGAATGTTGCTGAATCTACAAAACATCACTACAGCCTCTGTCAATTGACCTTGAAGTACCTCCTTGGAATTGGAAACAAAAAGAAGCTGTACAGAGCAAGATCTGGAGAGTAAGGGTTGTGTGGGGTTATAGCCATTTTCATCTTTTCCATGAACCTCTGGACAGGCTTTCTTGCGTGAGAAGATGCACTGTCAGAATCAACCAACCCACTGGACAGGCTCCATGATGTGGAAAATAGACTGTCATGATTAACCAACCCTCAGTACAGACTTGGTGGTGACAGTGGATGTACTGTTATGATTAACCAACCCTCTGGACACACTGTACTGTGTGGGAGGATAAACTATCACTGTTATCCAAACCTCTGGACAAAACTGATGGTATGAGAGGATACAATGTTTTGATTAACTAACCCTCTGGACATACTTGGTGGTGTGGGTGGATGCACTGTCATGGTCCACCAACGCTCTGGACAGACTTGGTGGTGTGAGGATGCACTGTCATGACCCACCAACCCTCTGGACAGACTTGGTGGTGTGGGAGGATGCACCACCACCATTAACCAGCAACTCCCCATTTCACCATTCTCACAATGTCTTTCTGCCAATACTAGAGCATATCTCTGTAATAATACTAACAGTTAGTATGGCCCACAGAGACAGTTGTATAATGCGCAGTACCAATGAATGAATGGCCACTGATGATGTACATCTTCTGCTTGAGATTAATCACTTCCTGACCCTCAAAACCTCCTGTATGTTTGTGCTTTAAATATAGAATCCTTTTTAAAGGATACTCATAAATTATCAACATCAGAAACTGATTTGCCATGCTGGAATAAAATAACTGATGCAAGCTCTTTGTGCTGTTCAACTGTTCATTTAAAAAGTTGCAAAGCACACTATATGAATATGTACAATACTCCCTCAGTTATCCATTCTGTATCGGGGGATAGGTAATCTAGATTACCTGGAAATCCAGATCATTTTGTATGTCACCTATACCAATCTGTGGTACAGGTAACACACAAAATAATCATCACTCAAAGCTAAAGTATAACTCCATAAAGCATAAATACTGCAATTAAAGGTCAACAACAACAACAACAACAACAACAACAAAAAACAACAACAACAATAATAATAATACTAGTAGTAGTAGTAATGGAACATTTTTTCACTATCACTTCACTGTAATAGGAAAACAAGAGAGAAAGAGAGAATCACATCCTTACTGCTGAGGAGTTAAAGAATGGCTGACTCTTCCCACTTCACCCATATCACCAGTCTCAGGGTCAGTTTGTCACAGATTTCCTCCTGGTGATCTGAGCCATGACTGGATCACCAGGGCAGGGGGGTGGTGGTGGCTATAGATGACTCAGAATTGTCCACATTACCAGGGGTACTACTGTATACATTATCAGTAAACAGCTTCAGAGTGACAGAAGAAGCTTAGTATGGCATATGTGAGATTAATTACATGCAGAATTATCACCACCTAGCTGAAAGTCATAGTGTTACTTGCAGTGTATTGATAGAGCATTCTCACAACTTTCAGAGACAATATACAACATATGGGCTGAATATTGATATAAGTTTACTTGAAGGTTGAAATTTTAAAATTCTGACAGCATTTCACTTCTCATCTTTAACATCTGACTGTTTTTCCATATGCAGAGAGATTATGGACGGCATGTGGACAGGAGTATCAACATGGGATGCAAGTTCAGACTCACTGTCAGAAGCAGTTTGGATGAATGTTGCCTCATTCCCCATTGTGCTGGAAAGAACATACTGATAGGTAGTGCCAGGTTGAAGGGTTGCTGCCAGTTGCTCCACAAGATTCTGATCTGTAGGTAAAGTAATGTACTGACTACAACGACCAGTTACCAGGATTGGAGCACCCTGATTGAATGATGCCAATACTTCAGCATTGCGTAAACTGTCATCAACATTACCTTCTCGCATTGATGAATTTGGAACATAAACCAACACTGGCTCGGTTTCATCTCGTTCATATGAAGGTACCAGTTGCCCTTCCTTCTCACAACCACCCTTCAGTTCTTTTGACCTGTTAACTGATTCTGGGCATGCTGTTATGTCTTTTGATTTTTGAAACTGCTGTTCTAACTTTGTTACTTCCTTAGAACCTGTGTTCTGATTATCCAGTGACAACATAAATGATTCATGTTGAAGGAGATCAGCAGTGCCATGAAGACTGTCTGTTTCTAACATGTTGACTGCCTTCTGTCGCTCACAGCTGCCCAACTCTGAAACCAGACTGTTAGCAGTAACTGAAACAACGCCTGAAAGAACTGTTTCTTGGGATTGGTGTTGCCTCATGTGACTTCTCCAAGAATCCTCTCGGACAAATGCTGCATCACAAGATGTACACTTGTATGATTTGTAGCAGAATGGCTTGGAGTGAGCTATGGCCTTTGGCACATTACGAGTGGAAAACCCAACTTTTCCTGCTATTGGTTCTTTTGAAACACTTTTTCCTTTCCTAGGAACTCTCAAATCAGGATGTTTCTTCTTTGTGTGAGCCTTTAGAATTCCTGAAATAAAAACATAATAAAATCTTTCAAATCTCTTCCAGCTTACATGTTAGCAGCTGTACAGCCACACTACATTCATATTAATGTTCATCAATATAAGACATATTTTTTAACACTTTGTGGGCTAGTATTTAGTAGTGTTCAAACTCATCCTACTAACTGCATCATAATATCTGAGTAGCTGAAAACATACTGTTCATGAACAACAGGGACACAACTGGTTTGGTTTGAAAGCAGGTGGGGACAGGGTGAACAACCAAAACAGGGTTATCATACCTATGCACTTGAGATAATGGTTAGTATCTTATTCTTGCACACTGGTGTAACTCCAGTGCCTCTGTTTCATGCAGTTCAGTACATCAGTACACTCAACATCAGCATTTATATTGAATTAATTAGTTTTCTTAAATTCTACAGTTCATTATAATTCTGTAGTCTTAGAATATATAACACAATAGAGCTGATTAACATAACCATATACATTGATTCACTAGTAATAAGTAAAATTCATGACAAAGTTAGCTCAGTCAGTAATGATTAGGCTATGGGGCTGGATGGCTGGGACATGCTGGGATCTTCTCTTCACCACCATACCCAGAAAAGATCTGTGACTTACCCACCCTCATACCCAACGTGTACTTGGTGTTCTTTCTCCAGGGATAAAGTAGCCAGGACACTCAGCTTACCACCCACCTCCAGTCAATAGTGAAGTTAAAAAGATGTGGAACTATACCTCCATTCCTCCCCCACATCTTCATGGTGAAATGCTTAATTAAGTACTGGGTCAACTTTATCTTCACCTTTTCTATGACAAAGGTAGTATTAAAGCCAGAAAGAACATAAATATTTCCCTATACATGGTGAAGTCTACACAGCTTACCCTGCTGCCGGCAAGTGTATGGGCAATGCTTGCAAGAAAAAGGTTTGTCTTTTGTGTGTATTCTCAGATGGCTCTTCATACTGGCAGTGCTAATACAGGTGTAGGCACAGACTCCACACTTTAGCACCTCATCTAAAACAAAATTGTAACAGAAGCAGTTACACATAAAAATGAACCCACCAACAAAGAGGCCAGACACACCAAAATTTAATAACATTATTTTACCAAAATCAGCCACTGGGAAATACAATTACCTTATACCCGACAGTGATATAAAAATAACATATTGAAGTATGTAACCTTCTCATTACTTTTCAAGCTGAATGTCACATCAGAGATGAGAAGTGGAAGACTAAATAATCAAAATGACTAAAATCAAAGTAACAAACCAGCATGGATCTTCTCATGCTCCTTTGAAGCTCTTTTTGATGTAGATACATGACTGCACGTATTGCATGGAATGGATTTCACTTCAGTGTGATTAAGCCGCAGATGGACTCGAAGATTTGCTGAAACAATATACTAATTTATTAACTGTTATTGTCTAGGAAAAAGCGACTTCAAATACCCCAGTACAACAGAAAAGAGGGAAGGGTAAAGGGGTAATGGTATTAGTACTGAATAAATACAAGCTTGGCTAGCTAAAGCATGCACACAGGCCATTGTAGTAGTGCAATGAATGACAAAATGGACGAAGTTCGTATTTAATCCAACTCTAATTATCACAGGAACATTAAGCTCAGAAAAACTTTGATTTTAATAAATTGAAGGCACCAAGAAGCCATGATACAACCCACACCCCCTACCTCAAAACCGACAAAATCACCCCACCATTGTGTGTGCTGGGGGGCAGGGGGATAAAGAAGAAAAGATGTCAGAATTTTGCAGCTGGTGGAAGTATGGAGACCTCTTCCACCAGATCAAATCTCAGGAAATACCTGACACAAGTCCTTCACCATTAACAAGCTGCACTTTGGCACCTGTCATGGGAATAATTACCAATGGCTCCCCAGCCTATGCCATGTAAATATACGTGACAGAAATGAGAAATGTGTACCAAACACTGGACAGAAAGCTTGAAGAGAAGAGGCCTCCTGCAGCACCAGCATATAAATTGTAAAGGTAAAGTTGTCCCTGTACACACCATGAAGGCATATAGGAGTGGAAGTATGGCTCCACTCATTCTTAACCCCAGCACTGTATAGAGGTGAATGGTCAACTTCACAAGCTGGCCACTTAACCCCCCCCCCTCCCCCCAGAAGAAGCCCCTGGTACCCACTGAATAGGTGAGGTGGGTGGACCCCAGGGTCACTCTGGACATCTCCAGAGTGTAGAAAAATCTCTTGCTTCCTCCAGGATTTGAACCCTGGAACATTCAGCTCATAGGGTAGTCACTGTGCCAACTATATTACCCCAGCTCCCCTGTGTATAAATGAGAGGATAATATTGGCATGAATCATAAAGAAACAGGGTGGAAGATCATTTGGATCAGAAGAGGGGCATATCATGAGCTCTTGCGCAGAACTTTGGGTTTTGTAAGTAGCAGGGGATATCTTGAGCAACTGAATAAATTTCGTTTCTCTTTGAGGTCTCTGCTGCATGCAGTGCATTTCATATTTTAAACATACATAACATTATGGCAAACTTTCATGTAAAAATTTCATATCTCATTGAGATATAGTTTTATGTAACATAAAGGTAAAAGGTAAGTGATCACGTTACAGGCCCGGTGTGGCCCAGAGGTTGGGTAGAGGTATAGCTCTACTCTTCCATGACCACGGCACTAGAAGGGGGTGAGTGGTCAGCAGCATGCCCCAGCTGCACTTAACCCTAGGAAAGACCCAGTACCCATTTTAAAGGAAGCTGGGTGGGCCCCAGGGCCGGTCTGGATGGGCGGAAAATCTTGTCCCCACCGGGATTCGATCCCAGACCATCCAGCCCATAGTCAGTAGCTATAGCGACTGAGCTACCCAACCCACAGTTTTATGTAACATATAGTTGTCTTATGTACAGTGAAGTTTTTTAAAAATAAGATTCTATTTCTATTTCATTGTAACTTCATGTAGTCTGTACTGAACTGAACCCACACAGATTAAATGCACAGACACCATTTATTTACCAACTAAGTGCACAATGCAAATAAATGGTATTCACTGATATGAAAAATGCACAGAATGGACAACTTTAAAATATATCAAATGAAATTTACTTCATACGTGTAATGCAAATCCTCAATATGAAATTTACCCCAAATCCATTCAGTTATACAAAAACAGCCAAGCATGAAAAAATGGACACAACCTCCATGCTGAAAACTCACTTTTATGTACTTTGTGCCAACCATGCATATATATATATATACACACACACACACATATATATATATATATACAGGGTGTCCCAGGAGGAATGTGCCAGACTTCGGGAGAGTGTTCCTTATGTTAAAGTATACCGATATAACCCAAAACACCTATATCCAAAGTTGAA
>Ga0209755_10008284_pt1 | contig 11137 bp, 7 predicted proteins | sample TergutCo191P1_FD_187301 | JGI IMG/M metagenome (GOLD analysis project Ga0209755, IMG submission 187301) | Cornitermes sp. P1 segment gut microbial communities from Petit-Saut dam, French Guiana - Co191P1 (SPAdes) (version 2) | ecosystem: Host-associated > Arthropoda: Insects > Digestive system >... | reverse complement strand
CAGGAGTCGTCATTACTCCTTCTTTACTTGCCCCAGTTCATCTAAAGGACATCACTGTACTGTCTACATAAAACCAAATCCTCTAAATTTATAGTTTTTGGAAATACATTAGTTAAAGGAACAGTCAATTTGAAGGACACAAAACTTGCAAATGGTCAGCAAAAATGCTTGTTGAATTGATGTGGACAGCCTGTTGAATTGCAAGATGCCTGTACGATGTTACCAACAGTGTTACTATATATAAATGAAATAAATAATAACGCTGTTGACACAACTAGCTCTGTTGATGGCTTTATTACTCATTTCATTTACAGTGCAACACACAATGGGATGTATAACATTAAAACTGTTACCATATGGTGTCATGACATAGCTTGGTTTTGAAGAAACTACATGTTCACTGAAAGGAGGTAGAAAACATCCCATATTTTACTTCACCAAATCACACTGACAGAGTAAAATATAACAACACTTCAAACATAAAAGGGTCTCAGAAAAAACTTCAGATCACCCCAATTACCTTAAAACCAGCAAAGTGACTTTGTGCTGTTTCAGACCCATCTATTATATTACAGTATGACTCCATCATCTCTGAATATGCTTGCGACCTAACAGAATTCAATGTACCTGTTTTAGGTAACAAAATATGCAATAGCTTGAGCCTCAGCACTTGTCAGGTGAGACATTCTCCATTCAGTGCAGGATGCAGATGAAAGAATACAAAGCTGACTTCACAACAAAAATATTCTATGAGACTACAGGCTTAATATAATGACCAGAATTTTGGAGTTCAATTGCAAATTATATACCTATGACTGGATCATTTTCGGCCTTGTGACTACACAAATCACCTGAATTTACACTGGATATTTCAGTAACACTATCAGCATTACATACGCTCACAGGATCCACTCATCTGCCAGATTTCTCTCCTTATTGTCTTGTGAACTACATAACTACACATTAAATTCTTTAACAATAGTCAACCACTTCCCACATCTTAGGCAATGTCCAGAAACTCGAATATGAACTTGAAAAGAACAACGGGGTGACTACACCTGCAAAATGTGGTATGCCGAACCTACACCAGGCTCCAAAGGCACACAGTCAAATGGTACATTTTTTAACTCCTATCTTCAAGGACTTTGTTTACACATCATAAACTTTAAATGACCCACAATTTCTTGTCTCGCCTGTCACTCACAAGTCATTCACGACTTCGGTTCTGTAGCACATGCATCTATACTATTTATTTATTTATTGTGGTTTATCTGCTAATGTATTCACTCAGACTATGCAGCATATAATGCCTGGATGATAGTGAATGACAACATGACAATAATTAGGAAGGAATAAATTAATTTAAGCTACTGTTCTAGCATGTGCCCACAATAACTGAGAAAAGCCCCAAAATTATGTCAGAACAGTTGGTGTCCCAGCCAAGATTTGAAATAGGCACCTTCCAAATGCAAGTCAGAAGCATTACAGTTTGGGCAGACTTAACTGACAATGTATCATACAATGGAATGGGAATTAGTGCATCTGTATTAACAGATGGATTTAGTGATCTCTGTTAGACATGTAACATGAGAGTTGATTTACCTCTTGACTCCTGTTTTGGGACAAACAGTAGGAAACAATCCTATATTTGACAGAAATAACGCAGACAAAGATATGTGACAAAGCATTCAGTGTGAGAAATGCCGTGCCCAACTCAACAAGCACCAGGCCAATGGCTTGTGGTATTATATATTCTATAATGTTTCAACAGCATGAGTGTTCTGTGCTGCTGTGTCCTGAAATGCTTCATCAACACCAGAGATCTGTACTAACATATTCTGTAATGCTTCAACAGCACCCGAGTTCCATATTACTGCATCCTGTACTGCTTCACTGACAGGAAATTTCTGTGCTACAGTACTGTGTAATGCTTCCATCAGCATGATATATCTGTGTCATTCAATACATTACTGTTTCTGTAGCATCAGATTTCTTAGTTATAATGCTTCTTCTACTGGGATCGTAGCCCTAACACCAAGCTGGTCAGAATCGTCATCAGTTGTATAGGATAAGGACTGCAACATAATTTTAACCTGACAATTCAAGCAATAAGCTTGAGTGCAAGCCCTTCTTGCGCCTCCATTTCTTCTTTCGGCACCACTTCTTTAGTCCGTCATTGCATGTGAAGTCTGAAACAGCAGATTACAATGCCCGATTATGATCACAAGGCAACATTACATACGCACATGTAACAGCCAGAAGGTGCTGTTCAAATAATCATTAAACACTCACTCTATTGCCATACACTCAAAGGCACTAAATGTATTCTTGTGAAATCTGTCAGAGAACACATGGTTTTTGGGCTCATGAACATAGGACATTAGTATGTGTCCTTATTATGATTAATTCCCATAAACCCTAGTCTGGGAGTTATGTGATGGGTCAATCCCACATGCATAAAAACACTGCATAAGTGAAAGAGTAAGTGATGCGCAAAATAAAATGAACTTTGGGATTGGCCAAGGTGCCACCATGCGAGATTCATGACATGGAGACATATAGGAAGAGAGCATTAAAATCTCAAACCCTGATACCTTCTGAATGATCTCTTCCAGGGCAAGAGCCTCCAGTACACACTGGACAGGAAATTATGAACTCCACAATTTGGTCAGTGTTATAGTGAGAAGAAAAATCTTGCCTCATGTTCGAATCAAACCCTTGTCATTCAATGCCACAGCAAGCCATCATATAAGTTCTCAGAATGTAGAATGAAATACTTTTCAATATGTTGAAATATCTGCAATAGGATGGGCTAGGAAATGTTTAAAACTGACATGTACCAAACAGTATGTCATGCTTTTCAAAGGATTAAAGGCATGTCCATTATTTACTCCATGCAGATATATAACATTTGTGAACAAAATTAACTTGTACAATTAGATAACAGACAGGCTAGTGCAGGAAGTGAATTTCAGTGACTATAAAATTCTGTAAATTCTTATCAGTCGAGCATTCGGTGAAGTCAATGAAGTCCCAAGACAATCAACTTCGCCAACTTTGATGATATGATTTCATAGACTCTTCTAACCTAAGTCACATTTTTCTTACCCTAGGTAACCTCCAAAATTTTTTCCAGCAATAAATCATCAGTCAAGACTAGAAAATTCCTGAGAAAAATTATATGACATAATGCCAATGACACAAAACTCTTAACAAACTATCTTCACACATCACAGAAACTGTCCCTGTCATTCCAGCTGATAAAGCACTTCAAGCCATTTTCATGCAAACACAATCGTTACAAAAGCTTTGGCATAGTCATGAGACAGCACACAAAATTTGCCAGAAATTTAAACCCAAATAAAAAACAAATGATCTACTCCACATCATAAGACAAGACAATTAACAAGAGGTATTAAAGCCTATTACATCAATAATCACTATATTTTAAACATGAATTGGTGCAGCTGTGGAATCTATTACTATATTTCTCAGCAGGTTTGATATACTCACTACGCTGGTTCAGCTCATTACAATGTGTTTGAAATGAACTCTAGATGCAGAGGTAAACATATGTCCACTATTTTCTAGTCAGAACAGTCTGAAACGAGGTGATGTACAGTACTACCACCACTGCTGTCAAAATTTACAATACACTTGAATTTAATAATTGTCCATCCAACAAGATGCAACTTATTCAGTTTATTACTTTTCTATAGGCAGCTCTATATGTTTTGGGTGTTGACAACCATCATCAGGAGCTGGTACAACTGTAATTACAGCTTCTGGTATTGATTAACTGCAATGAATGAAATACGCTGCTATTAATACTAATACATAATTTAAAATTCTAGATTGATTATATTGAATGTTACTAGTCTTGACAAATATGATGTATAAAATAATGGTGGATGGTTCAAAGCAGTATTTTTAAAACATGTCCAACAAAATATAAAGTATATAACAATATATATATATATATATAACATTCAATCTAACCAATCTAGAATTTTAAATTATATATTAGGATTAATAGCAGCATACTTCATTCATTGCAGTTAATCAATACCAGAAGCTGTAATTACAGTTGTATGAGCTCCTACAGAAATGTAATAAACTGAATAAGTCACATCTTGTTGGACAATTATTAAATTTGATTCACAATGCACAAACCCATGTATATAAAATTACAATATACTGTTTGGAAGGCACAAGAAATTTGGGGAGGGTTTGATGTCAGTGGAACACAGAAGCTTGGGATCTACACATATGTCAATTCATTGAGCAAATACATCACAAAAAAGAGAGAGAGACTACATTAACAAAGCAGGGCTAGAAGCAGAATATACAAAGTACATTTTCATCTCTTCATCAACATGCAGGGTAGAATCATTAAACAGGGAGGAGAGGTTATTATGTCCCACAGAAGGTGTTGTGGAACTGAACACACAGAACACTGCATCTGTCAACAATTTAGTCCACTTTTCCTGAAATTCAACTTACCTTATGTTATAGCAGAGTCTTCAAGTGTCAACCTAAATTATAAGAAAGCCTTTCCCATTCATCAAATATTTCTTGACACATTGTTCTCAAACTGTGAGTTAGCCCAGAAAAATAATAATTGCATGGCTTCAAAACTGGAGCCCTAGAGGCCAAAAGCTATAAGTTATCAACTGTTTACTGAACACCTCTTCTATTCAGTAAGACATTTGCTGTGTGGGTCATGATACTCTGCTGCATGAAGAGATTATATTTTTTATTGTCTGCTGTTAAGTATCTCACTAATGGTGTCAGAATTAACTGACTGGTAAGGTCATGTTTCTTCAAAAAACATGAAACCTATGATTCAGGGTGCAATAAATGCACAACAGACTCCATGAAATTAACTTCATAAATTGCAAGGGGATCTATACCACTATCTGTCACTTTGATTTTGTTGTATCTCCAGAATGTGAACTATGCTCATCCATAAAATCAACATATTCCAATCAAGAAATTCATCAACTACTGATTCTTGAAACCGACTGCAATAACAGGTTCCTGTGTCCAAGTCCAGAAGAAAGCTGCTGTATGACTCTTAGCTTGGCCATGGTTTTATAGGTTTCATTGTCAGGCATGGTGAAGTTTTTGACACTTGGAATTGAATAGCCAATAAGTGCAAAGATTTTCTGGCACTTGCTTCCATTTGAGCACCAATGTTGTAAAATTTCTCTTCACCTAAAGCATGATGTTTCTGTTGTTACTTTTTTGTCCAGCAGTACACCTCTCATTTGAAATTCTCCCACTTTCTTGTACAAGGGTCTTCCAATAAGCACCATTTTATGTTGCACATAAATGTTTACAACACTTTTTCCATGACACATATTTCATAAAAATATTGCAAATGGACACACTTTCTTCACTAGTGCACAAAGACCACCAGCATTCTTCAACTAATTATGTGTGACCCAACATCCAAGGCCTGGCTCAGATTTCAAAGTGACAACACAGCAACCACTTTGGTTGGCATGCATACACTACGTGAGATAATATGCTTCACAGTTCAGGGACACAACAAATCTATGAACATATGCAGACAGCTTGTAAAAAATTTTTCAATATGCAGAATAACTAACACATGTACCCTTATGTGGGGATGACAGTGATGAATCAACAGTGAGATGACAAAGTCAATAATGGATTAAATTTGGGGAATACATATCACTTCCTTCCCAGCTAACACATTAAAACCTGAAGATTAAAACATACACAACTACAATTTTACGTGTTGTTTTAAATGAGGTGTTAAACTTTGTCTCTCAGTCATGGGAGGAAATGTGTTACTTATTTCATTATGGTTCATTTAATGACAATGTTAGCAGTTCAGAATGGTAAATGGATACTGAACTGGAAAGGATTTGGAAAGAAGCAATTTTAACCTAACTGGAGGTACTAGCAGGCACAATCATGGCATATATCTCAAGGCACTAAGAAAGACACCAGGAGCTTCCAGCAGGAAAAGTCAGGGTCTGGCTGTGATCTGAAATGGTCACGTCCCAAACACAAATCAGAAATGCCAATACTTCAGCCAACTTGCTTGGTTAGGCAGAATGTAAATGGAGGACAACTGAAAAGATGGCATTAAGTAACAGGAAAATAAGAAGTTCATAATTTGTTGTCTTCACCAATTACCCCAAAGAGTATCTATTCAAGGAGGACAAGGTAGGTTTGCTAGGCAATATGCAGACAAAATTGTTAGCAGAAATCAGTACAGAAAGGAGGATAATATTCAAATTGATCTTAAAAGAAATAAGCTGTGAAGATGTATGCTCAGCTGAAGTTGTTCAGGAGGGAGCATGGCAGTACCTCTTGTGAACATAATCTTCAAGTTTTGGTCCTGTCAAAGGCAGGGAATTATTTGAACAGATAAGTAACTATCAGTTCCAAAGAGTTAGTGCAATATAAAACACCACTGCTATTATTACTTTTCAGAGTACACACACACAAGACGTCTTCATATTAGAACAGTAACAAAGCATATATATATATATATATATATATATAAAATGCAAAAATATTAAATTTATTCACACTTCAGAATGGCAACATGAAATCCACTTCTCTTGCAGATGAATGTCAGGTAGCACTTTACCAATACCAACTGAGAACCAAGCATCCTATGGAATTCCCAACAAACAGTATTTCAATACATATATATATATATAACACAACTCAACATCAGCCATCTGCTCCAATTCAGGAATCTCAATATGGGACATTCTTTAAAATGAAAGGGCATTCAATACATCACTCTATAAACGAACAGGATTGTCGGTGGTGGAATGATGCCATCAGCACATATTGGTAATGGATGACCATTCACAGAAGCATCTTAGAGACACAGCAAGCCAAAGAAGCTGTGCTATAAATGATGAGAAGATTCTGATCCTTCCCAAAATGTATGATGGGGATCATAACGGCACTGTACCAAAGACTCCATAAGACTAAATATGATTATCCTTGTATTATGTACATGACAGAAATCTTTTACAATGCAGGAAATTGGTCATGAACATGTAGTAAGTCCTTCACTGTGAACTGGTTACGTTAGGTTCAGTTACGTTATACGATTCAGTGTGAGATTGAGACACTGCCACTCAGTTTTCAGTTCAACTGGAAGAACATCAGCATCACAAACATCCAGAAATATAATGAAAGGCTATAAAGTGAGATGCCATAGTTGTGATGCTCTCATTTATACTGAGACCTGAAATACAAGAAGAAATGCAGAAAGATTCAAGTCTGTGGGATGTTACTTAGTGACATACAGTAACATCCCAGAGGACACTAACCTAACAACATCACTGTGAGGACCTACAGTCTCACAAGAGATGCGTTTACTCAGTACACATCACAACCTGTTCCAAAGAGAGAAGACAGTGTAAATGGCAAAAATTTCTGCATTTGCATTCTTACTGGTGAAGTGATCAGCTTCACATTCCAGGTGCCTACCTCAGAGCCAGTCTGACCATGGGTTGATTGAATGTGTGATTCATGGCCGGATTTTTCTAATCCCACACTACTGTAGGAAGTAAGCCTATCTGTTGCAACAAAGACACTGTGTTCCTGGAGACACATATATCAGCATATTTCACTGTATTATGAGGACATATCATCGAAATTTTCAACAGACTCCAGAATCATATTCCTCAAGTTGCTAATGATGCCAGAATACCTGATGAGTTTCCACATTGCTGACAGGAGACAGAATGATGCCTGCTGTTTTGGAAAACCAGTCTTGTTTCAATGATTATCTAAACTACAAGCGTGAAAATAAGATTATGGGTGTTCCTGCCTGTGATGTCTAAGATTCAGCTGTGATAACCACTGCTCCATGGAACATGGTCAAACAACACCCTGTATAATAGAAACATTTAATAATCAAGGGTTTACATATTTCCATGGCCTGCACAGTAAAAATACACAATATGTTACCCCAGTTACCTAAATAAGACTGCCATTTGTGAGCATGCAATTTTATGCAAAACTAAAAAAATTTTAAAAGAAGTGCTGGGAGAAAAATTATTATCCTGTTAATTACTCGTAATTCGGAATTCCTGTAACATGTGTAGGATGTAGTCAGAGTTTTTATGTCAAATATTATACACAAACCTTTCCTAGGTTAACACAACAGCTGGTAAACTATTTAAAATGCTTAAAATCTTACCATTTTGTCTTTAAAGCAACAGCCTCACTGGGGGTTACCTTCTCAATCAGGGATAATCACTGTCATCACCATTCATGGGGTTGTTATATCAAGAGCCATATATATTGGAATACCAAGACTCATTTGGGAGACATTCAAGGATATCTACAAATGGAAACACAGTCTACAATAATGTGCACACCGTGTTATTAGACAACATTTCTTAGGTCAAACAATAAGAAAAATAACTTAATAAATTGCTTTATAAATGTGAACACCACTATGACACACTTCTGCATTCAAAATATTAAGCTGTAACTTTTACTCTGAAATTCTACAAGTTCTTGTGTATGATGTAAAATGTAACATACATAATATATTCATGTTAACATTACAAAACGCACGCTAAAAGAGGAAGCAGAAGAAACAAAATAAGAATATATATGGCAAGTGAAGAAAAGAACAATGTAATGACAGAGAAAAAGAAAAGCAATTCTTGAATACTATGTGAAGATTAGCATAAGTGGAAAGAGGAATACAAAGACTACTGTACAAGAAATCAAGGAAACTGGATACCTTGGATGAATGCAGGGACTTGCTCAGAGATTAAAACATCCATTCAAGATCAGGTATATGAAAAATGTCTTCAGTGCCACCACAGTCCCATGACAGCCCATTTCTGTTGCGGAGGGACACCCTAACCAGTAGGGAAGGACTGGCATGCTTTGCAGGAATACACCGGGTGCAGGTATTGCTTGACAACTCGATACTTCCTCTGCTGAAAAAGTCCCTGATGGTTCACTGCCGTGTTTACAAAAGCCCACTTACAATAATGGCAATCATGAAAATTAAATTGAGGTCAGGAGCCCACACATCTCTTCAATCACATTGGGCCTGCCCAACTAACAAAATTTTGGCAGTGCATCATGCACTTCTTACACCTTGAAGGCACATACCCAACTCAGAAATGTAAGTTTAGAAGTGTTTAAATTTCAGCAATTACCTGTTTACCATGGGTGTTACTCTCCTGAATTATACTGTGTGTATCCAAATCATGTTGTGTAAGGGACTGGGTCTGTAGGAAACAGGGGGTGAGGAGAAAAATACCTGCCAACTGAGGCTACACTGTCACCATATCCTAGTTTAACAAGCACATAAATTTTCTGCTCTAGAGTTTTAACAGTTTTTACAGTAGCAACACTCCATTATGCTTTTGAGGCCATATAATGGGGGTAAAATAAGCAAATATTTTATTTAAAAAAGTTACTGAGTTTTTGAAGAGTTTTGATATCTCACAGTGAAAATCACCGCATCACTAACAGGCTGAGCAGTGGGCTTGGGTACTTTGTGATCTCAGCTGTAGGCTGACTTGCACATCTCTACATGCCAACCCATAGATAACTGACATACAATTCCATGTTAATAAAAAATATACAGGTTTCTAAATATAAGTTATGTATAAACAAAACTGCCTTGAATAAGAAGATACTGTATTTTATTAATGCACATACCAAATGGTTGTGAACAAATAAATTGCATCCTACTGATGGAAGAAAGACACACACACACATTCCAGGGAGGAGAAAAACACAAGATAGCACTGTGAATTACAAAACATCAGATAAGAACAAGTGAATGATGTGCTATAAAATAGGAAAAAACAACTGAGTGGAGGCACAGATAACACAGAATGATTAAATCTTATTCACCCATGAAATACTAAAGCTATTCTCTACAGAATCTGGAAAGTGAGATATATAAATGGATACATGTATGGCATTTTAATTCCACTTACAAAAATGTCTTCTGTACATGATATTCAGAGTGAAATAGACTACATTCACCAATCTGGTGTGAAAGTCCACTACTAGATAGCTTCAGTAGCCAAAATTTATAGTTAAAATAACAGGAACAATCTAATCAAGCAGCTTTGCACCCAGTAATTGCTGTTATGTAACTATGACAAAAAACTGAAATAGGAATGTCTGTTACACATATGTTACTAGACCTCCATTGAACGAACAAGTGACCACATCATTAATTTAACAGCTTTTACAATACAACCTGAAGCCTAAACTATATGAAGCTATATATATTTAGACTCCCTAAGAAATTTCTGTTTTTATATTCTACAATCAAATGTGCTAATTCAAAATCATGACTCATGTTTGATGGTGTTTACATTTACATACTTAGTAAAGTTAATAAGTTCACACCTTACCTGCACTTACTACTATGGAATTTCTTTAAACATGTACAGAACATAACAAATAAAATCTGTCATTTATATCTGAGGATTTAAAGATTGTCCCCTCTTAAAAGTTAAATTTGTGGTTCAATGCCCCATTACCTCGGGTTAAGTTAATTGCCAGTAAGGTTCTCCTCAGCTTAGATTTTAATTTTCATGCCTCCTGAAAGAGAAACATTAAGTGGGGACTTCACTGTAATTGAGAAATCAGACTGAAAGATACACAGGGGATCTTACACACTGAAGTACCAAGAATGAAACACTCATGTTTGATGTCACGCTGCCTACTCATGAGTAGAAAAAAAGTACAATTCAAAAAGCAACCCTTCATTACATATATTATACACTGAAGCTGGGGAACTTCCTTAAAACTTCTCAAAAGTGAAACAGCCTTACAAGCTCTACACCATAGGCTGACACATTCCAATGAACACCAGTAAGATCACATTCATTACCCATCACTCAACAACACCATTAATAAATTTTAAATAAATTCACTATATTAAGAGATGACAGAAATGAAAATCACCATGCAAGTACTCAAGCATGGGATTCCAAGCAGTTCAAAGGGATATGAAATCATATCATTCTCGAATAAAGCTACTGACAATTCTGTGCATTATCCTGATTTATTCTGGCTTCAGCAATATGACCTTCACTAATCATTAACAAGTTTGTTACCTCATTTTAATGCAACTACATCA
>Ga0209755_10008283_pt1 | contig 11137 bp, 10 predicted proteins | sample TergutCo191P1_FD_187301 | JGI IMG/M metagenome (GOLD analysis project Ga0209755, IMG submission 187301) | Cornitermes sp. P1 segment gut microbial communities from Petit-Saut dam, French Guiana - Co191P1 (SPAdes) (version 2) | ecosystem: Host-associated > Arthropoda: Insects > Digestive system... | reverse complement strand
AAAAAATATGTTACCAAATTATGTGTCCAACAGAATATAATGACAATAGGTATTTATTTTGTTATCCAGAACCAATAATACATATATTATGGCATGAAATAGGTCATACTATAATTAATGATTTAACTGAAAAATACATTAAGGAATATAATATTGAAGATGTTGAAATTCCAGAAAAAATAAAAAATATAGGATATTCAATAATTGAAGTTGTTATAAATGAATATATAATTAGGGCAATAGTGTATATGTTAACGGAAATAAATGAAGGTGATTATAATGCAAATTTACAATATGAAGTTGAAGAAAATTTTGGTTTTACAGAAGTGAAAAAATTAAAAAATTATATTACCGAAAATTGTGAAAAGGATAAAAGGTTATTAAAAGATGAGAATTATAAAAGAGTAATAGATTATATAATCAATAAAATATGCAAATTGTACTGCGCATAACAAACAATAACTGCTACGCCGCCTGTTCGGCGGCTCGGGGTTTGAAAAACCGCAGTCGCTACGCTTGGTGCGTTTTTCTCTCACCCACATTCCAGCCCACCAAAAAACCTTCGGTTTTTTTTATAAGGTGGGCTGGAACGTCAGTTATTTAGAACGTTATGTGCAATACAAGCTAGAATTTAGAATATAAAAACTGTCAAATTTGTTCATTATGCGGTTGATTAATATTCTTTAATATTGTATAAATTTGTATGGAAATAAAAAATTATTGCAATGATTATTTTAATGGTATTTATGAAGTTATACATAAAACTATAGAAGAAACTTATCCAAAATATTACCCCAGAAGTGCCGTTGATTTTTTCCATAATCATCACTCTAAAGAAAATATGGAAAAACAATTGCCTAATGAATATATAATGGTTTTGATGGATAATAATAAAATTATTGGAACTGGAACATTATTTGAAAATGAAATAAAAAGATTCTTTATTTTACCAGAATATCAAGGAAAAGGATATGGTAAATTATTGTTAAAAGAATTGGAAAAAAAAATAAACTTAGAAAAACATGATAAATTAAGATTGGATTCATCATTAGGAGCGGTTAAATTTTATGAGAAATTGGGTTATGTATATGAAAAATATATGACAATTGATTTACCTGACGGCAATAAATTATGTTATTTAGAAATGCATAAAAACATTAATATAAAATATAAAATTAATTATGACAATAAAATATTTACAAGTATAGAAAATAAAGTAAATGGGGAAGTAAATAATGAAACAATATTTTATTATCATCAAAATAAGGAAATAATATGGGCAGAATATAATGGAGGATCAATTAAAAAAGGATTTTTATTGGGATTGGTAAATGAAAATGGTCAATTAGAATTTAATTACGAACATTTAAATATAAATAATGAAATAAGAACAGGTAAATGTAAATCAACGCCAAAAATAATGGAAAATGGAAAAATAGAATTATCGGAAAAATGGGAATGGACAAATGGAGATAAAAGCAAAGGAGAATCAAAAATAATAGAAAAATAGTGTACGCTCGTACTTCACTTAACAAACAGTATGCGCTGCGGGCGCTGTTCGCGCCCTCGGGTTCCGTAAAACGCCAGTTGGGCTATTCGCCCTTTGTGGCGTTTTACTCCACCACATTTTACAGTTGCTGGTCTTTGCTTCGCAAAGCCCTTATACGCAACTGTAAAACGTCAGTTACCAGGAACGTTAGGCGCAATACCAAAAATTTTAAATAATACTAAAATTATATTGACAATTTTATATATTATTGTATAATGTGTATATAAGGAGCATTTATGAATAGAAAACTGATAAATAATATATTATTTTTGCAATTAATTGTATTTATTCTTTTATCATGCAATAAAATAAATAATATTATTAATAAAGATAATAAAAATATAATTGATGAAAATAATAATATGACATTAAATCAAGAAATATATAATATTATTAGTATTAATTTGGATTCATTTATTACAAATAATTTCAGTACTATTGAATTTAATAAAGATTCAGATATAGGTTGGGAAAGTTATGTCTTAAAATTCAATTTATCTGAAGAATATTTTAGATCAACAGGTTGAAATTATCCAAGTAAATTAAATTATGTTATAATTCCATCGGGACCGCCTTTTGAACCTTGGCTTGTTGGAACATATTTATTATATAATGATAAAATAGTATTGAATCCAATTGAATATGATAATAATATTGATAGAATATTCAGACAACAAATTGAATTAAAACCGATATCAATTAATAATTCATTAATTTATAATCAAGGTTTAATGGGAAATAATATTATATTTGGTGCTTCTAATATAAATAATGAGTTTAGACCACAACAAGGTAGTTTAAGAAATGTGGATGGAATAATAGTTATAACAGAAGAAAATAGATTTGGTAAACTTAATTCAAACGCACGTGTAAGAAAAGGACCAAGTATTAATTATGAAAATTATAATTTTATTTTAGGCGATATAGAAGAAAATTTACCATATTTTCCAATTGGAAGAACTATTGAAATAATTGGACGTTCTGAAACTCAAGAAACTATTCAGAATTTGACTGGTTATTGGTATTATTGTAATTTATATTATTATGGCTATAATGAAAGTGGTACAAGTTCAGGATGGATTTTTGGTCCATTAATAGATATTGAATAGGTACTGCGCCTAACAGACGGTAACTGCTACGGGCGCTGTTCGCGCCCTCGGGGTTCGGTCGGCTAGGTCGGTCGCTTCGCTCGCTCCCATGCCTCCCTCACCCACATTTTGCCAGCCCTGGTCTTGCTTCGCAAGCCCTTATTCGGGCTGGCAAAACGTCAGTTACCTAGAACGTTATGCGCAGTAAAAACCTTTACCTTTTTTAATATTTTATTTACATGCTATATTTATTTGCTTTGAATGTACTGCACAATCAGATAAATATAAATTCATTAAATTTTGATATGCTATACCTGTTTCTTAAAATAATTTATTGTATCCATATCAATTCTTATGGAAATTTGTTTCCGTAATTTTTTTATATATGGATTTTGTTTTGCCTTTGAAAAATCATATTCTTTTCTCATTTTAATTTCCCCATATTCTTTTATTTCCTTTTTTGTTGCTTTTCTTGATGAAAATATTCTTATTGTTTCATCATTTTCTTTATAACTATGACATACAATTAATAATTTCATAAATTTACTAATTCCTAAAATAATATATCTATCTTCTTCTATGGAGTGATCTGGATCATGTATTATTTTAGCATTTGGATCATAAAATACTGTTTCAGCCTCTTGAAATGATATTTTATGGTCTTTTATATTGAGTTGATTCTTCTTCTCATCTCATATAATTTTCATAATTATATTGTATTTATTTGTCAATGAAATATTTTATTTATTTTTCCATTATTTTATATATTTTTTAAGTGTATGATTTTTATACACATTGAATTTTCCTTATATTTAATTTTTTTCTTAAATTCTTGCTGGTTTTTATTGCGCATAACGTTCTAGGTAACTGACGTTTTGACAGCCCGAATAAGGGCTTGCGTAGCAAGACCAGGGCTGGCAAAATGTGGTGGAGGGAGGCGTGGGAACGAGCGCAGCGACTGACCTAGCCGACCGAACCCCGAGGGCGCGAACAGCGCCCGCAGCAGTTACCGTTTGTTATGTGAAGTACGGGCGTACAACATTAATTTATTACAATTAAAACATTTTGAATTGTTCAAGAGAATAACTAATACTTGTAGATTCTATTTTAGTTTTAATTGGCTCAGTTCCATTTCCAACATATATTAGCGTCTCATTTAATACCCATCTAAAAAATGACCCGTCATCAGACCATTTCATTGGGATATAAAATATATAATACTCACCGCTTTCTGCCCATCTGCTATTACTGAAAGTCCACCATCCTCCTCTGTCTTGAAAATTTAATGGTTCAAATAAATTAACATTAAGCAAACCATCACAAATATTTCCCCATCCAATTGCAGTAGGAATCAATTGTATGACTTCTTCAGGTATTGAATTTGTAATGAAGAAAGCAGCATTAGTTTCAGGTATAATTGATTTACTGAAATCTGTATTCATTTCCATTGCTAAATTGATGGCGGTATGTAAATAATTTAAAAACCCTTCATTTTCCGAATAGGCATTTCTTAGTTTTCTCTCCAATTCTGCTAATTGATGATAACCAGATACAGATGGAGTATAATTATTTCCCCATAATTTTATTAGTCTATTATCTTCAAGAATTAACATAGCCGTTATTTCAGAAATTCCCCAAATTACATGATCGGGTACATCTTCTATATCATAATATTTCCTACTGATATGAAATACATGAGATAAAACAATTTCAAATGCAGTTATTCCCCTTTGTTCTATTGGATCTACCCCATAAAGCCTGGTAACTTTATTTCCGTACCAATTACTAAGACCAATATGAAATGCTGATACAACACAAACGTAATTATCATAAAACCATTCATGCTGTGTTAATTCAATTACTATATCCGAAAATTCATTGATAATAGATTCCCATGCTAAAGAATAATCCTTAACAGATTGTTTTAAATCATTTCCAATTTCTTGATAACGATTATTAACTAAAATTTCTAGACTTTCTTTTATTTCCGAAAAATCATTAGAATCATGAATCATTTTAGCAAAATCATATTCAATACCCATATGCTTTGCTCTGGCTGCTAAACCAGCAAAACCTCCATCAGAACGAAACATTGAATAAATACTTTGCATATCCCAATTTTTATCCACAACAAATTTAATAGAAAAATTAGGCTCGGATTTTTTTTCTGTTAAACAGCTAAGAAGAAATGATACAATGAAAAACAAAAGAAATAACTTTTTCATAAAACCCCCTAAAATTATGTTCTATTTTAGAAATAAATAATTTTATAAATAGTTACATAAGAAAAATGGACATTTTTGATCATTTTTTTGTTTTATATTCAGATCATCTTAGCCCGTATTGCGCATAACGTTCTAAGTATGCGACGTTCCATCCCACCTTATAAAGCAAACCGCAGGTTTGCGGTGGGCTGGAATGTGGGTGAGAGAAAACCGCACAAAGCGTAGCGACTGCGGTTTTTCGAACCCCGAGGGCGCGAACAGCGCCCGTAGCGCATACTGTTTGTTATGCGCTGGACTAAGCCACACTACAATTTACTTTACATACTCCGATATTATACAATATGATATATTCTCCTTTATTTCAATTATTTTCTTTATTGTCATTCCATTCTTTTCTGTTATTTTTATTATTTCTTCTTTTGAATATTTATTAAATCCTTTTCTTGAAAATTTTGTTTTATCTAATTGTTTTTTTGTATATATTATATTTATAAATATTCCATTCGGTTTTAATATTCTTTTGATTTCTGAAAAACATTTTTCTAAATCATCCCAAAAATATATTGTATTTACTGTATATATTATATTAAATATTTCATTTTCAAATGTTGTTTTATTATTTATATTTTCTAATAATAATTTTAGACAATTATTGTTAATATATTTTTTATATTTTTTAGAAACAATATTTACCATATCTTGGGATATATCTATTCCGAATATTTTTATATTATTATTCTTTTTTAATAATTTATTTATTAAATATCCGTTTCCAAATCCTATATCCAATAAAACATCATTAGTTTCTAAACTTATATTATCTAATACTGCTTTATATTGTTTTTGATTCATAATATTCATTATTTTAGTGGTTATTTTCCCACCTATTCCATTAGGATTTCTAAAATTATTGCCCACATATTCAATAAATTTATTAAACATTATTCTTTATACTATATTCCTATTATTATGTCAATATTAAAATCTTTAATATTTAACTTTTTCTTGGCTTAGTCTTGCGCATAACGTTCTAGGTAACTGACGTTTTGGGCAGGTAATAGGGCGTTGCGTAGCAACGACCCCTGCCCAAACTGTGGCGGAAAAAAACCGTGCAGAGGGCGCAAGCCCGAACACGGTTTTTTGTAGCCCGAGCCGCCGAACAGGCGGCGAAGCAGTTACTGTTTGTTAAGCGAAGTAAAAATTGCTTTTAAATCAAAATGCCCAACCAATTCCCATTATTAATCCAAAACCATAATTATGTGGTTTTACTCCTACAATATCTATTATTTTATGTCTAAAAAATGCCCCTGGCACTAAAACCAATCCATTTGAAAAATAAAATTCCAACCAAGCGAAATCATTCCACTTAATGTTTGTATATTTTCTGATTCATTAAAATTACTTGCATAAATAATGGCAACATCTGTAAAAAGATTTTTTAAAGATGATCCAAATGGATAAACCCTAAAACGAGACAATAAACTATATGATAAATCATTTGTAAAATTTGTACTGAAAGTTCCTCCACCTATGATTGAAATATATTGATGTAATTTACGTTCAAATGAAATGCCAATTCCAATACCCTCACCAAATTTATAACCATTTGCCCCTGGAATCATTGGAAAAAGATCAATAATTATAATATTATTTTGTTCTGAATTATTGAATATATTTGAATTATTTTCTTGTGAAAATCCATTAATATATAAAAATAATAAACATACAATAATTGCTAATCTTTTTTCATTTATTTACTCCTATCATTTTGATGAAGTTATTATATGTAATATATTTTTTTCTGTCAATACATTCCAAATAACTCAATTTTTATTTCGCCTAACGTTCTAGGTAACTGACGTTTTGCCAGCCCGAATAAGGGCTTGCGCAGCAAGACCAGGGCTGGCAAAATGTGGGTGAGGGAGGCGTGGGAACGAGCGTAGCGACTGACCTAGCCGACCGAACCCCGAGGGCGCGAACAGCGCCCGTAGCAGTTACCGTTTGTTAGGCGAAGTAATATTTGTTTATTCAACTTATTAATTATGCTTTATCAACAGTTAATGGAATTGGCTGTTTTCCGTCTATATCCTTAAAGCCATAGTCTATTGCAACTTGTGCAGCTATTTGAATTGTACCGCTTTTCCTTAAAACATTTTTATCATTTGCCAATGCTGCTATTGAACAACCAATGAATTCGGGTGATTCAGAATTTGTTAAATCAAAATATTCTGCTGATTTTAATACCGATTCTGTCCGAACAAGTCCTGGGTAAATTGTTAGAACACTTATATTATACTTTTCTAATTCATAAGCCATTGTTTCAGTCATTTTATTAGTTGCTGCTTTAGCCATTCCGTATGCAACACCCATATTATTTCTTTGAGCAGCCCAAAAAGAAATATTGAATATTGAGCCATTATTTTGCTCTGCCACATATTTTGCTGTATATAAGCTTGTTGTATAATGGGCACGTACTCCAGAATTGAACATTTTATCAAATCTGCTTAATGGCATTGTAAAAAATTCTTTTTCATTCCAAAATTCAGTCCCATCATTGAAATATTCATACCCACCCCATACATTATTAACTAAAATATCTATTTTTTTGTGTTTTTGAATTATTTGGTCTATTACATATTTTGTTTCTGTGTCATTTTCATGATCGCATTTAATAGCATAACATATGCCTCCTTCATTGCGAATTATTGTTTCTGTAGAAGATAATGAACCTTCCAGTTTGACTTTTCCATTAAAATCTACCTCAGTTCTACCAGTAAAATATACTATCGCTCCATTTTTGGAGAGAATTTTGGAAATTCCCTTCCCAATGCCTCTTGTTCCACCAGTTACTAAAGCAACTTTTCCTGACAAATTAAACATCTTTATTCCTTCCTTTATTCAAATACTACAACAATTTTTTATTTTATTCAACATCAGAACTCAAATATTATTTCGCCTAATGTTCTAGGTAACTGACGTTTGGGGCAGGTTATAGGACTTTGCGTAGAAAATGTCCCCTGCCCCAAATGTGGCGGAGACAAAACCGCACAAAGGGCGCAAGCCCGACTGTGGTTTTTCGAACCCCGAGGGTGCGAACAGCACCCGTAGCGCATACTGTTTGTTATGCGCTGGTTTTTTGCTTTTATTATCCTATATCTTATATTCCATTTGTCTATCATACGGCTCTTCTTCAACACATTTTTTATTTATTTCAATAGCATCTTTACATCCAATCCTTAAATAAAAATTTTGAGTTTCTTCAGAATCATTTGCAGAAATGTATATTTTTTCTACACCAAGTTTTTTTGTTTTCTCTATACATAATTTAAATAATATTTTTCCTATCCCTTTATGTCTGTAATCATATGATACGTGTAAAAATTTTAATTGAATATATTGTCCATTAATTCCAAATTTCTCATTTGTTAAAACTGAGAAACCGATTAATTTTATTCCATCATATGCGCCAAAAATATATCCTTTATTTTTTTTAATAATATTTGCAAATATATTATTTATTACAATAATTTTTTTATCATTATCCCAATCCACAATATATTCCCCATCAATTAATTCCCAATTTCCATTCTTATTATGCCAATATTTATTTACTTTTTGGTATCTGTTAAAATTATCCAATAAATTATTATTTATATCGTCAAATGATAATTCCCTAAATTCTATATTTTCAATCATTTTTATCTCCAAATATTTTTATTGTATAATCTTATTATTTTATTGTCAATATTCCTATAAAATTTCAAAAAACTTGCGCATAACGTTCTAGGTAACTGACGTTTATTTGTGCCCGATAAGGAAAACACGAAGTGTTTTACGGGCACAAAAAAATGTGGTGTAGTGAGGCGTGAGAATGGCTTTACCCATGACCTAGCCGAACGTAACCCAAAATGCCCGAACAGGGCATTTTGCTGTACCGTTTGTTATGCGAAGTAGTGGCGTACACTATTTTGTTTTCATATACTATTTTTTTTGTAGCCATAACAATTAATGCGAAATTAGATCTATTATATCCTTCACGATCCCCCCATACGTATAGTTTATTATCAACAGTGGTGTTCCGTTCATGCCTGTAACTAATAACACAAACTTAAATTAAGCCAAATTTTATATCATTTACAATTTTATCCAAAACACTCTTTCGATCTTTAGAAACATCATAAATAACAGGATTGTATTTCAGAAATTTATCATAAAAATTTCGACTGTATTCTATGTTCCCAATTACATGGCTTCTCAACTGGTCATCGTTAAGATTGTATGTCCAGTCACTCTCGACATCGTGTTTTCTAATGTCGGTAAATAAGTCATCTGGCGAAATGTTGGGATATATCAAGCCAATAATCAAGTGGTTATCCTTCCATTCATCATACATATCCAAAATCGGCAGCATTTTTTCAAAGTCAAAATGACTGCCGCTCCCCTCAAACACACAATTTGTTCCATTGCGGCAGCACGAACGATAAGTTAAGCCGCCGATAAAATGCGCAAAAAATGGCGCTAAATTGGCAGCAGTCGTTTCAATGTTATTGGGCTGACCGATTTTTACTTGCGGCATAGACCTCTCGAATGCGGTGATAATATCGTCAGTGCCAATAACACTATAACATAATTCTTTGTTCAGCTTCTTGGCCAGTGTTGTCTTACCTGCCCGCCCTGTTCCGAGTATAATAATATTTTTTTTCATTTTTGAATTTCTCCTTTAATTTTTTTTGCAGTCATAACAATTAATGCGAAATTAGATGTATCATACCCTTCACGTTCCCCCCATGCGTATAATCCTTTATCAGATGATTCCGGGTCATCAAAATCATAACAAGCGGTTATTTCCACAAGACCTGCTCTCATTATATGTTTACGCCACCATTCTCCGCTGTGATAAGCAACTGAACTTTCATCTTTTGCCCAGCGAGTCCATTTATCTTCGTTAATAAGACCGTCAATAACAAATCCAAACTGTCCACCTGTTTTAACTAACTTACTATATGTTTGTGGGAAGTATGTATCGGATGTTCCAAAATAATGGTAAGCATTTAACGATACTGCCGCATCAAAAAATCCTTGTGCGTATGGAAGAGAGTGTGCATCGGCATGGATTGGGAAAACCAGATCGGCTGCGCCTGCTTCTTCAAAACGTTGCAAGTTTTCCGCAGCAGAAATCCATAAATCTGTTGCAAAAACCGTAACACCGTATTCCTTTGCAAGAAATACAGATGAGCAGCCTTTTCCGCATCCCATATCCAATACTTTCATGCCGGGGCGCAAATCCATGTTTGCACATAATTCTTCGACAAGATATAAAGGATTAGGTCCCAACCAGTTATCTTTTACCCAATTGTAGTCATACTTATTTGCTCTTTTGTACTTTTCTATTTTAGTAAAATTTTTCCATTCACCCGAGAGAGAAGTCTCTTGAGTGCTACTTTTATCAAGCAGTTTTTCATTTTCTTTCATTATATCATCCTTGTTTAGGAATTTTCCATGTTTTAACCTATTTTAGGTTATTATTTTTGAGAACATAGATTTCCCGTGAGTTTATCCAGCTTAACAAGCTGAAAGTTGAGAAAATAGTTTGGCTATTAGCCTAAAAATGAAATCTTTAGGCTAAATCGTCCGCATATTTACATTATTGATCAAGAATTAATGAAAGAATTTATATTTCTTTTAATTGCAAGAGATTCCCTGCCGCAATATGCGGTTTTTATAAAATTATTACCACACTGTTTGTCATAATTCACCTCCTTACTAAAAATAAATTTAGTAACTATACCTAATTTACAATAAAAACAAAATATTGTCAAGTTTATTATTTAATCTTTATATTCTCAAATCAATTTGAGCCGCTATTTCGCATAACGTTCTAGGTAACTGACGTTTTGCCAGCCCGAATAAGGGCTTGCGCAGCAAGACCAGGGCTGGCAAAATGTGGGTGAGGGAGGCGTGGGAACGAACCGTAGGCGACTGACCTAGCCGACCGAACCCCGAGGGCGCGAATAGCGCCCGTAGCAGTTACCGTTTGTTATATGCAGTTTGCCCGCTTTTACATTTTCTTCTTAAAAATATTATTTATTTCATTGGAATAATTTGCTAATTCATTGATTTTTTCAGTTACTGGTTCCATTAATTTTTAATTTTTTATATTTTTAGGTTTTATTCCAAATCCATCAACCATTTTAATTAATTCATTAAATCCGTCTTTATTTATTTTTTCATAAAGTGGAATTAAATCATTAATAAAACCCATATCTTTATTAAGA
>Ga0209755_10008282_pt1 | contig 11140 bp, 13 predicted proteins | sample TergutCo191P1_FD_187301 | JGI IMG/M metagenome (GOLD analysis project Ga0209755, IMG submission 187301) | Cornitermes sp. P1 segment gut microbial communities from Petit-Saut dam, French Guiana - Co191P1 (SPAdes) (version 2) | ecosystem: Host-associated > Arthropoda: Insects > Digestive system... | reverse complement strand
ACCCTGATGCCGTAAGCCCCTATGTCTGCTGGAAAATTTCAATAAGCGATGACGGTGAACGGCGGTGTGACTGGGGTATCTACGGTGACGAACAGGCAGCAGTAGCCAGCTACAATGCCCGTATATTCGTCGAATTTAATTGAAGGGAGTGCGAAATATGTATATGGAAATAAACATCCAAGCCATAAACGGCGACCAAAAAAAATGTTTGGGCGTGTTCCGCCTTAACGCCCGCACCATACAGGAAGTCCTAGCAGCGATTTTTGGGGCTTCCGCTCACCAACCCGTTCCCAAAGTTACACCCGAGGAGCAGGAACAGCCGCACATAGACAGTCAACAACCTGCTGAATCCGCCGGGCCTGCCGCATACGATTACAAAGTGCGCTCTGTAAAGCCATCAGGTCAGAGTAGTCTGTTGCTTGAGCTCGTCAATAAAGACGGTAATATCACGGCGGCTTACATCAAAGCCGGAGGGCAAGAGATAACCGTCGGCACATGCCTTAACAATGTAGACATTGAGCGAAAGACCGGCACTTACGGCGACTACAATCTGATTAACACCTGCCAAGTTGCGGCATAAGAAAGGGGACTTTTGCGATGCAAAAGCACAAGGAATATATCGAACGCAGCGATTTGAAAGACGCTACCCATTTAGAGGTCAGCGTTTATTACACCAAAGGCGGCGCCAATTATTTCAGCGGCGGAACAACGCAAAGGGGCTACTATCTCTCGGTTACGCCTGTTACAAAAAGCGAAAGGTCGGTTAGCTTTACCATGTTCAGCGGCTTTAAGCATTTGCTGCTCGAAACCCAACGCTATACAGACAAGCAGTTCAACCGTGCCGTTGATATGGCAAAAGACCACAGGGAATCCTTGATTGCCAAGGTTGTCGAACAGAGCAAGGCGGCATAATGGCCGACTTTATGGAAATATCCATAATAGATGTCGCGATAAAATGCGGCATCAAGCTGGTTGACTGCGGCAAGGCGGAGGTTACGATAAGCTGCCCGTTCTGTGATGACAAGAAGAAGCACATGTGCCTAAATACGGCAAAAAATGTGTTCTACTGCCATCGTTGTGGCGAGAGCGGAAATGCTATTTCACTATACGCCAAGTTGACCGGTGCTGATAATAAAGTGGCCTACCGCGAGCTTACAGACGGCGGGATAGTCCGAACAACCACAGTAACACACAAGCAAATCACAAATGTAGAACGTGTGCCGCTCCCATTATCGGGGCGGCACTCTGTTTACACCGGGCTGCTTCAATCCCTTGATTTATCCGCAAAGCATAGAAACAATCTATTAAATCGAGGACTGGATGCCGACGTAATCGAAAGTAACCTGTATCGCACCGTCCCCGGGATTGCCGCCGCAAACCGAATAGCGACGGAACTGGCAACCCGCTTTCCATTGGCTGGGGTACCGGGCTTCTATACTAAAGATGGCATTTGGATGATGTCATTGTATAAAGGCTTCTTCATTCCTGTACGCTCCGCTGATGGGTTAATACAAGGGTTGCAAATCCGGCTGGATGATGAAAAAAAGCGGAAATATCGTTGGTTCTCCTCCAGTCATTACAAAGAGAACGGCACACCTGCTCATTCTTGGATTCACATAACGGATAGCGGCGGAAATGCTGTCTTTATTACAGAGGGGGCACTGAAAGCCGATGTCGCCGCTCATTTGACAGGTGACTGCTTTATCGGGCTGTCCGGTGCGAACTGCATCAACGGGCTGGTGCCGCTCCTCAGCGGCATGGGTATCACAAAAGTCTATGAAGCTCTGGATATGGACAAGCATACAAACAAGAACGTGGCCACCGCCACTGACAAATTACATCGTAGGCTTGCCGAGGTCGGTATTAACTGCATCCCTTGTGAATGGGACAGCCATTGCAAAGGAATAGACGATTTCTTGTTAAACAGCACGGATTAAAAACGTGGGGTGCATTTGTGCGGCAGCATCCATAGATAAAATTACGACTTGACGCCCCTTTCAAAATAATCTATTATACATTTGCGTTGAAATTTGCTGCGCATAAAACTAAATACTCATGGCTAACAAGCCCCTCAATTGGATACACGGGATAACTGTGTCCATTTGCGGGGCTTTTTTGTGTTCCCTCCGTGTCGGCGGATAGTGTAGCCATGACCTGCGTAAAAATGCAGCGAGCGCGCCCATCGAATTAAATTGTGCATAGCACAAGCGGAAGGGCAGGCAAAACCCCTGCGAACTAAAACCGATTAAAGAGAGGATGAAGTTAAATGCAAAAAGCGGTAGCAGTGGGCTGTACTATCAATTTCGCCGGATTCCAATGGCGCGTGCTTGATAGAAAAGACAACAGGGCCTTACTCATAAGTAAAAAAATTATTGAGACTCGCCCTTACCATACAGAAGCAGAAGAAATTTCATGGCAGGACTCATCTCTCCGTGACTACCTCAACGGTGATTTCTTCAACCGATTTAGTGAGAAAGCGCAACAAGCCGTTGCCGAGACAATCAACCGCAACACAAAAAATCCGTGGTACAACACAAGCGGGGGGTATATGTCATGTGACAGGGTGTTTATTTTAAGCCTTGATGAAGTCGCCCGCTATTTCGGCAACAGCGGAGCATTGGCACAAAAGCAGGGAAAACACATCAATTACTTCTGTGTGAAAAACAACGAATTTGCACAAATAGCCAAGCCCGACATATCGCAGTGGTGCAGCTTCGCAGACCAATACAATGCCGCACGGATTGCGCATGACAAGTCCGGCAAGGCCCTGCGGTGGTGGCTTAGAACCCCGGGGGACAGCGAACTCCACGCCGCTTATGTTTTCGATAACGGCAGCGTAGATGTCGGCGGCGTGGGTGTCAGCACTAAACGCCACGATGCTCATTTTTATGGTGTGCGCCCTGCATTGTGGCTATACCTGTAAAAAATTTAAGGGAGGGAAACGGCTATGGAATTTTCAAGAATCGAAACCTACCGTGAAGATGGCAGCTATGAAAGCAAAAGACATATGCTGCCCTTATCCGTCGATTATCCACGATATGATGAGCTTGCTCCGCTGTATAACGGCGAAGCTCACGAAAATATTATTTTAATTTGTGCCAATATCAATGAGGGATTGGCCGCCGCAGGGCGTATTCTCAATTGCTGTCTTGGCAGTAAAAAGGTCACGGATAGCGAAGATGAACTTCTGAACAGCATCTTCTATGAAAGTGAGGAAGAAGAGCCCATCTACACCGTAGAGCCGGGGCTTGATGAAAACGCTTTTGTAACTTATTGTGAAAGCGAAATAAGTAAAGAATGCAACGAAACCGGCGATTATGATAAGCGCAAAGAAAAATCAGATGTTAGGATGCACGACATTTCCGGGCAAAGTAAACTGATTATCGTATGCGACGGAATGTTTGCGTTGTCAGATAAGCTAACCGAACAGTTGAAAGCTACCACAGGGCAGATTATCGTTATTTTGCCGAAAAGCAAGGCCAACACAGTGCGGATTAACGACTTGATGTTTTGTAAGGGCTTCGAGTGCTATGAAATCGCAGCGCGAACGAGGCAATATTATCAAGACCTGCTGGTGCAGTATCTCGATTTTCGTGGCTTTGAGTGCCTTGCCAATACAGCGGCTGTCATTTCAAATCTCATGGACTTCCGAAAAAACAGCTTCCATGAATACGATATTAAGTTGCTGGCAGACAAGGCGATTGCCCGGGCAGAATCAAAAACAGAACCGTGGAAAGCATTATGGGATGCCCATTTCCACATAGATAGCTACAAGCGTGACGAAACAAGCGGCGACGACCTGCTACAAAAAATCATCGGGCTTGAAAAAGTCAAAGAGATGATTAAAAAGCAATGTGCTGTCACCTTGCAAAACAAACGCATGGCGGAGCATCGTGGTATTGCCGATGATGCTTACAAGAGCATAGCCTTCAAAGGCAGTGCAGGTACAGGCAAGACATCGTGTGCGCGTGCTGTATCAAAAATTTACGCTGAAGCAGGCATCACAAATGGCGTATTCGTTGAAGCCTCGCGGTCAGACTTTGTAAGCGCATATGTAGGCGAAACAAGCCAGCGTGTGCAAAAAATATTTGAACAGGCTGCGGGGGGCGTATTATTCATTGACGAAGCAGGTACGCTCGTCACAGGCACGGACAGTTGGGACAGGGGCGGGTTGGAGGCCCTTGGCGCAATCGTAAAAAACATGGACAATATGCCATCTACTGTAGTCATCTTTGCCACTTACGATGATGAGATGGAAAAGCTGTTTTCGATAAACGAAGGGCTTAAATCCCGCATTTCCAACATCATCCCCTTCGAGGACTACTCCACGGAGCAACTAACGGCAATTTTCAAGTCAATGGCAAGGGATAAGGGATACGCCCTGCCGCCGGGGTATCGGAAAGTGATTGAGCAGCCTTATTTTGAAAAAATGAGGAAGATGGACAACTGGGGCAACGGGCGTGATGTCAGGAAACTACTGGAGGCGGCAATCGCCATCATGGCGGTGCAGAGTAAAAAATTCAACACGGCCATCCCGCTATCTGCCATACGGCAGGCTGTTGCCGAAGCTCTGGAGAATCAATCGCCTGAGAAGAATATAATCGGCTTTCATCAAGAGTAAGTTTTATGTTAATATAGTAAACACCCGCCGATGTCGTCGGGACATGGGCGGGTGTTTATGTTTGGTCTGTTTTCTCACGGTTCGATGGTTTTCGTTTTTAGGTGTGTGACCGTGTGTTAATTGACCTTTTGACAACCAAGACCCCATAAAAATACGATTAGAAACAGAGGCAAAACTTTACGTTCAGTCATCAATTCGCAAGGGGTTTTATGACCTTTGTTGGTCGTTTGTCCTAGATTATGAAAACGCCAAAAACCCCTATGACGAAAAACGACATGCTATAAGCAAATGGAAAGGCATAGCCCATGATTTTTGCCCTCCGTCCGAGATAGTTTTTGTACGCGGTAAAGAGTTAATGGCACTGGGCATAAAAAATACCGACGCCCTTCATCTAGCCTGCGCCATCGAAAAAAATTGTGATTACTTTTTGACAACAGATACGGGTATAATAAATAAGTCCGTTAAAGAAATAAAAGTAATAAATCCGATAGATTTTATTAGAATAGAAGCGGAGGTATTGTAATATGGGCACAGCAAATGCTATACGCACTGACAATGTATTGAGATTTGAAGCGATGGACTTACTCATGCGCGCATTTGGAGAAGTGGACGCAGAGCGTTTCATTAGCATGGTTAAGCGCGACACCTTCGACTACACCGAATGGCGGCGCGGTTTATGGAACGACATGACCCTAGCGCAAGTGTACGCAGAGGCTGTTGCGCATTATAATGACAACTAAAAGTGGCTTCGTGGCGGTGTCTGCCCTGCTTTGTGGCTAGATATGACATCCCTTTAATTCGATGTATCCTTTGCAGACAGAAACGCAAAATAACCATAAATAGGGTGATATGCCATGAAGAAAAATGACATCGAAAAACTACAGATAGATTATTTCCAACTGATGGATTTACGTGTCGATTTTGCCTTCAAGCTTCTCTTCACAAAAGGCGACCCACGTTTGCTAATATCCCTACTCAACGCCATATTTGCAAACAAAAAAATCAACCGCATTATAAAATCCATCAGTATAAAAAATCCTTTTCTCGATAAGGAAACAGACGAAGATAAATTGTCTATACTAGATATACGGGCAGCATTAGAGGACGGCACAAATATCCTAATTGAAATGCACTTGCATGGGTTAAACGAACTTAAACCCAAAACAATCCGCTCATGGGCTAGAGCCTTTGCAGAAGAACTGGAACAAGGCAAAAGCTATTCAGAGCAACCGCCAACGGTTGCCATAGCGTTCGTGGACGGAGCAGTTAAACCCCACGAAGAAACCGAAAACGCAAATAAAGACAAAATCCACAGACTATGCATGATAATGGATAAAGAAGATTATACCGTTTTCACCGATGCTATGGAACTTCACTACATCAACATGAAAGCATTTGCAAAGGCGGTAAATGAAGCTGACAGTATAAACATTGACGATACCGGCGAAGTTAAATTCGCCAAATGGCTATCGCTAATCACACAAAAAGAAATCAACAATAAAGCAATTATTGAGGACGCATATAAAGATGAGGAGGAGATTTTTATGGCGGTGGCTACCCTCGTTAAGCAAGGTGAAGATAAATACACAAGGCAGAAATACGCCCGCAGGAAAGATGATATTCAAGATTACACATTGAGGATGGTGAGAGCGGAACAAGACCGACAAACCGCAGAGCGAGAACGGCAAAGAGCCGCCCAACTCCAAATAGAAAAAGAGCAGTTAAGCCGCAAAGCGGAGCAAGACAGACAACGAGCAGAAAAAGCAGAAGCCGAAATAGCAACCCTCCGCGAAAAATTAGCCAAATTTGAAGCACAAGCCTTCCATGGAGGTGTTGAGCATGACAACTTATAAATCTGCCGAGCAAGAAATAAATCAAATTGTCCACACAACCCACACCGAGCAAACCAACACCTTCAACTACACCGAATGGCGGCGCGGCTTATGGAACGACATGACCCTAGAGCAAGTGTACGCCGAGGCTGTTGCGCATTACAATGATAACTAAAAGTGGCTTCGTGGCGGTGTTTGCCCTGCTTTGTGGCTAGATATGACATCCTTTTAATTTGATGTATCGTTTGTAGACAGAAACGCAAAATAATCATAAATAGGGTGATATGCCATGAAGAAAAATGACATCGAAAAACTACAGATAGATTATTTCCAACTTATGGATTTACTTGTCGATTTTGCCTTCAAGGCGATTATTCAGATATCGGAATAAACATTTTATCCCGAAGAATCAGCTATCCCAAACTTTGCCCGCAAAAGCGGGTATTGTTATATTGGCGAGCAAAAAGTTCGGAATGAGTATAAGCCAATTTCACACTTGCATATCGCAATACAATTGCATACAATAAAAACAGCCTAAAATTTATTTATCGGGAGTGATATTTTTGCAACGAACATCAAATATATTTGCCCGTGTTGAACCGGATATTAAAGAACAAGCCGAGCAAGTTTTAGTTCAATTGGGCATACCCATGTCAAACGCCATTGGCATGTTTTTACGCCAAATCATTATACACAGAGGCATTCCATTTGCCATGAGATTGCCCGCGAATGAGCCGGTTGCCTTTGGTGCTATGACCCCTGCCCAACTTAATGCAGAATTGGAAAAAGGGTATGCCGATATTCTCGCCGGTCGTGTACACGACCTTGATGATGTCGTTGCTGAAATGGAAAGAGATTACGGCATATGATTTACAGCGTTCAACTTGCAGAACAGGCAAAGCGCGACTTGCGCGGCATTTATGAATATTTTGCGTTCAAGCGGCAAGAGCCGAGGCTTGGAAGTAAAATCAAACAGCGAATTGTTGAAAAGTTAAAACGTTGAATGAAATGCCACACAGATACCCTATCTACCAAGAAGAGCCGTGGAAAAGCATGGGGCTTCGTCAAGTTTTTGCCGGAAGCTACTGCGGATTTTATCTAATTACAGAAAGTAGGGTGCAAGTAGCCCGTATCATGTACGCTAGCATGGATTTAGTTGCCGCTTTGAGTGAAACGGAGTTTGATGATTTCGATTAAACCGGCGTATCTCTTTTCGTTACACCGTGCAGGACTGCGGCCATGGCATTTATTATATAATAGGCGCAGTTTTGCCGATTCAAATTATAGAAAGCAAAAATTTGTTGGAAGAGGAAAATCTTTTCCTGCGTAACCTTCGTAGCAATTTAAGCCCAACCGACATGTACAAAACGCTGAAATTTTACAAAGAACTTGAACGATTTAATGAAAAAAATGTGTTTTTAGACCGAATCGTAAAGGCGAATCCAACCGCGTATAAGGAGGCTGTGACAATGTTTACTGAAGATTTAAGGGAAATTTTCATGGAAACCGCCAAAGAATATGGCTGGATTGAAGAGCTTAAAAAAGAACGCGAAATTGAATATTCAAAAAAAATTGCTAATAGAATGTTGATGCTTGGCTTCGCCCTTGAAAAAGTGGTTGAGGCAACGGAACTTCCATTTGATATAGTACGGGAAATAGAAAATCAACTTACATTATCGCCAGCATAAAAATACACCCACTTTAAAATTGCCGCAACCAGCGGCAATTTTTTTGTATTTTTTCCCTTTTAATGATAAAGTTTGGGTCAAGCCTTTTTAAAGGCTTGCGGGGGTTTGGGGGCAGCGTCCCCCAAGGTTTTAATCTTTTGACTTTGACTTTAGGCGTGGGAATATGCATTGCATCTTGCGGGCAAGCCCTAGAGGACAAGATGCAAAAACATAAGGAGAGATTCACATGAAGAAGAAAATTGTAAGCGCACTGTTGATTGTGGCATTAATTGCCGCATTCATCCCGTTTTCAGCATTTGCCAATGCGCAAATGCCTGCGTTCATTAATTTTGAACCTTCGGCAACAACGGTGGCGGCCGGCGAGGAAATTACCATGTCAATTAGCACATTGGCGGCAGCTACGCATGTATTTGCCGAAGTGGACGGCACGCGCGTTAATGCGGTAGAGCAAACCCGCCCCATGCCCGCCGCAGGCACGAGAAATTGGACGCTTGTCATTACTCCCGAAGAATCGCAAGCCGTTACTGTATATGCCAATACGGCTAACCACACCCAAGGTGCGGCGGCAATTACAGTACATGTGACCATTGATGGCGCGATTACGGGCGAAGTAACCATCAACAGTGTACGCACCAGCGGGAATGCTATTTTCCATGGGGATATGGTTACATTTATAATAGCAACCGGCAATGCCGTTGAGTATGTTTTCACAGAAGTAAATGGGCAATGGGTGCGCGCCGTGCTTATTAATACCCATGCGCAAACGGGTGAAAAAACATGGCAACTGGTTGTAAAGCCCCATGCAACGCAAACGCTGACTATTTACGCTAACTCGGAATTTGTTCGAGGCAATGTGACTGTTCAGCAATTGGTGACGGTTCAATTGCTTATGCATCTCACACCACAACCACCAACTTCTGCACCTGCTCCACAGCCAACACAAGGAGGTGCTAGCTTCGGTAGTAATCCAACTATTCGCGGCAATTTAACCGTGGGTAGAAATGTTCGATTTGGAAGCAATGCCAGTATTCGGGGTGATGTTGTGACAGGTGACAACGTTACTTTTGGGAGTAATGCCACCATTCAAAATAATGTAACAATCGGCAGTAATGTAAATTTTGGCAGTAATGCCACTATACGAAATAACGTATCAATCGGAAACAATGTTAGGTTTGGAAGCAATGCCATAATTCAAGATAATGTAACAATTGGAAATAATGTTACATTTGGAAGCAATGCAACTGTCACATCAGGTTCATATGTTCCAGATGGCACCCATGTTAGGAATAATGTTACATGGTAAAAGCATATGAAACTTTCTAGTATACGCTGAAAAATGTGTCTATTGCTTTAATTGCAAAACAAAAAATGGATACCCTGTAATTTGGTATCCATTTTTTGGATGCCAGTGAAATTTTTGTATTTTTTCCCTTTTAATGATAAAGTTTGGGACAAGCTTTTTTGAGGAGTGGGAATATGCGTGTGTCTGATAAGGCGTTGTTGGGAGTGGAGAAGCCCGGGCGGTATGTGGGTGGCGAGGTTAATGCGGTGGTGAAGGCGGGGGCGGGGCTGACGCGGTTTGGTTTTTGCTTCCCGGATGTGTATGAGATGGGCATGAGCCATTTGGGGCTTCAGATGCTCTATTTTTTTATGAATCGGCGGGCGGATGTTTGGTGCGAGCGGGTGTTTATGCCGTGGCCGGACATGGTGGCGGCGATGCGGGGCGAGGGCGTGGAATTGTATGCGCTGGAGAGTGGCGACGCGGTGCGGGCGCTGGATATCTTGGGCTTTACGTTGCAGTATGAGATGACGTATACGAATGTGCTGGCGATGCTGGCGCTTGGCGGGCTGGCGTTGCGGGCGGCGGAACGGGGGGAGGACGACCCGGTGATTTGCGCGGGTGGGCCATGTGCTACGAACCCCGAGCCGATGGCGGATTTTGTGGATTTTTTCTATGTGGGGGATGGGGAGGCGTCGTTGGACGCGGTGCTGGACGCGTTCGTGGAGAATCGGCGGAATGGGGGCACGAAGCGGTCGTTTTTGAAGATGATTGCGGGGTTGGATGGGATTTATGTGCCCGCGTTTTATGCGGTGGGGTATAACGAGGACGGCACGATAAAGGAATTTTCAACCTGCGAGGAGGCTGCGCCTGCGCGGGTGCGGCGGGCTTTTCTGCCGAAGTTGGGGTTTTTCCCGGAGCAGTTTCTCGTGCCGTTGGTGGAGGCGGTGCATAATCGGGTGGCGCTGGAGCTGGCGCGGGGGTGTATGCGCGGGTGTCGGTTTTGCCAGGCGGGGTATATTTATCGGCCACTGCGGGAGCGGGGCGTGGCGGAGTTGGTGGCGCAGGCGCAGACGCTGCTGGCGGCGACGGGGCACGAGGAGGTGTCGATGCTGTCGTTGTCGGCGTGCGACCACAGCGCCTTTGGGGAGCTGGTGGACGCGATGCTGGCAGTGACTGAGCCGAATCGGGTCAGCATTTCGTTGCCCTCGACGCGGCTGGATGCGGCTTTTTTAAGCGCGGTGGAAAAGACCCAGCGGGTGCGCAAGTCGTCGATAACGGTTGCGCCGGAGGCGGGCAGCCAGCGGATGCGCGATGTGATGAACAAGAATTTGACCGAAGCGGAGATTTTGGACGGGTGTTTGCAGGCGTTTGAGGGCGGTTTTCACAAGATAAAATTGTATTTTATGTCGGGGTTGCCCTTTGAGGCGGCGGAGGACACGGCGGCGATTGGCACGCTGGCAGAGAAAATTGTGGAGACGTACTACCGGCTGACCTACAAGCAGCGCAAGAAGCCTGTCGCGGTTTCGGTTAGTACGGCGTGCTTTGTGCCGAAGCCGTTTACGCCGTTTCAGTGGGCGGCGCAGGTTTCGCCGGGGGAATTTGAGGCGGGTCAGCGCGAGGTGAAGGCGGGGATTCGGCGGAAGCAGATTACCTATCGGTATCATGACGCCAAGACGGCGTATATTGAAGGCGCGCTGGCGCGGGGCGACCGCCGATT
>Ga0209755_10008281_pt1 | contig 11140 bp, 5 predicted proteins | sample TergutCo191P1_FD_187301 | JGI IMG/M metagenome (GOLD analysis project Ga0209755, IMG submission 187301) | Cornitermes sp. P1 segment gut microbial communities from Petit-Saut dam, French Guiana - Co191P1 (SPAdes) (version 2) | ecosystem: Host-associated > Arthropoda: Insects > Digestive system >... | reverse complement strand
ATTCCCCCATTACCTTGTCCGTCCTAGGTCCAAATATTCTCCTCAACACCATGTTCTCAAACACCCTCAGCTTCCTTTCCTCCCACAATGTCAATGACCAAGTTTCACACCCATACAAAACAACAGACAAAATTTGTGTCCTGAACACGCAGAAATAATGTGTATCCAGACACTGTAGGCTTCATGCATTTTAATATTCACATCCATATAAAAATTATTCAATAAAACCTTACACCTTTATCAGCCAAACAACACTGACTTGCCCAAAATGAACCTGTATATTTACCTGAAATATGAAACTAACTACACAGGACAGTGTTTTTATTACAAATATAATTGCTTGGCTAGTATGGAAATTCTCACACCATTTGCAAAATCTGAGTTGACAAAATGATTCTTGAAGATGAGGACCATATGTTGCCTCAAAATGTTGGGATCCAGTAACCCAAATATATACCATATCCTAGAAGAAAATTATCCTCAGATACACTGCCACAAAAACCTCAGAATTCTTAAGTTCAGATGGTAGGGGGGAAGGAAAAAACTATATCTTAATGACTCTGTGTGATACCGTAAGTGGTAGGGGCACCATCACTTGATTGAGATTCATGTCCTAGACCATGGTTACATAATTCATTTCCTTCAAAGCATCAAGTCACTGGTTTGAAGGCCACATCAGCCATGTCTGATACTGTAGCAACAGTTAAGAGTTCTATAGTGTTAATAGGCTTGAAAGAGAGTAAAGAAAAACTGTCCCTGTGCACAACACGATCATATATTGTGTGCACATACACATGCATGTGGAAGTAGGCATACAGTTCCACTCATTCTTAATCTTGGCACTAGATGGAAGTTTGAGCATAAAGCTTCACCAGATTATTATTTATAAGTTTTACCACAGACATCAACATTCCTTTTGTGGAGCATGTCCATTAGAAATGTTAAAAAAAAAACTAATTATATAGCACCACTTCTTCACCATTCTCAATGAACAAGCTTGCTCAAGTGGCTATGCTTGTGCCTTGTATTCAGAAGGTACTCCTTTCAAATCACACGCAAGAAACTGCCTATCCCTTGTTCACTATTTCCAGTAACATTCCAGGATTGTATCTCAAATGTGATCATGTATACTTCCTTCACATCCTTTCTATTTCAGTAATCACGTTTTATTCAGCATCCTATTGTTGCTCTGCCTAAGTTATGATTCAATGCAATGTACAACAATAAATGTACTTACAAATGTAATCATCCAACCATCTGATATACAGTCTGAGCTAAGGATCGAATCATTACATAAATCATAAATAAGTAAATAAACACACAAATTCATCATCAAGAAGCACACAGGATAAGTATCAACTGCCAGTTCCTAAAGCAGATGGTTGTTTTCCAACTTTTCTTGAGGCATCCAGGATTTCGATGTCCAAATGTTGAATAAGTGCCCACTTTGGCATTCTACTGGTCTTCACTCAAAGCATGTGTTGTAACCATTTCTTTTGGCAGTCTTAAATTTCACTGATAACATATGACACCATTATTTTCTGATGTCTGTACTTTATTGGTGACCTAGTCTTCCATCAGCTTAGTAATGCTCACAGAAGCCCAATGTGTGCTGCTACCAACCTTTCACTGTCTCTGATCTAAAACAATTATGTTTGCTGCCACATCTGAAAGATATGTACTTCTGTTGAAATTTGATACATTATTAATGCTACTTACTGAAAAGTTCTTACTCGATATTTTTTGTTGTTAAAAAATTCTAATTTCATTCCCCTATCACTTCAATTCTGAATAAACTTTTTTATTTAAACATAATTTGGAAACTTTATAAAGAGAAAAAATTTAACATACATTGACTGGGGTTAGTGAGTTCACCGCGTTTCTCAAGTCTTTCAAATCAGGTCAGACGCATGGTGTGGTCAGTCACCTGGTCAGAATAAGAGTTTTATTTGTAAACCAGCTGTCATGTTGATCTGTTCCTCTTTATAATCGAGAATGCCTGTTCACAGATGTAACAACTTCACAGCAAATCTGCACCAACAGTTATCTTGTGCCAAAGATTAAGATATGTCTTAAATTCAACAAATCTCTTTTTTGAATTTTGTTTTTAGTTGCCACCTGCACTGTCTGTTAGTTCAAAATGCAAAGTAGATTCATCATTTCAAGTGGTTTTCTCAATTCAGACATGATTAAATTTCTGGCTGAACACCAAGAACATGTCTGTGATCTTTTTCGAATGTTCAGGCATTTTTCATAAGGAATTGTTTCCCCCAGCCTTAATGGTTAACAAGCATTACTACCAGGATGTTTTGCAATGTCTGAGACAGCAAATCTGCCAAAAACATCTGAAGTGATGGTGGAATCATGACTGGTTGATTTACTATAACAGTGCACCACAGCACACTGCTTAGGCACTGCAGCAATTTTTAGCTGCTAAAAAACATGGCTGTGGTGCCCTCCTTGTTTTCAAGAATGAGATTGCAGCTGATAACACAGTTCAGAAGTTCAGTCACAAGTTCACACTTCCTTTGTAAATTGTTACTGCATTTAGTTCATTCGATGGTCCACAAGTTTGTGTTTATATAATGTAATGTAATGTAATTTATTTGCATTCTATAGATCCAAATTAGGATACAATCCTGTGGATACAGACATAGTAACATATGTACTATCTAACATAATATACATAGTGTTGGAAGAATCTTAGCAATAAATAAAAAAATACAATAATAAAACACCTAAAACCAATTTTAAATTCAGTTTTCAATGGAATATCTCTGATAATTACAATATTCTTCACTATTATAAAAGAAATTTGAGTAACAACCTCTTTAAAGTGTTCCGAACAGTACTGTCTCATTAGCTAAGTCTTCAATATTGTGACGAAGGTTGTTACAATTTTAATTGCTGAGTAGTACACTCCCTTTTGGAACTTTGTTAGATTAGTTGTGGGCGGATATAAGTTGGTTTTAAATCTTGTGTGAATACAGTGGATTTGATTATTTGTATAAAATAAACGTTTGTTTTTTATCACCATCATCATCATGAACATCAAGGATTGGACCCTTTGATCCGTTCCATCTCCAGAGTTACAGCTGCTCGTGCCAACGCTTCTTTGGTCCTTCAATTGTTCTCCTTCCTTGTGGTCTGTAGCGGTATGATTTCAAAGGGAATCGGTTTTGTGGCATTCTTTGCAAGTGAGAAAGCCAGTTCCGTCTGTATTCACATAACTTGTCTAGTATACCTGTAATCCGTAGTTCGCGGCATATTTAGTCATTTGCTTTGTGGTCATAAAGGGTGTACCCTGCCAGAGGTCTCAGTAACTTCATTTCTGCCGCTTCAATTCTTCGTCTTTGTAAAGCTGTTAAGAGTCCAATTTTCTGATCCATATAAAAATGTAGGTAAAATTAGTGTGTTGTATATTTTCAAAATAGTTTCTGTTCTCATTTTCTTAAAAATAGTTCTCTTAATAGTACCTATTAATTGTAAAAATATTGCTAATTTCAATTCTACATCATTGGAAAATTGGTAAGATATACTGCAACCTAGATAAGTAAATTGGCTAACTTGTTCTAGTGTTTCATCATTTATAACAATTTTTGTTCTTAGGTGATCCGTTCCAGCGAAACCGAATACTTTCGTCTTTTTTGTAGCAATTTCCGAATTACATTCCTGAGATATGTTACATAATAAATAGACGGCCTTCTGTAAGTTGTCTTCTGTGTCAGAAATAATAAACTGGTCATCTGCAAATAACAGTGTGTTGAAAAGTAACTCTTTAAAATATTTACTAGTTTTTAGTTTCTGTAACCAAATCCTAATAACTTCATCCAAACATAAATTGAATAAAACAGGTGATAGTGGGCATCCTTGTCTCAACCCTTGGGTAATAGCTCTAGAATCGTCAGATATTCCATTACCTGCATTAACTCTTATAATGTTTTCCAAGCATATTTTCTGAATTATTGTAATTAGATGAGTTGGAATTCCTTTACTTAACATAATAGTCTATAATTTGTCTCTGTCCACAGAGTCAAAGGCTTTTTTAAAATCAATGAATGCAATATATGTGGGGATGTTAAATTCTCTACGTTTTTTAATTATTTGTGAAGCTGAAAATATGCAGTCCATCCAGGATCTGCCTTTCCTAAATCCGTTCTGCTCTTCTAATAGTAGGACCTCTGCTATTGCTGTTAATCTCTTTGCAATAATTTTTGAATAGATTTTATATCCAGTATTTAATAAACTAATACCTCTACAGTTATCTGGTTTATTTCTGTCTCCTTTTTTGTGTACTGGTATAACAATAGCTGTCCTCCATTCTTCAGGAATGTCTCCATAAATCCAGCAAACATTTAGGAAATTAAAAAATTTATGTAAAAAACTTTTTGGTGCATGTTTGTACAACTCATTATTAACCCTGTCTGATCCTGGAGATTTTCTGGCTTTTAATGCTTTTATAGCTGTTTCCAATTCTTCCATTGTAATTAAGCACGTTTCCCTTCTGTGGTGTTATCATTAAATTGTTTAGTCCAAAGTTTTTGATACTAATCTAGCCATATGTATTCAACTATTGGGTTATGTCACAAATTATCTTTTTCAGTTCTGTTTAAATTTCCAATAATTTTACATGCATTTATCTGGCGACCATGTAAATCATGTTCAATTCTCGATACAAAAGTTTCCCAACATTGCCTTTTAATTTTTCTTGTTTCTCTTTTCACAATTGCCATTAACCTTTTGTATTCTAGTTTGTCAGTTTCAGAACCTGTTGTTAAGGTACTGTAAATAACCCTTCTTCTTGTTTTCAATCAAGTTTTTAATATCCTCATTCCATAAAATTAAATGGCTTTTGTGTCTTCTCTTTTTCCTCTTGTTTTTTAACACAAATATTGATATTGAGAAGATATATTGAGAACACACGGGCAGTATTTCTAATTTTTTTAACAGTTCCCTACACGAATCTCTCATTCTTGAATTTGTGATGATTCTAATCATCCTTTTTTTAATTTTGAAAATCTTATCACTATATGGTTGATTTCCCCAGAAAATTACCCCATAACTCATAATGGAATGTATGTATGCAAAACAGACCATTCTTAAAAGTTCTGGAGACATTATAGCTTGTATCGTTCGAATTACAAAACATGTTTTATTCAATTTGGACATCATTTGGTCTATATCAGCCTTCCATGATAGGTAGTCATCAATGTTCAAACCCAAAAATTTTGTATTTGATGAGCTTTTGACATCATTACCCTGGTAGTTAAGTCTCAAAACATAAACCCAGCTACTTTTCATATTAAATTGTAAGTAATGTGTTTCACTGTAATTTAATATTAAATGGTTTACTTTAAACCAATAATTAATATCCCCAAATATTTTGTCTATTTTTGTTTCAAATTTTTCCAAATTTGAACTACTTACTATTATACTGGTATTGTCCGCATACAAAAGGATTTTGCTTCCAATGGATGCTAAATTTGGCAAGTCATTTATACAGAATAGGAAAAAAATGGGTCCCAAAATTGATCCTTATGGTACCCCCTGTTTTATTTTCTCCCAGGTGGATTCAATACCATTATTATGACTTAAAATTACTTTTTGATATCTTACATCTAAATAAGATTTTACCAAATTGTAAAATTTTCCTGATAATCCATAGAATTCAATTTTCTCTAATAGCACAGCATGATTAATACAGTCAAGCAGGTCATAAATCCAGTTTGTACATCCAAACTGACTACTGGATTGCCTGCAATGAAAGGTTCAATCTTTTTAAATAAGCAATAAATGCTTGTGCAAAAAATGCATACGGTACTTTTTATGAGTTGCATATTACTGGACGGAAGACGACTAATTTCGGTCGAAACATGTTGCCACAAAAAAGTAATGTACACTAGTTGTGTTTGACTTTACTCAACTCCTCCATTATTGCAACACTCTACTATGCTAATCCACCAACCTCTGAAGGAATAAAAAGGTCATGTTACTAGCTTTCTATTCACTCAATAACATATTTGGCAATACAAGGAGGTACTCACTGCACAAGAAAGAGATTATGGGAAAAAAACTACAGTGGAATGCAGACAGAAAGTCAGGAGGCTGTATGTTATGCACCATGTTCTGGACAAAAGTGTCCACCACCATAAGCAGTAACATTTATAATTGTTATGTAACAAAACAGATTTACTGAAAATTAAATCTGAACCCAAACAAAGAACTGAGATTGCAACTCCTAGAAGAACTCAATCGTAAGAATTTGAGTTTGCAGATATAAGGTTTTCAATGCAGTGCAGATACATATTTTAATCTTCTGGATTATGATAATAAGTTGTCTAGAAGATGTGCACCACTGTTTCAGGGGAACATACAGTTGTACCTTGAAGAAACAGGAATAAATTCCTCTGAAATGGTAGCGCCCACATACCAGACTACTTGGTGTCAATGACCCAAACGACCACAACACGACACATTTGAATAACTTACTAAAACTTTTCCAGTAAGGAAATAATCTTATAGGTCTATGAATGTTCTCTGCTACCAACAAGCGACCTGCCCAGACAATCTGTATATCACTAACTCAGTTACAGTCCTGTTTCTGATTGAAGGACCTCCCTGTATATGCACAAACATAAAGTGTATCATCAACTGATGCCTGCGGATACACATTTGGGTAAAACATATTCCTCAACCAGATAAATAACTTAAACATACATATTAAGCCTCAGGTTTGAGTATAGTCAGACATATAAAGGTTTTACAACACAGTGTGTCTTGAATTTCAACCTTGGTGAGGTGGAAATAAATAAAATATAATACAGAGCATAATGAGAAAATCCCCATTAACTTCTCTTGTAGGACAATATGCGTGTATCTTATGACCATCAATACATTCCTTCTACAGCTGACATCAACCTTGGCCTGAAGTATTCAGTTAAGAACTATTCACAAAATAGAACATTTAGTGGGATGCCTGGGCAAGAGACCAATTCAGCACATGGAACGAGAAAGTTTGCAGAAGTAATGAAGGAATTAAAAGCTATGAAGAGGCTGTGGATGTGTGAGACAGGAAAACAAGAGCCTCGGTCTGCCAACTGATGCTGGCTGATTTTCAAAACACATTGAATAACACGCAGCTGCCACAACTAAGTAAGTAATACAAAACCTACACACAGGCGTTCTAAACTAAGGGAATTAAGCCAGGAACACAGAAGGTCACTCTGCACAAGGAAATCATTTCACCCAGATTAGACAGTGCTACATTACACAGAAACTGAACATTTATCTGGGAGTTAACTGGGAATGACAGACTCCAATTCCAGAAAGGAACTAACACATGGATTATAGAAACAGTGGCCACCAACACAAACCCACAATAAGCTATGAGCCTTACAGTGTCAACCATTAGCTCCTGCTTCAGTGTAAAATAAAATCAATAATTTCTTGCAATACAAAGGTAAAATCATGGGTTTAGAATATCAAAATTAGTTATAGTAAAATCCTGAAAACTCAAATAATTTTAAGGAGAAAAAGCAAAAAATATGACCAAACTGTCAGGCCTACATACAAAGATACCATTACGAACTGCAGTACTAATAGTCTGATGTGATGTGCAATGGTGAGACTCCTATTATGCCATCATATGCTGACAATTAACTGTTAATGTTTAAATGATATGATCAGTACCTTCAGTAATCATTCATTTCACCTGATATATAACAATTTCTTTTTCAATTTGTACAGGCTTCCATAATAAAACTTAATTCCAAAATTAAGACAAAAATTCTTATATTCTTATAATAAAAGCCAACGAGATGCACAATTTCTCAAATTTATTTGATAAAGTAAAAGTAGGGATGGAACGCCATTGAGTTCCATCCTGACCATGCTATCGGACAGCCAAAAGAACTAGCATGACAAATACCTACTGCGTGTATACAGTGTTGAGGTATTCCTGATGGTGGACAGCGGATCTGTCCGAAACATATAGAGCACTTTATCAAATAAATTTGAGAAACTGTGCATCTCGTTGGCTTTTATTATAAGAATATATCATGATGCATGGTCCCCTGAATGACAAATTCTTATGTTACACTCATCAAAGTACTAACACAAGCGGTGGTGGTGGTGATAGAATCAAATAAACTTGCTACGTTGTTACAAACCTCTTTTTAGAATACCATATGCCTCTCAGGATGGACAGTATCACATTTTTTTTATACAAATGCATTCCTATTTGTCATTAAATGCTCTCTTATAACTGACAGTTACATATTCTCCAATTAACACACAATCTGACCTTCCTACAGTGGTGAGTACGTATTAATCCTTATCCTGCTAACGTGGAGAATATGATGAGCTCCTAATAATGCCAGCAAATGGCAGACGGGATTTAATTCGGCGTTTAAAGGGTTAAGATCAGGTTTTTTGGCATGCAACAATGTGTAGAACAGCAGATAGGTAACAATGTTGATTCCTCTGTACACAACATCACAACCTAGAATACCACAATCTTAACTCTAACTTCAACATAACAAAACATATAACTATTACATGATATATCATGTACCACATGATTAAACCCATAATCATTAAAAATAATACTTCAGGCTCTATACGCAATACATGACTACGTTAGAGACCTGGAATACCCAGTGTTATGAGAAAACTGAATGTCCCTGCAAATATGTCATTCAGTATTGAAAACTTGAAGTAGATTCCAACATAACCTTGCTGTATTCTTAAACACTTCTGTGCTGATACTGTATGCCATGCCAAACAGAGCTGTTATAAAACTCAGAATTTCAGTTATAATAATACTTTACATTGCAGTATTGTGGGTTATGACACCAAGTATTCTGGTAGCCTGGTACATGGTTACCAATGTTTTGGAGGAACCAGCTGGCTGTGCCTTCAACATATAAGAATTTGAGGTTGTCATGCAGGTGAAGATTAGGGTCCTGTCTATAGCATGTAGCAGCATTTTAAAGCTCTAGTACATATAATTTTGCAACAGACTGAAACAAATGTCCTTGCTTGTAAAGAAAGCTTTAAACATTGTCTAACACATAATGCAGAGGCCTGCTGCCATGATGATGAAATTCATCCACTATAGTACAGGATGCCACAAACCAGAAGGCAACATTCTAAACTGCCTAAGGATAAGTAAAATGGAACCAAGGTGCTGTATCTTACACAACATATTGCATAAACCAATGACATCTTTAACCTTTTGGCACTGGAATTATTTTTTTTTAATTTTAGCACACCTGTATATAAAATGTGAATAATACAGGAACCAAATAAGTTAGAATTATGAAACAAACTGCATTTTGAAGAGGAAAAGACGGAGAATATATACCACTGCATTTTGAAGAGGAAAAGACGGAGAATATATACCATGTTTAAAATATTTGGTACCTATATTTGTTGAATAAATATATAAAATGCAACTTTGGAGGTTAGTGGTGCGGTACGTCAACTATAGTTGACATTAGGTGTCTAAAGGTTAATTAATCAGCTACAGAGTGTTTGATTATGCTTAAACTGAAGCAGATAATAACAAATTTGCATTGACATTCAGTTCCGGTACAAAAACGTATACACCATAACCGTATTTTATAGTTACACATTGCAGACAAACCTCAATATTTAGAGTCATAAAATATCAAATTTCCTGCAGCAATCCTTGCAATAATTCATCTTTACTAAACTCATGGGTCAATAAAACTTGTCTTTTGCACAGTGCTTCTTAAACACAGGCAATATGCTTGTTTCTGCATGTGGCACTGGAAAGGAAATGTACTGATGTGGTGAACCTGATGGTTACTGCCCAGCATTTACAGTCTTCAGAATTATTATTACTGGAATGTAGAAAATGGACTAAGAAATGTTATGTTTTTTTTATTTTTTGGAAGTAAGTTCCTGAAAAACAAGTTTAGTTTCACACGACTAACATCTCTAATGCCTTAATGACACACATAAAATTTGTGTTAAGGGCAGGCAAAATATAAGCACACACTTCAGATGTGGTTCCTGAGTTTCTTGATTAGCTCAAAACTCGATCAACGATTCATTCATAACATCCTAAAAATCAAAACATCTCATGAATTTTGAAGATGTAACTGGAAAATGTTGCTACTTTCATTATTTTTACCCTCAGAATGATTTCTGACATATTTTTGGACCCTTGCATTGAAGTAGTAACCATCAGCCCTTGACCTAGGACTAGTTTATCTCTTGTAAGCAACGTGCACAGACTCTGCAGCATGTCTGAGTTTTATACAAAAAAAACATACTGCACATACTTTCCACTACAGAAACTTTTCACCCAGTGCAAGGTTCTTGATTCTATACACATTATAAACTAAATTATTCACCTCAACAACTTGGCACTCACATATAAAGAAAGTTTTGAATAGAAAATATTCCATATAACAATATGTAACGTTTGACTGAATGGAGGGTGTGGAAAGAAGCTGATGACTTGGGTCAGCAACAACATACCTGCAACAGAACAGGAAATATATTAACACTGCACTTCTAAATGTTTCGTATAATGCAGTGTTACAAAACAACAGTATTCCACAGGGCGTACAGTCATCCTACTCACCAAATATGGCTCCTTGTAATTGCATTCTCTGCTCTTTAAACTTACAGAGGCTAAAAATTAGATGAAATGGAAACGACTGAACACAAGACACCATAGCAGTCACGGTGCACCCACAATTTCAGTTTGAGAGATACTTCAACACTGGCAGGAACTGTATATTAAGAGTATATTCAATGAATGAGTTGACATTAGAGGGGATTAACCCTTTAAAGTACAGCAGTTATCAAATGCATCATCTGCTTAAACATTTAAAAAAAATTAATTTTTTTCCCATATTTATCATGTTTTTTTTAATTATTTAAAGAATAAACCAACTGAATAAAGACAGACCAACTGATGTCATTGCTTTATTTTTTGCTCAACATGTTTCGAATGCTAGTACATTCATCTTCAGGAGCTTGCGACTGTGTGTGGGTTGCTCTGGTCCGGTGTGTGTTGGCGTTATGGTGTGGTTCGGCTGGGGTGATGTGGTATCCTTATGCAGGCTGAGGTACTAGTGCTTCAGCCTGCATAAGGATACCACAT
>Ga0209755_10008280_pt1 | contig 11141 bp, 7 predicted proteins | sample TergutCo191P1_FD_187301 | JGI IMG/M metagenome (GOLD analysis project Ga0209755, IMG submission 187301) | Cornitermes sp. P1 segment gut microbial communities from Petit-Saut dam, French Guiana - Co191P1 (SPAdes) (version 2) | ecosystem: Host-associated > Arthropoda: Insects > Digestive system >... | reverse complement strand
GTCTTGTTTTGTGCATGCATATCATTAGATTTACTCAGTTTTTTCAACTAAGAATTCCAAAAACCTTGCCTTTTTTTGTTTTGTACGAATGCGAACTTACCCATTCACTTCCAAAAGTGCATCGCTTTTGGAAGTTTCCAAGCCATGCCCACGTGTCCTGGTCAGAGCAACGCACAAACGGTACGCCAAGTTTTTCGAATACACTGCACTTTGCCCTGGCCAAGAGATCAGAGATTTCGTTCCTCTGACACTGCCAGGAAGCTGGAAGCCACGTGTTAATAATTATGGTGCTAAGGAAGGTTTCAAATTACACAGTGATGCGCAAAACTGGAATTATAATACGCAATGTACACACTTTCTTCTTTTTCTGAGACCAGCTGACATGCTGCTACACACCACACACGGATAAGATCACAGGTTCCTGGAGCATGGATAACAGCATTCTATAGCACGGATTAGAGCGCCAAGTAACATTTTATTTCGCTATAATGTCATCTTAGATAGCAGCCTTTGCCTTGAGCTACCAACAATCTATGGCGTATAATGCAATCTCATAGTAATTCTATATAATGTTGGTGTACAACATTGAACATCACTAAACCTAGAGTCATACACTTCGCAAAAAAAAGAACCCATATTGATTAATAGGTAAAGACTCTGACTACAATTTGGAACCACTTTGCTTCTAACGTGGGGGAACGAGAACGTAATTCAGCTGTCTTTGATCTACCGATGTTTACCTGTTCGTCTTTAGGTATTACTGCAGCTAATGTAAACACGACGTTCGACATTTTCAACCCAAACAGAAACAAACACATTTCTGCTAAATATTTAGCATACCATCTAATTTCACCAAAGTTAGCGACGAGCTAAATATTTTCCAATAACGGCTCCCTTCCTTGTCACTGTGTACTGATCATCACCACCATCCATCATTTCAACTTACCTGAGTCTAAGATACTCTTACACCACTTCGTATTTCCGCCGCAACTTGCGCTACGTTCGATTAAGGAAAATAGCCTGGTGTTCGTACATTTACACAACATGGGTGGTCTCGTTTTAAGTATATGGCAATTATGCAGCTGCATGATAAAGCCCCTTGTCCCTAAACACGCCATGTAGGCATATAAGGGGAGAAGGGATACAGCTGTACTCAATCTTGACGTCGTAACTAGAATGATCCCAGTGAACTTCACACTAGTCATTTTACTTCCTGGACTCATGGAATGTGAGGCGGGTTTGCCTCAGATCAAGTCTGCACGTGTTGAATAAAAAACCGATCTCTTGCCCATGCTAGAATTGGAACCCTGAATCATACAGTTTGTGGCCTCGTCTGTAAAGTCACGATGCTATCCTAGCTCTTTGTGGCCACATGGGGCCCTATAAAAAGTTTGATTTAGCTCAGGTTTTGTGTCTAACAGATTTTGCATGCACATTCTCACATTCTTGTACTAACATTGCCAGTACAGGAATATGCACAGGTAGGTCCCCAAAACATTTTTGCACAGGGCCCAGAAATGTTTTAAACTGACCCTGCTACCAGGAATAGCATTCCTCTTAAAAAACCAATAGTAATCCAGTTACAGCATGCATGTTTATGTAACCAAAAAACTGTCAGGATCCCATATCTAGTCCTATCCTTAGCCATAGTGAATTTCATCCTTGATAATAATACATAACAAATTACACACCTCACTTTTGTAGTTCCATGAGTCACAGGGTAATGAATGCTCCTACTGCTTTAAGTTTTCAGCAGTGTCACATCACAATATGCATTTCATTTCTGTAATATAACGAACTTCACATTCTATTCATGTCTGACAGGCATTCGTAAACTTTCACGAGCAAGGTATACCAGATATTATTAATGTCTGGACACTTGTTCAGGGACTAATGAAAACTTTGGAAAAGATCAGTGGTGGAGCGTGCATGTTAATTGTGTTAGCCAAACTGGGAAAACAGAAACGCTTCCGTTCCGAGATTCTGACTTCAGTTTTTATTTTAATGTTTGAGCCCTACAACAACCCCACAACCAAAAACTTTTTAAAATTATACAAACCAAAGTTATATTAGTAACTGTTCTAAAAAATGGAAGAATATGAATAGTCTTGGAAAGGTTTGTTCAGAAAATTAGAACAGCCCATGGGCAGACAAGGAACATTCTGAAATCCTGGCTAGACAAAACAAATGGTAATGACCATTAGTAACTGAAGAAACTCATTAGTGTTGGCCGTGCTGTGAAACTGACACTACAAATGGAAAGCTGGCAGAGTAAAATTTAAAAATTTTCAACTGCAAAAAATTTTCACATACATCAGAATATGGCTAACACTGCTGAAATAGTCACGCTCTGCCACTGGGCCAAATGCACCCCAAGAACCATGTGTCTATAATTACGTGCAACTTAAGTAAACATCATTTTCGAACTAAATGTTATACAAATTGTCATTACTACATACATAAATATATGCTCCAGAACTAAATCAATAATGTTTAAGCCACGAAATGAATAAAAATAAAGGAATCCACCTGTAAAATGATTTTTTTTTTTTTGCAGCACAGTTTTTAGCAGAGGGTGCTGTAAGTTTGTTTATGTATCAACAATCACAGTATACTATATGAGTACACCTTTCATACATTGGCCCCATCTGTGTTTTTGGGTTTCTGTGAGATTCTTCTGAGTCTCCATTTACTAACGTTTACTTCCACCTCAGACATTCAGATTACTTCCCATTGCATTTCTCCAAAACAACATTCCCCCCCCCAACATTTACTATATACAATAAATTTTACCCCAAAGCTTGTGGAGATATGTTACAATATGTCACAACATACAAATATAATTCTTCACTTACACATACACACAAGCTTAAATTCAGAAAGCAACTCTCTGGCATCATGACATTTCCAGCCACAGTGACAAGAAAATGGGAACCACTTTACTTTGATACAACAGAAGATAAGTGAGAGTTTTAACAGACAGCATTGAGAATAGACTGGGTCAATTGCATCACAAAACAATTTCAAACCATTCTACCTTCCCATTACATAACAATTTGAAGTAATTGTGCAAGGACTGATTAATAAGCAGTAATATGAGTACCAACTTTTGTGTGAAGTTGACATGTATTGAATTATAAATGCACTGTTAACGGCGACTAATTTACATTGTATGCAACATTGCGATTGACTATCAGAGGCTTTCCCATAATTCTACAGTATGTTAAAAATATTAACTCAATTAGAATAGTGTTAGATATTCATTTTAAAGCAACTACACCAGTTCAAAGAAACATTTTCATATCTTTCCAACACTTGCAAGCCAAGCCACATTTGTATATTGGCAGTTTGTTGACAGATTTTGGAACATAACAGCCCACATTTGGTACAAGGAAACTGTGGTTTATGTGAGGGAAAGTTTAAAGTGACAACAGCTGTAAGCTGTTGTCTCACTTCCTTGTCTACAAACAAAATGTATCAAACAGATGGTCATAACCATGTTTTATTCTACTTTAACACATGCAAAATGTAAGTTGAGTTCCATGACAATATGAAGAAGGGTATCTGAAAAGTGAATAAAATGGGAAATGATGAAATAATTTTTTCAGACATACTGGTAACAGGAGACGATGATTTCCTAGTCTTAGCCATTGACAGATTACTCTGTGGAATCATTAACCCTTAGCCACCGGAATTAAATCTTTTTTGCCACAATTAAATCCCCCCGCTCCTGACCACTTTAGTGGCCGTTCGGCTATTTAAAGGGCTCACCGCACGACAAATATATATGTCATTCGGCAGCTAAGGGTTAAGTAATGCTGACGTGTCTGGGCATAAAGTCTGGTAAGCACAACCTTATATATATACCTTGAATGAAGTTCTTCTACTGAGTACTGCAATGTTGATGATCATTCTTGCACATTTTAAGCCTATCACATAAATTTAATCACTGCAGTTGCATGTATGGATTTGTCTTCATCATTTATAAACCAGGTTATTTTATTACAGAGGAGTCATGACAGAGCTAACATGTTTTGTTCTAGTGTATTTCTGAATACTGAGGTATAATTTTGATATATTCATATATTATATTGTATTAAATTATGTTACATTATATTATATTAAGCCTCTAATTTTAACAATTATATCCCTGCCTGTGCACTTTGCTCAACTGTATATGATAATTAGAACTCATAGTAACTGAAGGCCTGGAACTTCATGCTTGGAAACACTTTTATTATTGGGTGTCATTCTACGATTACCAAATCCTGTTTATTTAATTACCTGTCTGTTGTATTCTGCACAGACTGAACACAGTTGTTGGCATGGGTAATGTTGTGATAGGTCTGTGCCTTGGAGGTCATTGTTGATAATTCTCACTTAATCCAAACTCTTATATAATCATTCTGGCATATATCCCAGTAGCTATGTTTATTAGCAATTCTTTTACTCACTTAGTGAAGTCCATCATTAGCAGCTGCTTGTTACTCAGATAAAAAAGAAATTCCCCATCCATTTCCAGAATGTTTCCCTCACAAGATGGGGCTCTGAATTTCCAGTGCCTGGGATAGACTGTTGCAACATTATGACACATATGTGGTTCATCAACCACTGTGATTTTTTTAGATTAACAATAAGTCACAATGGAGCTTCACAGTACACAATTCTCAAAATCTATGAATACAAAAAGAAACAATATGTAGGAATATCCACTGACAGTTTGCACAATACAGCACTTTATATGGGATCTGAAGCATCCTTTTAAAATGATGTATCAGTGTGATGAATTGTTTGTAAGAGATGCGATTTTTTACAAATATATGAGGCCTTTAAGTGGCAGGCAGGACAGATTATGTTTTTTTATAAGCAAAATATTTCCAGAATTAACAAAGATTAGAAAGTTTATCTTCAATTACATATTTTATTCTTATTTTATCTTCTTATTTATTTCCCAAATTTTAGTAATAGGTTTGTTTTTTATTTGCAGTTTAAAATAAAAGGTATTATAGGTTTATGATGCACCGCTGGTACAACATATTTGATACATTCATTTGCAGAGAAGCCATTAACAAATGAACACAACAACCCCATAAACCACCATTAGAAATTCATCCTAAATGCTCTCTAAGTTTATGTCACAACTATTTCAAATTTATGAGTGCACTGTAATGTATTTATCCTCGGCACAAAATACGGACTTGCATATGGGCGAGTGAACATCCTTACCACAGACTGGTACTCCCGTTAGCTGGAATTATAACCAAGTGGTACGGTATTATCTGCAGAGTAAATACACATAAGCAACTTTTGCAGCTGAATGGTATAGTCAGGAGGGATGAGAGAAAGGCCATAAACATTCAAGACAAGCATACCTCAACACTTACAAATAAATATGTTCCACGTAAACAGTATCAGATGGCTTGCTATGTTCTAGGATGTGGCATCCACCATGCAACCTGGAACATCCTGCTTCTATCAAATACTATTCCTACCCACAATGGAGATAGCAGGCTGCTCCACAATGTTGGTACGTACCTATCAAACTGTGTGGTATCACTTCCTACAAACCAACCGAATTGGTTCAAGTAATAACACATTTGACTTGTATTCTGAAAGAGCCTAGCTCAATTCTTGGGCTGAGTTTCCAACTATTCTAGGGTCTTTGTACTTTTCCCCATTTCACCCAGGTGTATGCTAAATCAATGCCTACAATCAGGCCAAAACAATGTCTTTCCATATGCTGAGACTGTACCTACAATCAGGCCACAGTAATGTCTTTCCATATCCCTTCCATGTTGTACATTTGACAATATATAGTCTTGAGTTAGTAATCGTGATGCTAACAAACTACAGACTAACAACCACATCCTTGAAGACAGCCATCTTCATAGCCACTGTCACGTGAATCTCCAATCTTACGGTTTTCATCCACTTCAGTAAAACTGCAGAGATTAGAGGAGATAAGAGACAAAGACAGACCAGTCAAAATGGATGATGAAGTGCCTGTCACAATCCCTAACATCATGTTCCACTGGTCAATTGGACAGGCTGAGACAGCCAGTTCTAAAAAGGACAAAATAGGTCGTGTCTCTGGCTAATGGTCATTATGTGTGCAATTTTAACTGAAGGACAGTATGCTCAAAGGGGCTTTTCTACCACTCAGAATTTTCAAATGTGTCAAGTATTCTGTCTTGCTTTTATAAGCAAAGCCTCTCTCTAAATTTTTCGGTAGCTGACAGAATGTACATTTGGTATTTCACCGTGTAATGATCTTGCTTTTATTTTATAAGATAATCATATAAATTCAAAAAGACCTATTCTATGCATTTGCTTTAATCTCTACTAAACTAACAGAGAAATGCAAAATGTTGTACAAAGATTCACGCAGACACTAAGAATCTCTGCTTGGAATAAATCTTTGTAGGCATTGTCATTCATGGTATTGCTGAGAGTGATTAGCAAATGGTTCAGTTTGCCTTTTCCGTATACTGCAAAGCAGTAGCAGAACAGAGGTGTTATGTGTTCTCACACTTTACCAAAAGACTCATTCTTTTCTTTATAATAAAACCATCACCAGATTATGGAGTGTATCAGAACATCGATAAATAAAGTACTAATTAAGGATCAAGTAAAATTACTTTGTGATAGATTTACCACTCTCCTTACAGCCTCAACTTTCAGTTACTATATCTCTTATCAACTACCAGCACTTTGATTTTGAAACAAAAACAGTGTGACAAAAAAAAACACTGGTCCTGATGATTAAACAGAATACTGAAAGCTGAGTTTGAAGAAGCTGATCAATGGCTATATGATTCTTATTAGACATAAAGGTTCTATTCAATACACAGTGCATAATATAAATCTGTAATCTCCTATCAAAAGGACTGGGACTTTCTTTGAACACTACTTAGGGTTTGGATAAAAAAAGACACCGTATTTTCGAATTCAGTTACGTTAATTTTCTTTCTGTACTTGGCTTTTTGGAGTCCTTGGGCCACTCCTTGTACCTGAATATGAAGACAGAGTCAGGCTTCGAAACACGTGAGAACTTTGACACAGAAATGCACAAATACCCAAAGAGAAATAGCCCCATGACAGTAGCAAACCACAATCCTCAGATTATATTACGAGAAATTTCAAAATAACTAACAGATAACCACCTGATAATGTTGGTAATTTTCAAACTGTTACATAAGGAAGAAGTTGATGCTGTCTTCTACACTGGACTAAGTCTCCACATAATCTGCAGTACCATGTTATTTTTTACAAACATCATACTGTAAATGTGATCAAGAACCAATATTTATAGCAAACTATAAGGAAGAAATGTCGAATCCTAATCGGGACTGGTTGAAAACAATCCTGGGCCTAATGAAAAATAAATTTGAAGGCCACCTAAATGTATAGTCCTGAAGTGACAATGTAGATATAGCAACGTACAAATCTACATAACAAATATATTTGCCATAAAACCTGAAATAAAACCAGCTTGTTTGCAGCCATATAGCTTGTGATAGCATTAAACCAGCCCTGATGATACTTCTGGCCCATAAAAATATTTCTGCTCCAAATTTACAGAACAAAGTCACATACAGTTCAAAATACTACTGCTGAATTGTTCTGTTACTGTGGTCCTGGTCATTCATCAGTCCCTGCACAATGTGTCAGGCCACAAACGCTCCATCATCTGGAGGTAATAAAACCTGCAATCCTTAATAGGCCCTTAAAGAGAAAGACTGTTTAGAATATGAATATTAGTGTTTGCAGTTTCCCTTATCAAGTTGATGGCTTTCTGAAAACATTTCCTTATACAAATAACCTATTTTTGGTTAGCCCCCATTGTAACATTTGTACTTGTGTGTTTGCCACAACTACAATAAACTACATGGCTTTCCCAAACTAGAATTAACACTGTCACACACTATACATAAACAAATACCATAACAGTACATATATGAGTGTTTGAATACCCTTCAATAAATCTCTAACATGTTATTATCAAAACAGATCACCATCAGTGAGATATTTATGGGATCAAAATGAGTTGGACATTATTAAAACGTTCTTAAAAAACTACCAAGCATACTATAATGGTATTTGTTTACCTACAATAACCGAAGTACATGGTGATACAGTAAATCAATGTAACATTCACACATATTCATATGTTCCATGCACATAAAAAATTCAGCATATAAACAAACACAAATTACAGAGCAAGGGTTTGTAGCAGAGGAAGTTAAGTCATGGCTATTGTCTGCAGATGGCTTCAAATAATTCATTATAATACTATGTTATGTAAAATATACATTCTAGACATAACAGGATATGATTCCTCATTACAACATTAGAATAGTGATGATCGCTGTTGGTATTAGTTGGTGAAAAATGTTGTTTTGTTGTTGCAACAAGTTCACTAATGGCACCATCTTTATTCAGTCTTTATTAAAGAAGTATGGGCCACGAAATATTGGCAATGTGTCAGTTGTCACTCGAACAATGTCCTCCTGCAGTAATCATGTCCAATCTGATGAAATAAATACTGTAGAACCAGATATCTATTATCACACAGCTGCTTTTTAAAATAATAATTTAAAAACAACCTTTTCTACACAGTAAACGCTAAGACAAACCAATCACTCACAAAAGCTTCGCCAATATACACATATATTTTATGCTCAATCTGTCAGGTATCACAAATAATCATTTGTTGGACCGTTTCATTCTCTTCTGCACAAAGATGCATATTCATTCACACAAAATATACATATCAAGAGAGTTATCAATTGAAGTTGTTGTTGCAATATATCAAGTATCACGTTCAATTGCAAAGGAAGTCAATATTTGTGGCATTCTAAATTATTCTGCTAGTGATTTAGAACATAACCTTACAATCTGCTATTGCAACATCCCTATTCATGCTTTCGACTAAGCACTTTTTCCACAAATATAAAGATAAAATATAATTAGAATATTCACAGTGCAAAATAATTAATTTAAAGCCAAATAAGAGATTTAAAATAAAGAAATAATAAAACTTTAAAAATAAACATTTGTTTTAAAAAAATCCACGTTTAAAATTGTAAAAATTGACGAGTTGCAATGGGTTTGGATTGTAAGAAGTGGTATCACTCCCATTCCAACTCATCTGTGATAATGTCCCCTCCTCCTCCAGAAATCAATGAAGTGGAGATTGCAAAAAATTGCAGCAGCTGCTGCGTTGTCCATATCAACTGACTGCTTTACTTATTCAGTCCAGTTACAGGCACTTAAAAAGGGAGACCCTTCTCATCAATAAGGTGCCTTCATCATGGGATTTCTTACATTATATTTTCATCATCCTGTGCATATGAGACATCCATGGTAGCACCAAGAACACGCTCTATCAAAGTTTCTACGACTTTTTCCCCTTTTTTACACAATCTTTGTTTTCACAGTATTTTTCAAAATAAAATGGTGTAACAGAGACACAATAAGAGAACACTAAACAATTTTTAAAAACCCCATGGCATTTTCTCCTATATGTCAACACAAGCACCACAGTTCCATCCACCGAATGACACTAACATTAGCATAACAAAATGGTGGAAGCCAGCTGGTACATAACAGTGAAACACACATCCCCAACATCATACTGCTGTCAAATAGGGGGAGGGGGTGGGTGGAAGGGAAGGGGGGAACTCAATACAGACAAAGATTGCTTATCAAAAGTGTGTCTCCTAGCTCAGTGGTACTGTCAACAATCATTCACCAAGTTATGCCACATTGGTGCTACACCTACGTCTTAGTAAACAGCTGATCTTCGTCTTCATCTTCAGTGTATTCTTCCCCCTGGGTGAGTGACACTTTATCCACATCGACTTTACACTGGCGAGTAGAAAGCTTCTCATAGCCTTCTGCTGTCCACCAAGACTTCCTCCAGGGCTGAGATTTCATCTACACAGAGATAAATCCATTAAAATGAACATGACACAAGCAGAAAGTCTTTCTTACGCTTAATTATGAGCATAAACATCACAGTTTGAAGCAGAATACCATAAACGTTAACTTCTGTCAGCAAAACGTTATATCTAAATGAGTTTACAGTATAATTTTACAATCTATACTCTCATAGAAACGAATATCAGTTTTTATAAGATAAATGTTCTACAATTCCATTCACCTTCAGGCACCGTGCATCCTATATATAGGACAGACGTACTGCTACTCCACAGAGTACACTTTTTATATATTTAGTCAACAAATATATTTAATTATTTTTTTAGACTTTCTCTCACCATCTTCGTTTATTCCTCCACCAAATGTTGTGTATTTCCTAATGTTACCCTTCTTGGTTCATAAAATATTCACATTTTACATAACTGGTGTGCTAAACTGTAAATGTCCAGCTCCAGGGCCAAAGGGTTAACAAAGTCAACCATTCATGCAGTTATTTTATATATATTTATACATATTCTTTACAGTTTGTGATATTGGCATACTCACTATACAGTAGATTCTCAATGTTTAAGATTAACTGTGATGGATAAATCCATCACGGACATTTCAATAATGAACAGTGGAAACAAATTTCAATGTTACACACCTACTTGGTACCAAGAACTTATGAAACACGAGTAATGAAATACAAAATAACCTCAAAAGCACAACAAGCATGACATTTTATTTGTAACAAAACCCAAAAATTTACTGGAAATATAAAAGACATAAAATAATTGCTGTAGAGTCCGAGAGCTATTAATCTGCCTTAATGAACTAAAGAAATTGAATGAGCTGTGCAATAGCAAGAGAGTGGGGAGAAGTTGACATACCAGCCACAGATCTGATATTTGTTAACCTTGAGACTCTACTGTACAAACAGTATGATGTGTACTGCTGCTGATTGTCTGTTTTGGGAGTTCACTTAGTGGTTATCTTGAGATCTTCATTTTAAGATTATCTGGGATCCAACCTGGGACGTTCTCAGTACCATGATTGTGCATTGGCCACTAACTTAATATCTGTGCTGGTGCACTGGTCACAAGCATAATATCTATGCTTGTGCACTAGCCACTAGCATAATATCTGTGCTTGTGCATTGGCCACTAGCATAATATCTGTGCTTGTGCATTGGCCACTAGCATAATATCCATGCTTGT
>Ga0209755_10008279_pt1 | contig 11141 bp, 7 predicted proteins | sample TergutCo191P1_FD_187301 | JGI IMG/M metagenome (GOLD analysis project Ga0209755, IMG submission 187301) | Cornitermes sp. P1 segment gut microbial communities from Petit-Saut dam, French Guiana - Co191P1 (SPAdes) (version 2) | ecosystem: Host-associated > Arthropoda: Insects > Digestive system >... | reverse complement strand
CATGTGTTACAGTACTACCAACACTACAATTTCGTGTTTGGGTATGGTACAGTTAAAGTTTACCCTAATAGGTGCCACGAAGGCCCTGAGGAGGAGTAAAGGTACGACCCGGCCGCTTTACTCCCGGGAAAGACCCGGTACCATTGCATAGGAGGCTGGGTGGGCCCCACGTCCGGTCTGGACGGTTACGGAAAACTTCATCCCCACCGGGATTCGATCCCCGGACCGTCCAGCCCGTAACGAGTCGCTAAACCGACTGACCTATCCCGTCTCCCTCCTTGTTTGTATTCTATATATACATAATATGATCTGTGACGTATATAAATACTTTCTTCTTCCTCTAATCCTTCAATCTTTTGATGAGGTGGCAGCCTTGCATCCGGAATTGTTGCACTTCATTGCTGTATAACTGTCAGCTCCTGTGTTTCTGGCAACTTGCTTTAAGTACATTTATGCATTTCATTTCACATATTGTTAATTGTGCAGAATGACTGTATTATCAAATATATAAGAATTAGTTTATATTGAATTATGTTGAAATATATCTCGATCACAATAAGTTTCTCACCCGCGCATGGCACCCGTGCTCTCATCATCCTTTTCTCCCCCACAGGTATTTCTTTCATCCGTGCATTTGTGTTTCCTTGGTGGCGAAGTGGGCAACGTATGCATAAAGTGTGTGAGTATACTAGCTTATCTGAAATAGAACTACATTTTTCACGCACGTATGTAAACCGTTTAATTGCTGAATAGAGTAATGAATACTTTGTTTCATGTCCATGCATTTTATTTTTATGTGTCTTATGCCATTTCAAGGATGATTACAGATTTCGTTTCCGTTGTCGAATGCATTACGTTCGGAATTGAGGTTAAAGCATTGTCTTGCGTCGTATTGAAATCATAAAATGTAGGTGTTGTTATGCAGAGTACTGTTAAATGTAATGAAAGGATGTCTGCTATAACTGTTGCAGGCTGTAATACATAATGGCCGATGCGGCGAAGCCTGCAAAGTCAAAAACGGAGAAGAAACCTAAAGAGAAGAAAGAACGTGCACCCAAAGAGAAACCGGCAGAGAGACCTCCACTGAAGAAACGACCAAAAAAGCGCCATGGACGACTGTACGCTAAAGCAGTGTTCACCGGTTACAAGAGAGGGCTAAGAAACCAACATGAAAACACAGCATTGCTGAAAGTAGAAGGTTGTATCAAGAAAAATGACAGCTGGTTTTATGTTGGAAAGCGTTGCGTTTATGTTTACAAGGTATGTTGTAGTTCACGTTAAGCGAAAATACTTTAGAGGTAAAATTTTGAGTATGTGCCGCTTGTTCTATCCTGGTTTTGCAGCCATATCGTATATCACTCTCAGTCTGTGGATCGGTACAGGATTACAAATCCCATGTGGATTTGGAAATAGTCAACACTGTACCTACAAGTAACAAAAATATTTACTTAAGAAGCATTGTCAAGAAGTGAAGTCAGTATAAAAGTGTACAACATTAGCAGCAATTGTGTGATCTATTGCAGTGATGATAACAAATGGCACTTTACTGTGTTGTTGGGCATGCAACTGGGAAGTATTAACATCGCCTCTTCTTGAATATAGTAGCTTACTACCAGTAACTGAGTACTAACAAGTGGCAGTTTAAGGTAGTATTAAAGGAATTCAATATTAGTTGCGCCCTTATATTCTGTTGAAGATAAGTAAATGAATAAAACAAACATGGGTTTCAGTTTAATTTTGTGTCATTGTGAGTGAACTTCTGAAGTTTGCATGTCAGTATGCCATATACTCATGTTATCAGATACACCCATGTGACTGGCATTCTCATTATTGCTCTTCACTAGTACGTTAAGTGAATGTGATTGTATGGCCAAAGAATCGATATTAAGTTTGTGGCAGGTAGAAAAGATTGGTTTTCTCTCCAAAGTGTGCAGACTAGCTTGGGGGCCCACGTACCCTTGTATCCACTGGGTACTTGGGGTAAAGTGGTTGGGTCATGTAGCTGATCACTTTCCTCCATCTAGTGTTCAGAATGTGTGGAGTTCTAATCCACTACCCCACATGCGCTTTTTTATTTGGCACATCACATTCCTGCAGAGAAGCTATTAAAATTTTTATTTGTCTGTCTGTCTGTGAAAACTGCTAAGTTTATTTCATTGTAATTTGGTACAGTAGTTGGTCTTTGATTTAATTAGGCCAAGAATAGAACCCCAGTCCCAGGTAATATAAGGAGGAAGACAAAGGTTCGTGCTATTTGGGGAAAGGTAACTAGACCTCATGGAACTTCTGGTGCAGTTCGTGCCAAGTTCAAGAGAAACCTCCCAGCAAAGGCAATGGGACATCGCATCAGAATTGTGAGTATCTGTTTAGTAAAGTAGAATGTGGAATGATTTTCTAGATCTGCAAAATGATGTAGTTGCACAGGGCTACACTGCAGAAACAGTGCTCCTATCTTTCGCTCACCGACGCGAGTGTCGCTGTTGTCGTGGTTTCCGGAAACACCCACAATGCATTCAGCTTTGTCTTCAACATGTGTGCCGTTCCCACAATGCATTTCACATTATACACCCAATTGGAATATACACCCACAATGCATTTCACATTATACACCCACAATGCAATCGGCTTTGTCTTGAACCTGTGTGCCACTCGTGTCCAGCGTCATGTTTGTAGTGTTGCTTCTTCTTCGAAAATAATGGTGGAACAGCTGCTGCACATCACATCGGAATATGAAGAGTGATTGCAGAGGTGTCAGTACGTACCAAGGTTCTCATTCAGACGTCTGATGCTGAGGTATGATGGTGCTCTGAACAGATTTTTTGTGGTGTCTCTTTTCTGTGAAGAATCCATCGCCATTCAATACCTGAAAGACAGGCTTTCCTCGGCCAGTACAACCGCGGGGAATACTATGAATTCCACCTTGCGTACTGCATGTTCGCGGCGAGGTGCAAGGCAAAGCGCATCCCACCCTACCTGCAGTTCCTGCATCTCATTGTAAACACTGACTGGTCTCTGTGCAGTCTTCCCCATACTGAACCCGCCACTTGATGTCCCCGCTCCCATTCGTCACCTCTGCTACCAGGTAGGACCATGTACAATACTCATCATCCTTAGGGTAGGCTTGCTTGGTGTCATTTTTTTTTTTAATCTATCACCACTCGCTCATTTCCATTCATTCCTCCTGCAAATTCATTCCTTCCCTCCCAAATGCCATCACACGGGTCTCCGTTGTCTGCTTACACGTCACTTCCATTATGTCACTCATAACACGCACGGATATAACTCAGTCGCGGATTAATATTTTGCTTGCCGCCATATTGGAGCACGGTTTCTGCAGTAGATCCATTGCACAGTGTAGTGACTGTGTAAGCCTTTCTTGCTGTCACAGTATTTGGCAGTTAGCTGTTCACCAAGTGATGTCTTATAGTTATACTAGCAGAGTTTAATTCATCTTACACTATTTTGAGAAATCAGTTACAGGTAGTCCTCAACTTTTGGATGTTAAACTTACGTACATTCTCACCCCTAACCCATCTTTTATATGTCAAATTCAGACTTTTGTACACAGCTGGTGAACAAACCTTTTGAACAACTGCACAGTGGCTTTATCTGTCAGCCAAGCCAACACTTCACTATGCAGTCCATCAAGGAGGATGATAAGAGGCTGTCAGTTAGTACTCCTTTTCAGCATTAAAATCAGCTACATTTTAGGACTCAACTTTGTATCTTTGGAAGGAACTTAAAAATGTATTACATCTTCATTTGAGCATAATTCACACTACTCTGCTCATGCATTAACTGTGATATACAACCACTCTGTTCTCTCACTGCTGTTGATGTATAAAAATGTTTTTAAACATTGCTGCGGTTACCAGTGGCTTACAAAGTGTGAGTTTTGTTGGCCATCCCTTATGTAGCCATAAGAAGTGTGGAGGATATTCACTTGTGTGTTGGCGGAAATGTTAACATTTACCCTTTGTTGAATTCATGCACAAATGTACCATGATTGTTGGTACAACAGTTTTGTTTGTTTCCCATCAATAGGGATTTTATGTACATGGAAGCTTTGGGGATGGAACCCCTCTTATAACATATGAGTCTGTTGAATCGACTTGCACACACATTTTCAGGTATGAATTATGGACAGAAGTTGCGGATTGCCTGCACTTCTAATGCAGTTTGGTTTGATCTATATTTTACTGTCCACATTGCAGTAAAGTATACTGCAGTGCACTATACTGTGTTCTAGTATGCACTTTATGCTATTTCTCTGTTCTGTGCTGTTTTACACTTTATATTATGTTTATTTGGTCTGATAAGCGTAAAATAAAATGCCAGTTTTCCTGGTGTATACAATAAATGCAATCACTTCTTTCATTTGGGATAGCCATGTTCTTTATTAAAATGTAATAATGTACTACATGTTTTGACCCCTTCCAGTCATTTGAGGCAAGTTCAGTTGTCATAATTAACATGTGCTGACTGAAAGAATGGTTGCTTTTACATGTATACTTGGTACCAAAGCTTACTGGGATATCCCTTTTGAAAACCAGTTTTACGAGATGCCTGGCAGTAGGTGCTGTTAGTTAATGTGTATTTATGTACTGAAGAGGACTGTTGTTTTGGTGTAGTTGGGGCTGTTATGTTGACTGACGAGCTAACTATACTGAGGCCACATAAATCAGTTCTGTGAATCAACACACAACACCTTGCTACTGGGCTGTTACAGTGCAGCACATGGTTTTGTGCTGGTGGAATTTTCAAACAGTAGACTAGGAGTAGACTAGTAGTAGACTAACACAGGGATTTGTCATGTTTCATGTAGTTTTGTTTGCCTCCATATGTACAGTTGATCTTGTCACACTGAAGGTACAAACAAGCACCCACCCCTCACCACTTCACCACACCCAGTAGGCCTGTCTGTCAGATCCACTAAATCATGCACACTCCACCAACCAAAAACCTGGCATTACACTACAAACTCTCTGCTCCATTTGTCTTGCCATTATGTTCAAATGAATGCTGGTAATGATACCAGTGTGATAACCTTTGCTCATTACAAGTGGTGTGAGTGCATGTGTTCCACAGGTGTTGAATAGGTAGTATATTAGTAGACACATGCCAGGAAGCCTCGAATGCCACCTTTGTCACCACCGATGGGGCTCCTTACCTTAGCCGTACTATATCTGTCACTTCTGGACACTTCTTGGTCCAGATGATCAGTCCATGCATTCCCCTCCCGTTTCTTTAAATTCTGTATTAATTTTGTCCCATCTGCAGTGACATCCACTAAGAGGTTTCTTCCCTCTAGGTGTTCTGATCACAGCTTTGTGTTCCTGACCTATGTGTCTATGTGTGTGCCACATTGAGGCATGAATGAATGTCCCTAACATAGGTGTAACTTGGCAAATATTGGAAAGGGGGGGGGAATCAATCATGGGTAGTATTAGAAACTCAGAACTGAGATGCCTGTTCTGCATCCTATATAATGCAGGTTGTTTCATTCTTTTATGCTGCTTTACACTACCGAAATAATTTTAAAAATTTTTCTATTTTTTGTGTGCCCTTATTCAACTCAGTCACCAAAAAACTATTCTTAGGTTTAAAAAACGTTGGGGTGGGATTTGTTCCCCCCTGCCTATGGTTTATAGTGATGGTTTGTGAACTTAATATACTTATTTAATTTACCTTTTGTTTTATTCCAGATGTTGTACCCATCTCGGATTTGAATTTCCCATTGGAATATATGTGAGAAAATTTGAGTCTGGCCTTTGTACAAAATAATATAATAAAAAAATCTTTTTAATTACTGATGTGTATTTAATTGTAGTACTTGGTTTGTGAGTTGGGGTAGTGCCCTTAGAATTGTCTTGTGTTGAAATGTGTTGATATAAGAAATACAACGCTTAATGGTGTATTCTAGGTCCTTGAGGTCTTCAAATGTGTTAGAATTATCACACAGGAATTACAGAATAATCTTGATTGTACACATTTGATAGGACAAATGAGAAATAAGGAAAATGAATATGATGTAAAGAAAGGGAAGATTTTGATTGATTGCTACCATAATTGGTTCAACATGTGTTACAGTGTGGGTATCAACGTATGGTGTAATGTTGATTCTATTTGGCCATGTGTCTGGGTGGGTTAGTCACCAGCCTCTTGGGTTATGTCAGGCTAATTTTCTTGGATGGAGCTACATTTCTCACATATTCGCAGGTAGTTTCAGGGTTGATGTAGGATCAGGTCATATCCATAAGAGCCAACTACTAAAATGTGTTTCTTAGTTACGCGCATAAGCTAATGTAAAATTCGTGTTTTCATGCAATTTGCCTTGTGTTATAATGGAAAAGCCACAGACCCATCCGAGAACGCTGTTCCCTGGGATGATATGCTGTGTTGTAGGTAGTTTAACATATTTTGACATTTTGAAGGAATGTAGTGCCTTTATCTTCAGGGGTGGGTTGGTTGGACCTGCCAACCCATGAAGAAGTTGCTGCATTCCATAAAAGAACTTTGTTAAGGTACCTGTAGTATTCCACAAAACCAGCATTCTCAACATCACCACTGTCAAAACTAGCCATCTTGTAACAGACCCCTGTTTTCATATACTGTCAAATCAAGGAAATAAAATATTTTGTTGTGCTAGCTTGACATGTTTCAAAATATGTGGCTGGCTTTGCAGACAAGAGAGGAACATGGTGCAGAACCTTAGGAATAAAGTCATTACTTCTTGCTGAAATACCCAAAGTGTACAATTATATATTATTGTGGATGTAAAGAGGGAACATTCCAATGTGTCCAATATAAATTAGATCACAGTTGTCAATTTGGTTGCTAGTTACTTTACTGCCCGATGTATAACCCTTTGACCCTGGAGCTGGATGTTTAAATTATAGCACGTCCTTGTTGTGAAAGTATTTTATGAAGCCAGATAGATAATATTAAGCAATACATGGCATTTTGTGGAAAAAACGTGTGCAGCATGTCTCAGAACATTCAGTAAGTGTATTTGCTGAATAAATATGTATGAAATATGGTCTTGGGCAGCAGTGCTACTTGCATCGTACATATAGGAGGGCAATGGCTAGAGGTAAAATTAAGTTGTCATGCAATACACAGATTTTTAATTTTGATTATCTCATAATATCAACAGAAAGATGTACAAAGAATGTTTATCCAAATGCTAGGTAGCTTTAAATTTTTATCCACATTGTTGGTTCAAATGTACCTTTGTGAATACAGTTGCATACACTTAATAGGGATTATTGTGGGTGCACTTTAATATGGAACAATTAAAGTGTTTACAGCTGGGCATTCCGTCAACAAAATCAGCGTACTGTCATGCATACTGAAGCCTTGTGACAGAAGTTGTGCATATAGTTGAAGGAGGTCTGTTTGAGTGACGTGTGTCTTGCGGGTTACCACTGCAGTCCACAGGTGGACCAATTTCCCATGTTGCGTTGTACAAAATGTCATAGACAGATGTGACTTCGGAGAAGCATGTCCTATTTTAACCTGGAAGTGGCCTGTAAAATGAACAGTTTTTATACCCCTTAAGGAAATGTTATTTTAAACATATTGGCAGAACTGTTTATCCTTGATTTGTTATGTTACCCTCTAACCAAAAATCTTCTTGGATGCCCAGTTGCAAGTTCATAATCACTTTAGTCCTGTAATGTTTATTCATTGGCTTTTACCAAACTGAAGAGCACATATTTTTTCACACTTAATTTTGGGTAAAAATGCATCAAACATTACATCAAGATCTATTCAGATTTCAGTAAGTATCTTAGAAAGTTACAAAGATTAAAACTCAAGTTTTTCGAACATCATTAACCTCAAACGTATGCTGTCTGAATAGTATTAAATAGGTTTGCAAAGGCATATTGCATTAGTTAGCTACCTCCTAATGGGTTTGTGACTGTCCAATCTCCTGGGTGTGTAATTATAGTAGAAAGATTCAGAAATGCCCCAAATCCATATTGTGAAGAATTTATGTACCACATCTGTTCGAATGCAGTGCCATTGATTTTCTCGAAATTGCCTTTTACACAGCTTGACTCATCTTCATACTGTTCTGGATGTTCATCAATAAGCAGCACTGCAAGATTCCACTTTCCCATGATCTAAAACCATTACAAGTAATTGCATTGTTTTAAACTAAAGTTAAACAATGCCAGGGTTATGTGCAGAGGCAATGACGTTTAAAATATATACAGTACAAGAAAATTTGTGCAATGTTAGGGCTTATGTGTAGAGCTGATGTCAGGGGATTGCCGTCAGTCATAACTTTTGTTTCTGAAAGGAATACATTTTCCAAATTCAGCCCACTACAGAACTGGGGGAGGTTGCTGTATGTCTAGCCATGCCTTCAGAAAACAAAGTAGTTTTTGGCTGGATATGTAATTGGAAGGTTTTTACTGTTATGGGTATGGTACATGCAGAACAGGTATTTGGAAGGATCAGAATGTTCCAGAAGTATGGTCATATTGAGGTAACCATGCTTCCTGTTAAAGTAAACAGGTGTGGTCACAATATTGACTGTATGCTGCCAGTGGTATGAGTTGGAACAGGTCAACGCACTGTTGTGCCACAGTCAGCCATGGAATGATGATATGTCACCAGTGCTATTCCCTGTGCGATGGTTTGAACATAGGGGGCAACAAATTTTTTCCCAAGAAAAGCAGCAGCAGAAAGTCTTGTGTCAGTGTAGTATACACAACTGAAGCTGTATGACTTGCACAAATTATGAAGTGTCCATTATCACAAGATATTAGCTCAGCAGCATCAATGAGCAATTAGAATGTTGCCAAAGTTCACACTACATTGTTATTTAATTATAAGCAAATCAGATTGGCATTTCATACAGATTAGTTCAGAAGATTCTGAAATATCATTAATCAGTGCAGCAAGTGTGAGTGTGTGTGTGTGACTTGTCACACATTGCTATCAGGGCAACAGTTTTGGTGAAGAGCCTAATTTCCAACCAATCACCAGCAATGACTGGACTGCTGGAGCATGTGTATGTGCAGGAGGGCAGTAATTCAAGGCTTTACACATATCCTTTTTACTACAAATTATGCCCTGATTTCCAGAACTTTTTGATTCCCCTTCATCCATTGTGTACTGTATTATGTACCCATTTTCGTCACTTCTTTAGTTTCTGATTTATTACCAATATTTTTCTGCTGAGCTTCATTAAAAAATCGGTCCTTTTCACCACTCACAAAAGAAGGGAGGCAAGCATTTACCTAATGACAAAATATTGAGATACAGGATAAAGGAAGTAATGTCAGGGTAAAAAGAATAATGAGTAGCCACATATTTTGTACTCTGTTCTAAATGTTATTAACCTTTTAAATACAAAACGTAATCTGTTTTCGATAAAGCATCATTTTGTACCGCGCTGTAAACACTTTCCACCACGGCTATAAAAACCAATCAGTTAATGACTTATAAAACAAAGGCTGCTGTCTCTTATGAGATCATACAAAACCCTCAACACAAAGTGAGCACCATGTAGAATTTTGAATGTTAAGTCTGGTGGTACATAAAGAAAATGCTAGGCTTTACACGGTTATTGTGATCAAATTGATGCTTTGATGAGGTTACGACATAACATGCTTGATGCTGTGCAAATTGTATACGGATTTTAAAGAGAGAAACTGCTCAGGTGAGTGGTGGAGGGGAGGGTGCTAAGTTTAGATGGGAGGATACCAACGCAGTGGGTTGTTAATGAGATAGCATGTGTGGTACAGCTTGGATTGCACTAGCTAAGCTTGTGCAGGTATGGTATCCATAAAAAATGAAGATTTTATTAACACAGGATTGCTTTTTGAAAGATGAAGCAGTTGTTTGGAGGTGGGTGGGGGTTAAAATTTGTTTCATTGCTGTTGGTTATCACAACTTCTTTGATTTCAGAAGGAGAACCAAAACACTAGAATGGGACTAAGCAACCTAATGTTCATGGAGTGAAATGAAGTAAATAATTGAACAACAAAGTACAAATTCTTATGTTCCATACAGTGTATATAAATGTAACAATTGCTGTCTGTATAACAAACCTGGTTGATGTCAAAGTTGCTCTGGGACTTGAAAGAAGGGCATGGCTTCATCTTAGCATCCCAGTGTGGATGTGTAATAACCAATGCCCAAAGATTCAAGAAAAACAATAGCACCAATTTGCTTGACATGTTTTATGTTGTAACTAACACTGAGTGATACTAAGGATTGTGTACAGTATTTAAATCAAATTAGAGAGGAGAAAATAAACATTTAACTACCCGGAAAGCCATTTGGCAGATAGATGACACTTATCTTATCTAGTGGCGTTTGTAACATTGTGTAATGGAATAACAGCGTTAATTTCTGTTCTCTGGATTTGTGAATTTGGTTTTGTTATCTGACTTCCTGCATACACATTTACTTCCTGTCTACTGCATTTGCACAATCTTGTCAATTTGTTGTGTGTGCTACTTTGAAATCCATTTCCCAATTATAATTCTGGAAAGTTTTAATAATTAGTACAGTATGGAATTTCACGATATTTAGATGCTTCAAAAATGTTCGTGTTCATTGTGTATTGCTGAAATTGCATTACAGGATGCAATCCACTTGATTACCTGGCCACTAAATCTTGCATGGTAACAGTCATACCTGGCAAAATATTTTTTTTACAGTTCTGAAAATTTATTTTGTTTAACACTGTGTGGTTCCTTCGGCTCTTTCAGGCCAATTTTGCAACAGAAAATTACTTTTCTTTACTGGAACAACAGTGACTTTTTTGACGGAATAATTCCAAATGAAACAGGAGTTGAATTGCAGGAATGGGGAAGATTTCATGCAAGGTTATAGCCTTAAAGAATCTGCCCATATTGTTGATAAAACTTGGGTCTACAGATTATATTCAAATTAAACTTATATAGGTATGAAACAAACATAAGATTAAATAGTGTGGATAAGAAAAACCAACTAGATGTCACTTTTTGTATTCTTTATTTCTCTTCTAATAGTTGCACAACATGTTTCGGGCAACCATGTGCCCATCATCAGGAGCTGACGACTGCATGATGTTATAGCCTCGTGTTGGTATGTGCCGTGGTTGCAGGAAGGTTATCAAGACCGGTTGGCAGGTAGTG
>Ga0209755_10008278_pt1 | contig 11141 bp, 11 predicted proteins | sample TergutCo191P1_FD_187301 | JGI IMG/M metagenome (GOLD analysis project Ga0209755, IMG submission 187301) | Cornitermes sp. P1 segment gut microbial communities from Petit-Saut dam, French Guiana - Co191P1 (SPAdes) (version 2) | ecosystem: Host-associated > Arthropoda: Insects > Digestive system... | reverse complement strand
AATAATAGAAATGGGGAATTTAACTTTATTAAACATTTTATTGTAAAATATAATGATCAAAAAATTGGTTTTTGTCAATATTATGATTGTTATTATGCACAGGAAGAATGGTATAAAATAAATAATCTAAAAGAAAAATATAGTATAGATTATTTGATTGGAGAAGAAGAATATTTAAATAAAGGATATGGTAAAAGAATTATTAAAATATTAATTGAAAAAATAAAAACAGAAGGTGGAAAAGAAATAATAGTACAACCAGAATTGGAAAATAAAGCATCAAATGGAGTATTAATTGCAAATGGATTTATATATAATGAGGATAATAAATATTATATATTAAAGATATAAATCAATAAAAATGCAATTTTTACTTCGCCTAACAAACGGTAACTGCTGCGGGCGCTGTTCGCGCCCTCGGGGTTCGGTCGGCTAGGTCAGGTCCAATTATATAAATCCTTATCTGATAAGGATTTATAATTTTATGGTCACTAATCTTGGTCACTAGTCACAAAAATTCAACAAAAATCAATCTATCCTCGCTGAGAGTGTTTCGGCCTCAAGCTGAGAAACGGGGCGCATTTCTTACAGTGCGATCCCATTATTCGGGCGCTGCAAAAAACAGGTTTTTGCCAGTGAGGGGTTGGTACGGCTTTTAATAACTCAATCCTTATATAAAAGCCTTGTGATGAAGAGGTTCCTCCTCCAATTCAAAGCTGAAAAGGTTCAAATCCTTTAGCGTCCAATTTTAAATTAAATATAAAAAACTTAGGAGGATAATAATAAATTATTTAATTAAATTTATCCCCTTTTTAGGGGTAAATAATAAATTCGGAGGAACCTATGAAAGAGAAAAAATGCCGCATTTGCGGCTGCACTGATGTCGATTGCCGCCAGTGCGTTGAAAGAACAGGCAAACCCTGTTATTGGGTCGAAGAAGACCTATGCAGCGCGTGTAAAACGACTGTAGTGTCTCTCGCGTCAATTAAAGGCGGTACAGGCAAGACGCATATCGCGATTCTTATCGCCCGCCGCCTTGCCGCCTCAGGATATAAGGTGTTGTTAATCGACTGCGATCTAAATAACAGCCTTAGTTTCCAATTTCTCGGCGACGATCTCGCCAAAACCGAAAATTTGAATATTGCATCAGCTCTCAGCGATGAAAAGAATGATTTAAACGATTACATCATAAAAACAAATACGCCTAATATTTGGATAATAGCCTCAACGCCGTATTTAGCTGATTTGCGTACATTGAACGAAAAACGGCTTAAAAGAAAAATACCGGGGCTTTACGGCAAATTTGACATTTGCATTATCGACTGCGCCCCAACCTATGACAATATCGTTCTGAACGCCATTAACGCTTCAGATTTTACAATTACACCGGTTTTAAAAGATTTGTTCAGTTATAACGCCGCCGTCTTCTTTGCAAACGTATTACCAAGAGATGTTGATAATTTTCATAACTGGTATGTGCTAATTAATGGTTTTGATAAAAGATTTGAAGAAGCAAAATCAGGACGGCAAAACGATTTTATATCAATGTATAAAGAAAAAGAATTCCCTTTGACTCCTGTCGATACATGGTTTCCATGGACACCGCAAATACACATGCTTGTTGATTATCATAAAAAATTAACTAAATCTAAAAGTATTACCGGAGCGGTATATAACCCCGCTCTCTACGAAGCTATTACACAGCTCGCCTTTTGTTTTGTTGAACACAGCGAAGAACCATTTGAATTTCCGGAGGCGTTCTGATGGCAAATAAACTGCAAACACCTCAAACCGCGGGATTTAACGCCGGTAAAAGCTACAGCATAGGGTTTATAAAATTAAAAGAAATTAAAATCGATCCGGAAATAGCAAGTTTTTTTGAAATTAAACCAGAAATACTAAATGTAATAAAACAAAAAATAAAAGATTTCGGTTTCAATAAAGAAGAACCTGTTGTCCTCTGGAAAGGTTTAAACATTCTTGTTGACGGACATACCCGTTATACAGCTGCATTGGAACTCGGTCTTGATGAAATACCTTACGTCTATAAAGATTTTGAAGATCGTGAAGAAGCGTTTTTATATACCGTTAATCGGCAGGTTCTGCGGCGTAATGCATCAAATTCTTTAATGGAAAAAGCCGTAGTAACATTAACAGCAAACGGAAGAAAATTGTCAGACGGAAAAGGCCGGGCTATGGAACAGCTCGCAGAAGTGCTTGGAGTAAGCGCGACTACTTTATACCATGTAAAAGCCGTATCAGAACGCGCATCGCCTGAAGTTTTGGAAGATTTTAGAAACGGAAATATCTCAACAAAAGCCGCTTATAAAACGGTTACGGATCAATATGAGAATACAGATAAAAAAGCTGAAGAAACGGTTTCTCCTGCCCCTGTAAGAAATCCTCGCATAACTAAAACTGAATGTCTGTTTGATATACCGATACCATTACGTTACAAAAACGCTTTATTAAAAAGCGTAATCATTCATCTTTTTGAAACAGGACAGGAAACCGCGGCAGTAGAATTAACTTCACGTTTTTTTGAAAGGGAAAAAACAAGGCTTGCATTTCTTGACGCTTTACCGGATGCAATCGGGGAGCGATTGGCGAATGCTGTACCGGTATAGCATTAGCCCGCAGTCGGCAAGATAAAGGACATATATATGCGGCGTGTTAAGTGTCGGGTTATCCCGCCACTTAGGTGTATATATCATGTGTTTTTGATATATACCCGCTTTGCGTAACTTACGGGCTAACCCGATAGATAGCGGTATATGCTATGGGTTAGCCCGTCACTTACAACGCATAACAACATGTGATTGCTATTCCCGGAATAGCGTTTTATGCCTTTGCTTTACCGGTAAAGCGTTTTTTCGGCGATTGCTGCACCGTTAGTCGTCCGAAAAAGCGGAAAAAACGGTAATGCTGTACCGGTACAGCATTACGGACGACTAATTGAATAAGCGGACGAGCATTTTATTTTAATATTATTTGCAGGATTTTATTATGATTTCTTTTAAAAAAATTTATATCCGTTTCCTTCTTAATTACCGGAAGGCAACTTTTTATCATTCCGACTCTTACTTGCTTACCTTTAATTACCGGAAATTTTTTATTACTTGCCCTGCCGGCTTGTTGCCGATACCCGCGTCATTGTTTCCGGTTATGTTTTTTATATTTAAAATAGCGACAATGCCGTTTTATCTTTTATTCTGTTTTATAATACTGTGCTATTCGGTTTCCGGCCTTATTCCATGCAAAGAAATAATAAAAAAACAAAACAAACAAGAGGGAGAATAATTTGATAAAAAAAGCTGTATTAACACGGATAATTAATAAATCAGTCAATATACCGCTGCGGGAAGCGTCAGCTTGCGTTGACGCGGTTTTGGAAACGCTGTCTGACGCGTTATCCAAAGGCGAACGGATAGAATTACGCGGCTTCGGTTCATTCACAATCAGAAACATCCCTCAAAAAAAATACCCGAGCTCTTTAAAAGGGGATATTTTGATTCCCGCTCATAAAAAAATTTTATTCAGACCTTCGCAGAGCCTTAAAACAAAACTTCGGAGGGTTGATGGAAAAAACAATAAAATCCAGACAAATTAAAACCGGGAAAAAGCCGTTCACCGGGAAAGGGAAAACAAGAGCGGCTTTAGCCGGAAATATCAAACGTTTAAGGATAAAAAAGAAAATCACGCAGAGCAATCTCGCTAAAATGGTCGGCGTCTCCGTACAGATGATTAAAATGGTGGAATGGAAAAAAATGTGGATGAGCGAAAGGACGTTGGAAGCGACAGCCTCTGCATTGGGTACAAAAGTATATTTGCTGTTAAAACATTAATATGAATTACTACGCTATACAAGTAAGGACTCGATCTGAAGAAAAATTCATCAAGCTCTATAAAACCCAATACCCCGATTCCGTTTTCAAAATTCATTTCCCGCGGAGGCGGCTTAATATCAGGAAAGAAGGAAAAATAAAACCGGCAACGCCGGCCGTCTTTCCGGGATATCTTTTTATCGAATCGTTAAACGAAGAAGATATTATTTTTTATCAAAGGGACTTCCGAAAAACAGAAGGGTTTTACCGTTTTTTAAAATCCAATCGCGAGATAACCCCTCTTGCGAACAAAGATTTAGAAACAGTGCTGCATTTTATCAATATCGGACCTGTAGCGGGCGTATCGAAAGTGTCATTCGATGAAAATTCGCGTATCACAGTCCTTGAAGGACCTTTATCAGGCTTCGAAGGGAATATTATAAAAGTCGATAAGAGAAAACGCAGGGCGAAGATACAATTAGACATGTTTGACGATTCATTTACAATAGACCTAGCGTTTGAAATTATAGGATCGATTTAAAAGAAAACAATGCGCCGTTTTTTATTTGAAGAAAAAGATTTTCAATACAACCCTTACTATAAACGCAGGTTCAACAAACAAGAAAGGGGGCGGGGCGCATCCGTAACGCTGTCAAAACTGTTGCAGAGCCTCGGCCCGCGCCCAAGCTCCGGCGGCAACCGCGCAGGTAAATTAAATACCGGGGGAAACCATGATTACCGGCAAAAATGCGTCGTTAAAATGCAGTATTCAAACAGCATGAAAGCGCACCGCGATCAAATTGACGCATACCTTGACCGCGAAGGGACGGCGGTTGACGGCGGCAGGGCGGAACTTTACGGAACCGATCCCGGCGAATACCGCGATAACATGGTTGAACGCAATTTCAGAATTTTTCTAAGCCCTCAATCAGACAGGGTTGATCTTAAAGATATGACGGAACGTTTTATGCAAACTCTGGAACGTCAAACCGGTTATAAATTTTACTGGCAGGCCGCGAACCATTACAACACCGCCCACCCGCATTCGCACGTTTTAATAAACGGCGTGGATAAAGACGGAAAAATAATCGATATACCCAGAGACATTGTTAAAACATTTATGCGCGAATATGCGCGTGATATATGCACGTCGCAAATAGGGAACAGAAGCCGGGCGGAAATTGACTATGAAAAATCAAAAGAACCGGAATTAGCGAGATATACAAGGCTCGATAACAGTATTAAAGATTTATGTAACGGCGGGACAACCGTCAACCCGCACAATATCCGTTTTAACCGTGACAAAATACTTTCAAGGTTTAACAATCTCTGTAAAATGGGTTTATGTAATTATTTTAAAGGTTCATACCATTTAGATTCCAACTGGGAAGAAAACCTCAGGGCGAACACCCGTTATAATACATTCTTAACAGCCAGGTCTCAATTAAAATACACAGACCAGGCTAACCTCGCGGTTTATTCAGGCAAACAAGGAATCATTTCCGGCAAAGTGACAAAAATATTCACCCCCGGTGATGACACCAGCAATAATTACGCTGTTTTAGTCGAAGGTTTAGACGGCATGGCTTATTTTGTCCCCCTGCTGAGAAAACCGGAAATGATGGACGGAAAATTAAAAATGGGTTTGATGGAAGGCGACTTAGTCAGCATAAAAACATACCAGAACCAGCAAGGCAGGCTTACGCCGGTTATTTTTAAACAAGACCGTTCATCGTTTTTGAAAATAATAAAAAATAATAATTATACAAGCAGCCTCGCAAAAAAAATATAATCAAAGAAGATTAAAAAAGGGATAAAGATGTTTTATGAATTAATCTACACCCGCTGCAAACATGGCTTTGATATTTTAAGGGGAGGTCAGGCTGTAACAGGGGAAGGTTATAAAGTATACGCTTGCACGCCGCAATTAATTGACGAAAAGAATCTCGATCTAAATTTTCTTGCAAACGCCGTACAGACAAAACAATCATACAGCGATCCTGATTTTATGGACGACGCGTATTTATATTTCGCGCCCGACTTCAGAAGCGGGTTTATGATTGATTTCCATCCTGTAATTTATGACAAAAACGCTGAAGGGAATTATTCGCACCGCCCGGGGAATTTTTTAAACCATGTTCTTATAGGTGATTATTCGGAAAAATACCCTTTTGAATTATTTAAAAATAAAAAAATTTGGAACGCTCGAGAAAAAAACGAAGCGTATTATTATGAAACGGACCCGTCCGATCTTTGCGAACACGGCGAAATTAATAATTATAAAAGCTATTATACTTTTGAAGATATAAAAGCGTTTGTCGCGGACGGGCGCGTGGAAGCGTTGGCAAAAACCGTATCTTTTTTAATAACCCAATTTGAAAAAAAACCTGAAAACAGGAAATACCTTGTTATAAAAGACGAATCATCGGAAAATATAGAGAAATGGATCGCCGCGGTAGAATGCGCTTTTTCCCCCAGGATAGCCGCTGCGATCCCGTTCGCGACCCGGATGGATAATTTCATAACCGCAAACAGATATACAATCAATCAGACGGGCAAATTCGTTTTAAATATCAACCTCCAAGACCCAAAACAAAAAAAAAGATTCCGGGCGATGATAATCGGCGTAGACACCCGCGATAAATCCAATAATAAAACCGAGAATCCCCCAGCCGGTTCGCCCTTCGTACTGTTAAACGGTATAGATAAAAAAGCCCTGTTTGAAGCAGATATTTCAAATAATTTTTTTAGACTAATAACATCGTTCACAGACGAACATAAATATTTTTGCCGCGTTTTTTTACAAAAACAAAATATAAATTCACCTGATAAAAAAATTTTTAATCTATATAAAATATTTTTACAAGCATGAACAATCCTTGATGCAAAAACAGAAAATCAAGAACAAATTATCGCTATTTTATCGCCTTCAAAAGACGGACAGGGATTTACTTTTATCCCATCGGTTTATGAAAAATATAATTTTGAACGATTTCTTAATAGAACCAATGAAGAAGAAAAAGTGCTTTATGTAGCCAGTAAAACAAAAGGTTCTGAAATATGGGGTACGCTCCAATTGCGTCCTCGCCATAATTCCGAACCTTATATAAATAATATACAAGATCGAGGAGATATTGTCAAGCATTTTTCGCAAGAAAATCAAATAAACAAGGAGATGAACATGGCTGATTTTATTACAAGAACTGAACATCGAGAAGACGGAGTATATAAAGTATTGCAAAGCACAAACGGAGATATTCTTGACGAATATTGCGTTTCTGACCGTAAATCACCTGCGTTAGCGGATGAAAATATTATTAACAAGGAGAATTTTATGGAAATGAAGTTTGATGAAATCGGGAATATCATTCCCGATCAAGAAGAACAAACGAGAGACCCTAAAGAAGAAGCGTTTTATGCGGCCGTCCACCAGCGCAAGATTATAACCGAAGCGATGAAAGCAGGTAATTTATGTTGCCTGCCGGGAGCGGACGGTTACGCTGATACCGCGCCTGCGGTAAATCTTGTAAACGGGACGATTTATCACGGCGCTAACCTGCTGTTCCTGAAAGAACACGCCAGGGAAAACGGTTTCCCGACGGCTGAGTATTTGACAACGGATCAGATTCAAAAAGCCAGGGAACAAAACCCGGAGATCGCGATCCGCCAGGGTCAGAAAGGCGTGTCGATTTACGTCAGCGAAAAAAATGAAGAAACCGGCGGGTGGGACACAAAATCATTCCGTCTATTCAACGTAGCCCAAACGACAAAACCCGCCGTTTTAAAAACCTATGCGGAACAAGTACAGCAGGAAAAATTGCAAGAAAAAGAAGCGTACCTGCAAACACAGTACGGCACAGGTTTCAAATTAGAGCCTAAACAAAAAGAAGCGGGGAATGAAATAACCTGTACGTCAACAGAACCTGTAAAATACTTCGGTCAATATTTGGCAGCCGTTTCTATGGGCGGAAAATTTAAAGCAAGCCCCGAGCAAGCGTCGGAATTCGCACAAAACATGGAAACTGTACTGTATGCTAAAATGGATAACGGTCATACAAACCCTTTCATACTTTCAAAAATATCAAACGAAGCAAGCCAATTTTGTAAAGAAATTATCAAAGAAGCCCGTATAGAAGCGAGAAAAGCGGAATTACCGGATCAAAAATTAGATCAATCCCAATCACGCGGCAGAGGTTTGTAATATAAAACACAAAACCGCATGATTGCTGAAGCGCGTGCATGATTACCGCCATGCGGTTTTTTAAGAAGAATAAAATGAACGACAGTGAATTCAAATCACAGATTATTAATGAATTTCAAAAAAGCAGGACAGGGGCGATAATGCGCTGCGCGGAAATAGTTTTTGATCTCGGCAGGAAAGATTTAGCCAAACAAATTTTTGACGTGACACACATAGACCGTAAAAAATTTGAAGAAATTAAAACGAACATATTAATAAATAAATAATTTAATAAGGAATAATTATGCAAATACCGGTCAGCACTCAAGCGGAATACGACAAAGTGATAAAAGAAAGACAGCACTCAGGTCATGAGATCGTTATCCAAAACTCCCCTGAATTTATTTCCGTTCACACAGACGTTACAGTCGGAAAAAACGGCAGATGCAAGACAGACGGCAAGTCGGACATAACAATAACATCAAAAGAAAACGGAATTGTCGCGGCGACAGGTAAAACAAAAATTATAGGCTACGGCAATTCAAATATTATAGCGAAAGGGAATTGTAAATTAACCTTACACGATTCCTCATTCAGCAACTGCTTCGATCATTGCCAGATAACCTTAAAAGGTTTATCTAAAACAGCCGCGGACGGCAACTGCGTCGTCCATGCCTATGACGACACATCCGTATCCGCGTCTGGAAGCAGTAAAGTATACACATATCAAAAAGCGACAGCAAAAGGAACTGATGTAACCGCTTTATCAGGTAAAGACGAATCCACACTCATCGGTCAGAAGAAATGTAATATAATGGCAAGAGACAGCTGTATAGTTTACGCGGGGGATAATTGCACGGTACAGGCATCTGACAGCTGTCTTGTCGTCGCCGGCAATAACGCGAAAATAGTTACAAAAGATAACTGCCTAATAATGTCAAAAGATAATCCTAATATCTCTGTAACAGATCAATGCGAACATTTAAATCTTGACAATATCACAGACAGGAATATAATGTCCGCGCTTAAACAAATGGCGCAGACAAAAGCCGTCATAGACCGTCCTTATATTGCTATCCAAGTGCTTACAGATAATTTACCGGATCAAAAGCGGTTATCTGTTTCTAAACGCCTGAATATGATGGGTTTAAACGACAAAATAAAGGCGAAAGATTATTTATTCAGCCTCATAGAAGCTCAACCGGCAGTTAAAAATCAACCTGTTATACAAGGTTTTGAAGCGCAATTGGAAGCGGCAAAAAAAGCGGGGTATGTGCAGGGTGTATGCGAATGTGTTGTAGTTGTCGGAAACGATCAGGGTATGGGAAAAAAATTGTTATCTGAAATGCAGGTTACAAAAGACATGGCAAAAAAACTTGCAAACCCTGAAACATATAAAACTTTGGAAGAAGGCATATTCGCGCAGAAACCGGAACAGAAATTAGAACAAGCGCAAGGTGTAAGGAGGTAATAAACTATGAATAATTGGGATTTCAACGAAAAATATAATTGTTATACTCTTACTCAAAACTTTGGAAATAAAAAAACTTTTTTTGAATTAGACGAAATAGATCATAATTCTTTCATTCTTAATTTTTATCAAAACGAACAAGAAAAAATAAATAACGATAAGTTCAGGGACGAATATATCCCCATTGACGGTGACAAATATCACCAAGCGTTTTTAAGCGGAGATATAGATTATGTTAAACGTGTTGTAGAAAAGACCGTCGAATATTTTTATTCGAATCTGGCTATTGATCCTGTTTTTATAAATGAAAATTTAAAAACGGTAATAGAAAATATTGAACTAGAAAATTCAATTTCCGAAAACAAACAGAAACAGTTGTATAATTTTACCAATCAAATCCAAATATCAAAAATAACTGGATATGTTCAAGGCGTTTGCGAATGTATCGCCGCGATAGATAATTACGATCTCGGTAAAAAACTGTTATCTGAAATGCAGGTTACAAAAGACATGGCAAAAAAACTTGCAAACCCTGAAACTTATAAAGTTCTTGAAGAAGGCATTTTCGCGCAAAAGCCTGATCAGAAACTTGAACAAACGCAGGGTGTAAGGAGGTGAGCAATGTCGATTAAATGGGAAAAGAATGATTCCGGCTTTTATCCGATTGATGAATTTACATCAAATAGCTTTTCAACTTCAAGCGGCGTTTATTATTTATCGGTTTTGTTTGAAGTTTACTCGGTCAGTGAACATGATGAGAGTAATAATGTAAGGGTTGTTATCGGTAATAACGATCAAGATATTCCGTTTGAACACGGCGGATCTCTTTTTTATAAAGGCGATGTCAATACTGCAAAAAAAATAGTAGAAAATACAATCGGGTATTTTGAGAAAACAAAGAATGTTATATCAAATGAAAACAAATACAAGGGATTAAATTGGGAAAATATAATTTTAAATGGCATTGCAGATCATATTCAGTCAATACAAAAAGAATTAGAACAAAACAATTATGAAAACACATGGGACTATAATGAAAAACACAATCTTCACGTGTTAACTCATTTCTTTAGAAACGATAAAACTTTTTTTGAATTAGACAAAATAGATCATAATTCTTACATTCTTAATTTCTATCAAAACGGACAGGAAAAATCAGAAAGCGACGCTTATAGAGACGAAAATCCAAAACATTTCATTGACGGGGATAAATATTGCCAGGCTTTCATTGAAGGAGATATTAATTTTGTTAAAAAAGTGGTCGAAAACGCAGTCGGTCATTTTGATAAAACTATAAATTATGGTTACGATCTCTTGGTTGTAAATGAAAACATCAAACACGTTATAAAAGATTTTGAAAATTATGAAAATGAATTAAGGTCTTCGTTACCTAAAGATGAAAATATAAACGCTCAAACACAAGAAACCCCCGCTGTAACGATTACCGAACCGCAAAACCAACAGCAATCAGAAACCGCAAATAAAATCGGTTACATACAAGGTGTTTGCGAATGTGTCATCGCGTTAGGTGACAACACGCTCGGCAAAAAACTGTTATCTGAAATGCAGGTGACAAAAGACATGGCAAAGAAATTCGCAAACCCTGAAACTTATAAAGTTCTTGAAGAAGGCATTTTCGCGCAGAAACCGGAACAGAAATTAGAAC
>Ga0209755_10008277_pt1 | contig 11142 bp, 6 predicted proteins | sample TergutCo191P1_FD_187301 | JGI IMG/M metagenome (GOLD analysis project Ga0209755, IMG submission 187301) | Cornitermes sp. P1 segment gut microbial communities from Petit-Saut dam, French Guiana - Co191P1 (SPAdes) (version 2) | ecosystem: Host-associated > Arthropoda: Insects > Digestive system >... | reverse complement strand
GCGGCAATAACGACCGGCGTTTTTTAATGTACCCGTCTTATGCTTCCAATCCCGAAGCGATCCTGCCGGACGGAAGAATCGCATGGGGTCCTGCCGCAAATCAAGGATGGGATGTCGGCAAATATTTCAAGCTGCCCAACGACAATATTTCCGGCAGGCAGATAGTCACTTTTCATTATTATAGTCCTGAGCCTTTTCACACCGGCGTAAATCCCTATTGGGGTTCGTCATCCGAAAAAACAGATGTCGATAATCTTTTTGCGCGGATTAAAACAACTTATACTAACAATAACATTCCGGTAATTATCGGCGAGATTGGTCCAATGCGCACTTCCGGCAGTCTCGAAGACGGAACGGGAATGACACCCGCGCAAATAGCCGCAGCAAGAACAAGCAGGGTAAACTGGGTTGAATATGTTTTTTCCAAAGCGGCGGAAATTGGAATGATTCCCGTTTATTGGGATAACGGCGCATACAAAGGCGCGGAATATTCAAGAGACCAATTCGGCATCATCAATCGTAATAACGGTCAGCCCAATTCAGATGAAAGCAGAGAACTTATTCAGGCAATGATGAGGGCTGCCGGGAGGTGAGGCTGTAAAGACAACCTGACCCACAGACACCCGCCGCCGCTATGAGAAAGCTGGAAAAAATACAGCAGAACGAGCAAAAGATGAAAAAATAGCCGCTCCTTTCCATGCCCTGAATATGAATTTTTTGTTTCCTTTCTAAATAATGTCGCATATTTTCATTTGGGTTTTCATAATCAACAACCCCGCCGCACGAATAAATGATACAAAGATTCTTGACGAATTCGATAAAACAAAATAAAGTTATAATGTAGTATATTAGTTTTAACAAAAGGTTATTGTACAAAATTTTGTCCGGCTATAAGGAAAATGCTTAAATGAAACCAGGTTCTATACCATCCGGCAGGATTATCAGGCATAACTATAAAGAAATAATTTTTGTTTTTGCGGCTTTTGCCGTAATGGCGCTGTCGGCTGATTTATTAATTGGACATATCCTCCGAAGCCGTTTATATGAAAAAGCGGAACAAACGATTCTTACTACCGAGGCGAATGTCAGAGCCGGATTTTTTGAGGCAGAATCAATTTTATTCAATTCTTACTATACAGTTCTCGAAATGATACAGCAAAACCTTTCCAGGCAGGAGATTATGGATTATCTTACTGCCGCTACTGAAAGACAGAGACAAAGAACCCATGGTCTGCTTAACTACTACGGTATTTACGGATATATTCAGGGGGAATTTTACGATGGCTTAGGCATGAACCCCGGTATCAACTATGTTCCTCAAACGCGGTCTTGGTATCAAGCCGCAATGGAGTGCGGTTTGTTTGTAGGCTATACCACGCCCTACAAGGACTGGCATACCGGCGACACTGTTGTTTCCGCAGTAAAAAATATTTTTATAGATAACGAAGATTCAACGAGTACATGGATCGGTGTCCTAAGCCTGGATTTCAGCATCAATCAATTGATAGAATATATCTCGCAGGCAACCAACTCTGGCGGATACAGTATTCTTATCAGTCAGGATATGAACCTGATGGCTCATCCGAACATTAACTATGTAGGTTTACAGCTTAAAGACCTCGGAGACTCTTACGCGGAAATCTCTTCAATTCTGACCAGAGGAGATGAAGTATTCAGCCGCCAAATAATAGATAAAGACAGCGGTACTGTAATTGCTTTTTTTACATCTCTTTTTAACGGCTGGTATATGGGAACCATAACACCCCATTTTAAATTCTACCGCGACCTTTACATGTCGGCTGCTATTTTGTTTATTCTGGGAACCGCTTTAGCTTTTTCTCTATGTTACATATTGCTGACTCTATCCAGAGCAAAGATGTGCGCGGATGAAGAAAACAGATCCAAATCTACATTTCTTGCCAATATGAGTCATGAAATCAGAACGCCGATGAATGTCATTACAGGCATGGCGGAATTGCTGCTGCGGAGAAATCTTCCGAACGATGCCAGAAACGATGTTCAAAACATCAGGCAGGCGGGAGCAAATCTTATTTCCATAATTAATGATATTCTGGATTTTTCAAAAATCGAAGCAGGCAAGCTGGAAATTGTTCCTGCTAAATATCTGTTTTCGTCACTGATTAATGATACGGTTAATATTATCCGCATGAGGCTCGGTGAAAAGCCTATCAGGTTTTTTTCCAATATTGACAGCAGCATCCCCGATGCTCTTTACGGAGACGAAGTGCGGATGCGGCAGATACTCCTTAACCTTCTGACAAATGCTATTAAATATACAGAAAAGGGATATATCGGTTTATTCATTACGGAAGAGAAACGGGAACTTGTACCGAACTCAAAAGACATCCTGGATTTTAAAAAACAGGTTTGGCTCAAGTTCGATATAATCGACACCGGCAAAGGCATTAAGCCGGAAGATCAGGATAAACTTTTCCGCGAATTTGCCCAGGTTGATACAAAGAGAAACCGCGGCATTGAAGGAACGGGGTTAGGACTTGCGATTACCAAACGGCTGAGTATTGTAATGGGCGGAGATATTACAGTAGAAAGCGAATACGGCAAGGGCAGTATATTTACGGTATTAATTCCGCAGGGTATTGCTTCGGAAGCTTCTTTTGCGTCTGTTGAAGAACCGGAAAAGAAAAAAGTGCTGGTTTATGAAGGCAGGGATGTTTACGCTAAATCTGTAAGCTGGTCGCTGGATAATATGAATGTTCCCCACGCGGTTGTAAACAATCAGGATGATTTTGTCGAAGCGCTGCGCCGGGAAGAATGGTTCTATCTGTTTTCCGGTTATGGTCTTTATGATAAAATTAAAACATTAATAGATCAGGACAAGACGCTTTTTACAGACAAGAAACAGCCGCCTTTGGCTCTTATGGTAGAATGGGGAATCGAAGCATATATCCCCAACGTGCGCTTTTTATCGCTGCCGGTGCAATCCCTGTCCATTGCCAATATCCTTAACAGTAAATCAGATAACAAGGAATATATCGAAAACATGGATATAGGAAGGTTTGTTTTCCCCGGCGCTAAACTGCTTATAGTAGATGATATAGCCACCAATCTAAAAGTAGTTACAGGTCTGTTAAAACCGTACAAGGTTGAAGTTGATACTTGTTTAAGCGGCATAGAAGCTGTCGAAATGATAAAACATCATGAATATGATCTGGTGTTTATGGATCACATGATGCCGGAAATGGACGGTATCGAAGCGGCTGCGGCTATCAGGACATGGGAAAAAAATCAAACGCATAACGAAGCTCCGCACGACTGGCTTCCCATTATTGCGTTGACGGCTAACGCTGTAGTTGGAATGCGCGAAGTTTTTATTGAACAGGGCTTTAATGACTTCCTCGCAAAACCCATTGATATATCAAAACTTGATGAAATCCTTGACCGGTGGATACCCAAAAAGAAAAGAATATCAGATATCAGAAGAAAGCCGGAAGACATAAAAGAAAAACCGGACACACAGGAAGAACAAAATTCATTCCTTGTTTCCCATTCTCCGTTTTTTACCATTCCTGATGTTGATGTACAAAGCGGCATTGCCATGACCGGCGGGACAATTGCAAATTACAGACTTGTACTGTCAGTTTTCTGCAAAGATATTGAAGAAAGGCTCTCTTTATTAAAGACCGAACTGAACGGGAATAATCTGCATTCGCTTATTACCGAGTTTCACGCGATTAAAAGCGCTTCCGCTTCAATCGGGGCGGAGGAGGTTGCAAAGAAAGCCGCGGAACTTGAAGAGGCATGCAATAATGAAGACCTGGCTTTTAATAAAGAAGAGGTTGTCAAGTTTACGGATATGCTTTTAAAATTAAAACAGAATATCAGCAAAGAGATAATGACTGACGATGATACGAATACAACAGCTTCTGACGGGCAGCGCTCTGCAGCAGCAGCTGTTGCAGCAGATGCAGAGACAGAAACGGAAACGCTCAACTTATCTAAAAAACTTATAATACTGGTAGATGACAACCCGGCGAATCTTCAGGTCGGTAAAAATGTACTGTCCAAAAAATATACTGTTGCAACCGCGCTTTCGGCAAAAAAACTTTTCTTTCTTCTGGAAAACAACAATCCCTCCCTTATCCTGCTGGATATTAATATGCCGGAAATGAACGGTTACGAAACCATTAAAATCCTTAAAGCAAACGAAAAGACCATGGGTATTCCGGTTATCTTTCTTACCGGTGCATCCGCGCCTGATAATGAACTTGAAGGGCTTTCGCTGGGAGCGATTGATTATATTACAAAACCTTTTAATCCGCCGCTGCTGCTTAAACGTATAGAAGTTCACCTGTTGGTAGAAAAACAAAAAACGGAGCTTAAATACTTTAATGATAATCTGCAAAAAATGGTAGAGAATAAAACCAAAAATGTTATTAACCTGCAAAATGCCCTGTTAAAGACAATGGCGGAAATGGTTGATTGCCGTGATGACATAACAGGCGGACATATTGAACGGACGCAGCAGGGAGTAAGGATACTTCTTGACGAAATTAAAAGAGAAAATCTTTATCAGGAAGAATCAAAAGGCTGGGATACGGAACTGCTTATTCAGTCCTGTCAGCTCCATGATGTAGGAAAAATATCAATCGGTGACAATATCCTTAAAAAGCCGGGAAAGCTTAACAATGAAGAAATAGAAGAAATGAAGAAACACGCAGTCTATGGCGAGAAGGCGCTTGAAAAGATAGAATCGCTTACGGAAGAAAGCGAATTTTTAAAATATGCCAAGATCTTCGCTGCCTGTCATCATGAAAAGTGGGACGGGACAGGTTATCCTCGGGGGCTTAAAGGGAACGAGATTCCCCTTTTGGGACGCATCATGGCAGTTGCCGACATTTATGACGCTCTTATTTCTGTAAGGCCTTACAAGCCCGCTTTATCACATGATGAAGCGGTACGAATTATCAACGAAGGCAGGGGAACACAGTTTGATCCTTTGTTAGTTGATATTTTCAATCAAACAGCGGAAAAATTTAAAAATATTTCATAATGTCATTATGAGTTGCCATATATAATAGATAAAGGAGAAAGGATGCTGTTCTGGGGAGACAAGACAGAAGCCATGTTTGATCTTTGGTCTGTTGAACATTTCATAAATGGGATTGCTCTGGCTGGAACAGCGGCGCTGATAACCAAAAAAATATTAAAAAAATTTGAATGCAGCCCGGAAGTTCAAAAAATATTTGGTTTTATTATTGTATTAACAGCGGCGCTTTTATGGGAATGTGTAGAACATTATCTTGAATCCGGTGTTCTTGCGGGAGCGGCAGGAGAAAGGGTAACACACTGGTTCCAGGGCGTAGAACATTGGTCAAACCGGCTTATAGGAGATACTCTTACAGTAATACTTGGGTGGTATCTGTATAACCGGAAAAAAAGCCTTGCCCTTCCTGCAAAAATTGTTTCTTTGGTATGGATGATAGTCCATATTTTCATTTTCCCGGACAGTATGTATCTTCACAGGTTATTAATGGGAATCAATTCTTGAAATTGTTTGCCTGATTTGATACAATAATATTGCGGTAATAAATCGTCATATAAACATTAATATGTATAAACCATACAAAAAGCCAATAACCAAAGCTTCGCCTGACATAAGACTTCCCGAACCCCGGATATCAAAACTTATTGTTTTACTTATAAAGCTGCTGGGAAGGATCTATTTATTCCTCTTTTTTGGGGTAACGCAAATAGTACCTCATACAAAAAACAAAGTGCTTTTTGAAGCTTTTGAACGGGCATTATCAGGAAAAAGCAGATGTATTATCGCTTTTAGGCATCCTAACGGCGGAGAACCGCAGCTCCTTACATGGTTTACCCTTTTTAAATTAAGAGGATATGCCAGAAAACAAGGGATTAAATTTGCCCGGTGGCCTCACATGGTATTTGTCTATGGTTACTATGTCGTTCGTTATGGCGGCTGGGTAGCGCGGTTTGTAATGCCCAATATTGGGGCAATGCCTGTTTATCACACAAAAGTTGACAGTAAAGGAATGGCAAGGATTTACAAAGCTATTGCCGACGGACCGTATCCTTTAGCTATCGCTCCCGAAGGACAGGTTTCCTATACTGCCGATACAGTACCAAGACTTGAACCGGGAGTTGTCCGCATTGGTTTTCATGTCGCAAGCCAGCTCGAAGAAAAAAATCCTGATGTTCCTGTAGAGATTCTGCCGTTGTCGGTTCATTGCCGTTTTGGTTCATGGGGTAAGGCAACTGTCGAACTGCTGTTGAAAAGGATCGAAAGGCTTTCGGGGTTTAACCGGCGGGAAGTAAAAAAACTTTCTTTTACAGACAGGCTGCTTAAATGCAGAGAATATATACTTGAAGCGGCTGAAGAACGCTACAATATCAGGATCGATACATCTCTTTCTTTTGAGAAGCGGCTTGAGAATGTAAGGACTGCCGCTCTGGAAACTGCCGAGCGTATGCTGAACCTGAAAGGCGAAGGTGATTTTTTCATCCGGCAGCATATAGTACGCCAAAGCTGCTGGGACAGAATTTTCCTGCCAGATGTATATGACATGAAAAACATGCCGCAGGTACAGCGCAGCACGCTGGATCTTGGAGCAGGAGAAGCCTGGTATATCTCGCGGCATCAGGAGCTGGCGGATCTTTGCTGGTATTTCCCTAAACAGATCCCGACAGATGATACAACCCTGCATAACAAAATTGAGTATGTTCAAAATCTCCATGATCTTGCAAGCCGCGCTATGGGCGGCGCTTTTGCAAACAGAGTAAGCATTTTTCCGCGCAAGGTTATAATACATACCGCTCCTTCCATCAATTTGACAGCTCGTCTTCCTCTATATAAAAAAGACAAGAAAACCGTAATTGCGAAAACATTAACGGATCTTGAAAATGCTTTCCTTGATAACATCAACGAAATGAGCAGAACAGAGCAGGGTTAAAAAACAGACAAAGTATAGTAATTCTTTTTTCTTTTGTGTATGATGTTGACGAAGGAGACTTTTATGTCAGCTATAACGCAAAACAAAGGTTTGACGGTTCTCATTACGGGAAGTATCATGCAGTTATTTTTGGGTATCCTCTATGTATGGAGTGTTTTTGTAAGCCCGGTCAGCGATGTCTATAGCTGGCAAATTGACAGCGTAAAACTAACATCATCTTTCATGCTTTGCTTCTTTGTTTTTGGAATTTTAACAGGCGGCAAACTTCATCTTAAAATCGGTTCGCACAAGGTTGTTCTTTTCGGAGGGCTTCTTTTGGCGCTGGGAATGTTTGCGACAGCATTATTGCCTTCAGGCGCAGCATGGCTTATGTACCTCACTTACGGCATCATCGGCGGTTTCGGCGTAGGCTCTGCATATAATGCGATTATCTGTGCGGTGCAGAAATGGTATCCAAACAAACGAGGTTTTGCGACCGGTGTTGTAGTCTGCGCGTTCGGGTTATCAACAGTTCTTTTTGCTCCTTTAATACGAACGCTTATAAACCAGTTTGAACTGAGAAATACATTTTTAATCCTTGCGGCAATTTTCTTTACAACGACAATGGTTCTGTTCAGGTTTATCCGTCTTCCTGACGAAAACGCCCCGGCATCGTCTGCCAATGCAGCTGCAAATGCCGCCGCTGCGGCGTTATCTGCAAAAAGACAATATGTTGTAACAGAAACAATTAAAACAAAACAATTTTATTTTCTTGCTGTTTCGCTGGCATTTGCGACAGCGCCGTTTTTTATTCTTAATCCTTCCTTTATAACTTATGCCGCAGCGCGTAACGCAGAAGCGTTTGGATTGGTAATAGTCATGATGACAGGCGTTGCCAATTCCTGCGGACGGCTTGTTATTCCGCTCTTGTCTGACAAAATAGGCCGCGAAAAAGCGGCGTTAACTGTACTTATTGTTACGTCAATCTGCGCACTGCTTTTGTCTTTCGCTCAGGGGGGATTATTTATACTGACTGTTTTAACAACTGCCTTTTGTTTCGGCGGTCTGCCCGGATTGTACTCCGTATTCGCGGTGGATTATTTCGGCATTAAAAACGCCGGAGCGAATTACGGCGCGATAATGATGGGCTTTGCGGTATCGGCTTTAACATTCCCGATGTTCATAGGATTAATACCGCATGAACATGAAGCAATAAGATTCATTACACTTTCAGCAATGGCGGCAGCCGGTGTTATATTGATGATCCTGCTTATAGTATCCAAAAAAAGGGAGGTGACTAATGCCTAAAAAATTATTAATGGGCAATGAAGCAATTGCCCTTGGAGCAATGCGTGCCGGCGTTCAGGTTGTAACAGGCTATCCCGGCACTCCTTCGACAGAAGTGCTGGAGACAGTGGCAAAATACAACGATGGCAGCATTTATGCAGAGTGGTCTGTCAACGAAAAGAGCGCACTGGAAGTTGCCGCAGGCGCCGCGTTTGCCGGAGCCCGCGTTATGGTGACAATGAAGCAGGTCGGGCTTAATGTAGCTTCCGATCCGCTTATGAGTTTAAATTACATTGGTGTAAAAGGCGGAATGGTTATCATCGTAGCCGATGATCCCGGACCTATTTCCTCGCAGACAGAGCAGGATACACGCCATTTTTCCAAACACGCAAAACTTGCGTTATTCGATCCGTCAACGCCGGAAGAAGCGTACACAATGATCGCTGACGCATTTGCTCTTTCGGAGAAATACGGCGAGCCTGTGCTTTTCCGTCCCACAACACGTGTCTGCCATAGCTGCGCTTCCGTAGAAATACTTGAAGATCTGCCAAAGACAAAACCATGCGGATTTGTCAAAAATCATGGCTGGGTTATTTTTCCGAGGCTTGCTTACGCGAATAAGTTTAAGATAGAAGAAAACCTTAATGCAATGAGAGAAGAATTTTCCGGTTACGAAAAAAATATTCTTAAAGGTTCGGGCAGAAAAGGAATCGCGGCAGGAGGAGTCAGTTATACATTTGTATGCGAAGCCTTTCATAATCTGGAAATAAAAGATTCAGACAGCAAGCTTCTAAAAGTTTCCGCATATCCTTTCCCCGATAAACTTGCGCTTGAATTTTTGCAGGGACTTGATGAGGTGCTTGTCATCGAAGAGCTTGATCCTGTAATTGAGAACGAACTTGTCCGCCTTTGCGGTCTGTATCAATTAAAAGCAAATATACTGGGCAAACGAAGCGGTAATATACAAATCGCCGGAGAAAATACAGCGGATACGGTTTCTAACGCAATAGCGGCTTTCCTTGGAAAAGAACCCCTGACAATAACCGCCGCCGCCGCGCCGCCGCCTCTGCCTGTCCGTCCTCCGGTTATGTGCGCAGGATGTTCGCACCGCGCGTCTTTCTTTGCGGTCAAGGAATCAACTAAAGGAAAGTCCGCCGTTTACACAGGAGATATAGGCTGTTACACGCTTGGCAATGCCGCTCCGCTTAACATGGTGGATACCTGTTTGTGCATGGGGGCGGGAATCACTGTCGCGCAAGGTCTTCATCGTATCGAGCCCGATACGCATCACTTTGCCTTTATCGGCGACTCTACTTTTTTCCACACAGGTATTCCCGGAGTTATAAACGCTGTTTACAATCAAACTGATATAATCATTGTTGTTCTTGATAATGCAACAACTGCGATGACAGGAAACCAGCCTCATCCCGGCATGGGCATTACAATGATGAATACCCGTCCGCCTAAAATCAGCATAGAAAAAATTCTGCTTGCATCAGGCGTATCCGCATTGATAAAAGTAAATCCGTTTGATCAGAAGGCGGCAAAAGAAGCTGTCGTTAAATTGATGGAGCAAAAAGGCGTGCGCGTACTGTTGTTTGAAGCGCCATGTATCATGATAGAAAAACCGGGTGATAAAAAGGCGGATATTGACGCTTCAAAGTGCAATGGCTGTAACCTGTGCTTGAAAAAATTCGGCTGTCCTGCTATTAGTATTGATAACGGCAAAGCGGTTATCAATACTGCGCTTTGTACAGGATGCGGCGTTTGTGTGGATTTGTGTCCGACAGGCGCGATTAAATAGTTTCAATGTTTAAAGGCAGGTAAAGAATGACATTTAACATAATGATAGCCGGAGTAGGCGGTCAGGGTACGGTGCTCGCATCAAAATTGATAGCGGCAGCCGCCATGAAAAAAGGTTACGATGTACGCACTACAGAAACAATCGGAATGGCGCAGCGGGGCGGAAGCGTATTCGGACACTGCCGCATCGGCGAAAATATTTTTTCGCCGCTTGTTCCGATTGGCAAAGCGAATATAATAATAGCGTTTGAACCTGCCGAAGCTGTACGCCAGCTTCCGTATTTAAGCAAAGACGGAACAGTAATAGTATGCGACAGCGCAATCCAGCCTGTTTCCGGTCCTTCAACCGGCGCTTATGAAGGCGCGGTTATGATTGACTATCTAAAGGCTAATGTGCCAAAATTAATTATCGCAGACGGAAAACAGTTAACCGGCATTAACGCGAAGACATTGAATGTCACTCTTTTGGGAGCGGCGGCGCAGAGAGGAGTTTTACCCGTTGATGCGGAAACGTTAAAATCAGTTTTACCGGAAATGCTGCATGAACGTTTTTTGCAAATGAATACAGAAGCTTTTGAATTGGGAAGAAAATTATGCTCATAAAAAACATTTTTTCAGGAGATGAAACCGCACAACATAACGGGCTTTGTGTACGCGAAACATTCGCTATGCTCGTAGTAACAGGTTCGTTGTGTTTCTGCGGTTCGTGGTGAACCGATCCGGTTTTAGATTTCTTTTAAAATTAATTTAAGGAGTTTACCATGAATACAATGGAACAAATAAAAAAATCCATTTGGAAAGCGAAGAAAAGCGCTTTTTATCAAAAACATTTTGCGGATATAAATATCGACGACATAAAGTCAATGGATGACTTTAATAAACTTCCCTTTACAGATAAAGAAGATCTGCGTCAGGCGTATCCGCTGGGGCTTCAGGCTGTTCCCGATGAAGAAATTGTGCGCATTCATTCATCATCCGGCACTACAGGCACGCCTGTAATTATCCCCTATACCAAAAAGGATGTCGAAGACTGGGCGGTTATGTTCAAGCGCTGTTACGAAACAGCCGGCTGCACAAACCTTGATCGTATTCACATAACGCCGGGTTACGGCTTGTGGAC
>Ga0209755_10008276_pt1 | contig 11143 bp, 8 predicted proteins | sample TergutCo191P1_FD_187301 | JGI IMG/M metagenome (GOLD analysis project Ga0209755, IMG submission 187301) | Cornitermes sp. P1 segment gut microbial communities from Petit-Saut dam, French Guiana - Co191P1 (SPAdes) (version 2) | ecosystem: Host-associated > Arthropoda: Insects > Digestive system >... | reverse complement strand
AAAATAAGGGGTTACTTCAATTTTTTTTTTCGAATATTATTACTTTGTACTATATAATCTGCATAGCGCATTCACTAAAAGGGTACGGATGCGGAATGTTCGCCGCTATTAACTTTTCTGCTTGAAGCGCTTGAGAGAGAGAGAGAGAGAGAGCGAGAGAAACGCTAAGTGGAATGTTCCCCATAGCGTCCATTTAAATATACGCAACGCGATGATAATTAGCGCTGTACTTCTTGAGGCTTGTGAAGCGAGAGGGAGAGAGAAAAAAAATACTACAGCGAAAGGTACGGTTAGTCTAGCGGGAAGGTTGCCCCTCTATCGACAGGAAATGACACAGCGCTGAATACATTTACTAGTTGCATATATGCGTTCTTGTAGAGGAAGCAGGTCTTCTTGTCTGTTGCACCGTGTGGTTGGGTAATTGCTTTCCGACATTTCGAAGTAACGTATTGCCTTCATGTTCAGTGTTGTGACTCCGTGAACTGAATCATAAACCTGACGATGATGGCGGTGGGTTCCTTGGGAATGTCAGAAACAAATTACCCAGCCACATGGCAAAAAACCCCAGAAGATCTGTTCCTCAACAACTATGTGACAGATATCTCTTTATCACTGATTTAGTATTGTTATCAGTGTTTTTACTTCTGATTATTTTATCATTCTCGTTGAGTGTGTTTTGTTGATGCGTGATTTTTTTTTTCTAGGGGAAAATGAAATGATAAAGGTATTCACAATATGTGGAATTCCATATCCATGTATACGTAACAATATAATTTTAAACACTTCTACAGTTGGGTTGCTGAAAAATTTACATCATTCAACAGAAGTGTGGAATCTCATTGAAAATGATGAAAATTATTCAGGCTACGATTTTAGATCTGATTTCATGCTTTGCCAGGCAATGCTTGTGATAACATTTACATTAAATTTATTATTATTATATCATAATCATTATTATCATTATCACCATCTTGACACAAAATATTTCCATGTGTATTAGGAACAAACCATGCCTCTACGGTACATAACATCTCCTCTGTTAAATGAATGTTTCAGGCAGTCGACACAACATATATTCTGTCAGAATAAAGCTACATTTTTCAACCAAAATTATCAGTTATCATCAGGGTCTGATGATGGATAATTCCTCAGTGATGAAGCCCACTTATCTGATGAACCCCTGATCATGCCACTTTACCATGTTCCCAACTTTATACACTCATTTAAACATTCCCTGATGCATTCCCCCCCCCAGCAGATACTTGGTTCAAAGCCCATACTATGGGAGCTTGACAACACTGGGCACAGCCTGAGACAATTAAAAAAAATGTAATAATAATGTAACCTTGGACAATGCTAGATGATTGACTCTTCAGTTCTTTGAGGAGGGAGAGAGGTAAAAGGATAAAGCAGGCATTCTGTGCCCTACCATTGAATGGGGGTCTCTGGATCAGGATTTGCCACTACTTGTCAATCTCACAAGCCTACTTATTGCTTCTAGGGAAGGCAAATAGTCTCAAATATCTGTATTCCAGTGAGGTAACATAAAAGTTTGTTCCTCTTTTCATCTGTTAAGAGATTTGGAGTACCCCAAATTAACAGTTCAAACAGCCATCTAACCTGCCCCCATGTCCAGTTAAGTCCCAGAATGTTTACAGCATGGACCCACCCTGTTTTGATACTGTTAATGTCATTGTTTCTGTGCATTTATTAGAGCTGTTGCTGCCTTGGCATTTTCCAAACACACAGTATGATAGTTACTTATTGCTGTTTGCCTTGTTGAGAACAGTCATTTGCAGGCATCTTATATAATCCTGTCACATATTAGGTTGGTCCACAAAATGTTGCTAATCCTGTAAAATAATTGTGTATCACAAAAGGCATTCCAAAGAAATTTCATAAAAATGTATGCCTAGTTGTTAAGTAAAATTTATGACCAAGCACATTTTTCACGTAACCTTTAGGCACCATGCGTCCTATATATAGGACAGATGTACTGCTCCTCCCCAGAGTACTCTTTTTATATATTTAGTCAACAAATACATTTAATTAATTTTTTTAGACTTCCTCTCACCATCTTCGTTTCTTCTTCCACAAAATGTTGTGTATTTCCTAATGTTGCCCTTCTTGGTTCATAAAATATTCACATTTTACATAAATGGTGTGCTAAAATGTAAATGTCCAGCTCCAGGGCCAAAGGGTTAAGCAGACTGTCTTTGAAAGTTGGGGGTACTGAGATAAAGCAACAACTAACCTAACTCATATTCCTGTTCATAGTAGAAACAAATACAGCATGGTAGACTGAAGGATAGAGGGAGGGACAGAATGTGCTAATATGCTTTGACTTGAGGTGACAAAGGGCTTCTGTTGAGTATTGCAAGTTTCTGTACCAGGGCCTTGACAGGTAACAGAAATCAATCAGCATTTAATTTATTTAAGTAACACACCAACAAATGCACATATATAGTCTTTAATAATCTAAAATTTACATTAACCCTTTGAAGCCGGAATTAAATCTTTGACACTGGGATTAAATCCCCCCACCCCGGCCAATTTAGTGGTTGTTCGGCTATTTAAAGGGCTCACTGCGCGGCCACTGGCTGCGCAGTGAGTTATTAAAGACTATATATGTGCATTTGTTGGTGTGTTACTTAAATAAACTACAAAATGCACAGTGCAACGATAAAGACAGCATTTAATTTAGTTGTCAAACACACTCAGAGGCCCCCACTATTGTTGTGTATATAATTTATAATAATGTGGTAAGGAGAATAATGTTTTAATATTGTAAGTTATTCATTTCTTAAAAAAAGTCAGTTTTTGGTTCTGTTTGCACTGAAACCCTTCATCTATGACACATCAATACATTTTACATATGGCTGAATCTACTTAGAGGGAAACGGTAAACTATGTTCAATCACATGCAAATGACAAACAACCATCTTCACTTACTACTCCCTAAAAATGGGCGAAAGCTGATGACTTTTCAGTAGATGCTGAAGCATTAGATAGAAGGCACATGGACTGATGCATACCTATATCCTACTGCAATGCATTTTCTTGCAAAGTGTGTCCCTGTTGAGTTCTGTGATTTTATTAAAGGCTGATTTAAAAGTTACTGGGTGAAATCCAACAAAAAAGTGTTGCTAGTTTCGGTGTTCTGCATAGTGAAATATATTAAAGCTTCTAGCATTATACTCATATATGTACAATGGGTACTGAGGTTCCTGTCCTGGGGGTAATGTGACTGAGGTGTAGCACTGACCACCCACCCCATCTAGCACTGAGGTTAAAGAAAGAGCAGAACTGTATCTCTACTCCCACTCTGGGCTTTCATGACCTGTTCTAGGGTGAACTTTTCATTTACCTCTACCTTGTACACTGCAAGAAAACCACCAGCACTGAATTTCATCAGGTGTACTTATTAGTCTAAAATATTGGGAGGCCCAGCTTGATAATTTACAAACATATCCCACAGTGAACTGTAATCAGCATTTTCTTGTTGCCATAGTTTTCCTACAAATGGTCTCCAGCACACCTTCTGCCATTCACAGCCACATTTAACATATCCATCAAAGTTGAATTTAGATGAGGGGGTGTTCTTGAAGTCTATTCATCTAATAAAGTAACCAGAACATACAGACATTGGATATTTGAGGAAACACTGGAAAGAGTACAGCAATACATCACATTTTTATGACTTCAAAAATACCCCCCGATTCAGTATGAGGGAACTATAATAAAAGTTACTACTGGACCTGGTTCCTATTGAAACTGGTTTACTAATTAAAATATGTTTTAAGCCTACAGTAATGTTCATTCCAATAATTTCACATTCAGAATGGTCTGAAACAAGGGGATACTTTATTGTCACAGCTTCTTGATTTTGGGTCGGAATATGCCAATAGGTATGTGCTAAAAGAAAAAGTGGGAACTGACACTGAATGGGACATATATGCTTCTGTCCTGTGCTGCTGTTCATTTTATCAGGCAAACAATGTAAATAATATAATAAGAAACACAGAAGCTGTATTATACACTATTATATAACTAGAGCTTTGAATTATTTCAAATGTCATTAGAATAAACCTTATGCATGCAACTGTTCCATTGTGAATGATGACCTGGAGTAATACTCTGGTTTACTCCTGTGAATGTGTTTGTTTTGTTAGGTTTTACTGTCTTACCTTGTGATTGTATTTGTCTATGTGTCTTGTGTTTGTCAGATGTTTATTAACATGTTCCATGTTCAGATGCAACTGATGCAGAGACTGGATCAGTGGAATGAATATGTATGTGTGTATGTATGTATGTGTGTGTGTGTATGTATGTATATATGTGTGTGTGTGTGTGTGTATGTATGTACATATGTATGTATGTATATATGTATGTATGTACATATGTATGTATTTTTTTTCTGGTTTATTGCTTGTCCCATTACAATGGTAATACTACAAGCGTGAACGTCATATTACGAATTTCAGTCATTAGGTTCAAAGCATTACAGTGTTATTACTACAAGTATGATAGTCATTTTACAATTTCATAGTTCAGTCATTTGGCTCAAAGCAAATGTTTAATCGAATTGTATTTCGTTAATAAATTCTTTAAATTCATTGTAGTGTCTTCTTAGCAGATCTCTTTTGTTAATTGGCCATGGATTGTTTCGTGTTGCTACACACTTCATTCTTTCTCTCTCTTTAGATAATCTTTCGCACTCGTATATTACATGGTCTGTTGTCTGAGCTCCTTCTCCGCACGGACAGGTTGGGTCGTCTATTATTTTGTAGCGGTGGAGGTATTCCCTCATTTTTCCATGCCCACTTAATATGGCTGTGAGGTTTTGTGTGAGGTGGAGTTTCATCGTTAATCTTTCTGTGACCTCTGGGAAGTATTCCTTAGTGGTTTTCCCTTTTGTAGTTTGGGTCCATATCTTCTGCCACTTCCTCAAGGATTCCTCTTCTATTTCGTTTATCGTTACACTTTTTGGGATTTTGCTGTAACTTTTGGGCATGGTTTTGTTGATAGCCGCTTTCTTTGCTAATTTATCAGCTAGTTCGTTTCCCCACTTACCTGCGTGAGCTTTAACCCAGCCGAGTGCTATCTTCCATCCTCTGGTCTTCATCTCCGTTAGTTTGCGTCTTGTTTCTTCGACTAAGTGCGAGTGTATGTTGTTGTTTTGCAGTCTGTCCAAGGTTATCTGTCGGTGAAAATTGTAGCTCTTCTGTCCATAGTTTTAATCTTTCCTATGTATTCTAGGGCTGATAAGATTGCAAACTGTTCCGCCTGTTTGTTGGTAAATTTTTATTTAATCTACGCTGTATAGTCTTAATGTTCTCACCCGGACCATATACTGCAATGCCAGAGCCCACTCCTCTTTCTGCCTTGCTCCCATCTGTGAAGATCTGTATCGGGTTATCTTCTTCTTCTTCTTCTTCGTGTGTTCTTATGGCTGCGTCTGCTGGATGTTGCCAATTTATTGGTGTTGTGTCTGCTTCAAAATTTTTGTTGTCGTTTGTGTTTACTCTGTTTGCCTGATATGTTTTTGTCGCTTCCTCTATTTTAAGTTCTATGGGGGTCATGCCAGTGATTATACAAAGAGCTTCGTGTGAGACCGTACAATACGCCTTCGCCATTTTTATGTTGATCAGTCTTTGAACTCATTTCAGCTTTGTCTTATAGCTTTCTTTCTCCACAGCAAAGCTCCAAACTGGTGCTCCATATGTTAATAGTGGTAGGATGCCTCCCACATAGATTGTTTTTAGTGGCTTGTGATCTAAGCCCCAGTTTAGTTTAGCAGATTTAGATATTGAAAATATTAACTTAGTGCATTTTTCAGCCATGTGTTGTATATGTTCCTTGAATGTTAGCTTGTGATCAAATATTATTCCTAGGTATTTCAGGCTGTTAACTTGTGGTATTGCTTTGTTATTTAGGTATACTGCTATTTCGTTTTGCTCTTTCCTTTTCCGTCTTGACAAAAGCATCACTTTTGATTTTCCCTCGTTGAATCGTAATTTGTTGTCGTTCGCCCACTTGGATATTTTATTCAATTCGACGTTGGCAATATTTTCTGCCTCCCCTACTGAGTCATCTCTTACCATTAGTAGCAGATCATCCGCGAAGGCCACCACTTTTGTGTGTTTTGTGTATTGCAGTTTTAGTACTGGGTCGAATTGGATATTCCAGAGACCCGGTCCGCAACATGATCCCGGAGGACAACCCTTGGTTATTTCCATTTCTCTGTTGATGTTGTTTATTGTTATGGTAGCTTTCCTTTCTTTTAAGTAGTTCTTTGTTAAGTAGTAAAGGTTATGGGGGCAATCTGCTTCTCTTAGCCCCTTTAGTATTGCCGGCCACCACGCTGATCCAAATGCCCCTTGGACATCCAAGCTAGCTGTAATTGCTACCCCCCTCCCCCTTCTCCAAGTGGTGTTCTATAAATTGCTTGAGCTGCATAGCTGCGTCTACTGTGTTTTCTTGCGGGGTAAATCCGAATTGGTTTTCATTTAGTGCTTCAGTTCTATTAAAGTGGTGCATTATCCTCTCAATTAGGAGCTTCTCCAAAATTTTACCTTCCGTGTTCAATAAACTGATAGGCCTGTACTTTGTTGGGTCAGGGTCTGCTTCTCTACCTGGCTTTTCTATCATCAGGATTTTTGCTGTTTTCCATTTTTCTGGGAAATATCCTGTTTTGAGGCATTCGTTGTACATATGTACGTATGTGTGTGTGTGTATGTATGTATGTATGTATGCACATATGTATGTGTGTGTGTGTGTGTGTGTGTATGTATGTACATATGTATGTATGCACACATGTATGTAGTATGTATGTATGTGTGTACATATGTATGTATGTACATATGTATGTGTGTGTGTGTGTGTATGCACATATGTATGTATGTATGTGTGTGTTTGTGTATGTGTGTGTATGTATGTATGTATTTATGTACGTACGTATGTACATACATATGCATGTATATATGTACATGCATATGTACGTACATACATATGCATTTATTACAGAAGTTGATCTCAATGTTAACACAGATGAAACTAACAATATGTACACATTCCACCACCCAGAATGCAGCACAAAGATGTAGCATAAGGACACCTAATAAATCCTTAGAAAATGGGGCACAGTCCAAGTACTGGGAGTGATGTTTTTTATGTGTGAACCTTAATAGGAGGACAATACATGTAATTCCAGCCCATCAAACTAAAACTTAAATACCTGGTATGTAAGGGTAAGAAAGGTAAAGTTGTCCCACTCTGTGCCATGAAGGCATATTAGGGAAAATAGAGGTATAGCTCCACTCATTCTCAACCTCAAGTGAGCGGTCACCTGCATGCTCTGGCTAGCACCTGTTGAGTAGGAGGTTGGGTGGGATCCTCAGCCAGTCTTTATGTTTTGGAACAGAGAAAATCTCTTGCCTCTAACCAGATTGTATCTAAATGTTTAAACTACTACATGGTCACCCTCAGACCATTTAAATATATAAAAACCTAAATTACAATTGCAACATCACTTATGGGTCAGGTTGAGATCTCCATCTTTGTTGTTACAAAATGCATATCAATAAATTTCTTTAAAACGAGTAAGAATATGTATAGCTTTAGTATTAAATATTGTCAGTGTTGCTGTTTGTTGTCTTCATAAAGTGCGGTGTCTTTATTTCATGCAGTGTGTAATGGTATGTGGAATGTATCCATTGATATGTTGGCATGTAACATAAAATTATGTATGTTCTGTCTTATTGTTCTGAAGCTGGTTTTTTCCGGCGAGTTCATACTTGTCAGCCACATATCTATGGAATATAATACAATTAGTTGTGTTAATGGTAATTAGTAACTATGCTGTAATTTATGAAACTCGATGGTATGTCCAAGATACAAAAATTGTATTTAGTGAATATTAAAATAAAACTCATCTTATTTGTTTGTAAAATGAAGCACTGAAATTGGAGAGGTGAAGCATCAGGTGACAGAAGTCAGTAGCCAGGAGTCACATTATTATTAGGTCATTCTGTTTAACAACTGCTCATACGTGTGCTCTGTATTTATTACGTGTAATAAGGCCTGACCAGAACCAGAGGGGTGACAGTTCACATATTTATTCACTTGACACTACATAACCTCAAAGCAGATAATGCTTAAATTCCAGAAATTTTAAGTTTCACATCAGTGTAATCCTTGCAGTCTAATGAAACAAGAACAGACTACACCAGCTGTAATTTCACAACAGTAAAACCTGAAGTTTATTCACTGCATAGTGCAACACTTGCAACAACAAATACAAGTATATTTTTGGTTTTATGTAAACATAAGTTTTTTTTCCCCTTCCACATTAGATGGTACACAAAATTGGTATGAAATAAGTAGTTTTAGACCAAACTTATAATATGAAACAGCTATTTGCATTGCTGAAATTCAATGTGATTAATGACACTTAATGTACATAAAAGGAAACTTGTTCAGGCCCCCACATGATGATTGACTTTTGTGGGTACAGTCCTAGTATATACAAACACCATCCATCTAAAAATAATTTGCTAGTAACAAAGAAGCTTGTCTCTTTATGAATGTTCTGAAAATAATTAACATGTTCTCATAAAAATATAGATGTTTAAGAGTGGCTTGCATAAAATGTGGAAAAGAAGCAGCTGAAAGACATGAATGAATGTATCAAATCAAGTGTGACCACATACATTGGTACATGATCATCTAACACTTAAACAAGGTGTCGCCATACTAAATTATTTGTGTGATAAAATATGTCATTCTAATTAAAGTAGTTTGTTTTATATTCATTTGTAACATGAAGAGAACAACTAGGCTTGGAAAACAGAAGAAGAAAAAACAAAAGAATAAATTTTTCCTTATAAACACCAGTAAGTATTTCATATGATAAATGATAGTCCACAGCAGTCTTCAAGTGATTGGTGAAATTAATTATTATGAGGTAGTATATATATATATCACAACTAACAAATCAATGTCATTAACAGCTGATGCCAAATGATTCATTATGGCACTCTTCAATACAGTACCACACTATATCTGTCTATGACCCTATAGATCATTTAACATAAATCAATCTCTGAACCATCAAAAGGTGTTATCACAGATCTAGAGGCACCAAGTTGAGAATCTCTGATTAACATAATTTGTTATGAAAATTCATCTATAACTATAAATAATATCTATGACCTGAGATGAAAGACTACTGTAGGGTGACAGAACTGCAAGTTACTGTGAAAAGTTAAATGCAATTCCTGCTGGAAGCATTACTCCGTTTACCATTGAAGAATTCTGGGCTGTTGGACGTGCTGTCCTCAGTCACATAGCCATGGTCTGGTGATTCAGTTAGCTTCCTCTTTTTGTTGTTTGTGCTCAGCATCTTATCACATTTACTGGTGGACAAAGAAAATTCCATTTGTTAATTTAGCATAATTGTTAGCCATAATGAATCATATGTAGATGCCTTTTTTTTTGTTTTGGAAAGAAAAGGCATTGGGAGAGGGGGAGCATGGACTTCATGCCACAATGTTTATAATACTGGAAAAGGCAATGAATAATTTCGCAAACATCTGTGGTGGAAAAGATACTAGTACAGCAAACTTGCATGGGAATGGACAGGTACTGAATTATTTCCAAAAATCTAGCTGCTGCCTCAAAATTCTAAGTGCCATAAGGGTGCCATGAAGCAAGTTCCATGCTGAGAACCCACAAATATAGGAGCCATCCTACAAAATTTAGACACCACAGCGATCTGGCACCTTGGATTTGTGCACTCCTGACTGTCCCTATATAAAGAAAAGTAACAGGACCACAGTCTACACACAACTTTATCTTACATGTAAAAACAGCTACGTGTTTCAACTATACATATGTAGCCATCATCAGTCTGGATATAGAACCTTGATTACAAACACCATAAAATACAATACAATAAAATTGTGGGGACGAGATCTCCTGCTTCTTTTCTTTACATATGTATATTGAAACACAATGGGGATGTTCTGTCTAAAAGGTCTAAAAATCACCATGTCCTGAAGGCAGATGGTTTACTGGTAATGTGAGTAAAAAGACAGACACAAGGTTTTGGTGTTAAGATAAAGTGGCAAAGATTTAAAAAGGTTTTTCTGTGTCAAGGCAAACAAAAAGCCAGAATGCAGGTTGAGAAATTCTGATGTACAATATACAGTTGGTAACTTACCAACCACTATCCTATAAACATGACACTGGCTCACTTTAGCACAAGAAAATACCCTACCTGATTAGTAAAGTAACACAGGGCAGCAGATCCATAAATTGGTACCCCGTAACATTCTGCAGGATGCCTGTCCACTTTGGGCATAGCTGTAACATTTGCCTAGCTGCAGCAATGCATGCTGTAGCCACTAGTGATGGCTTTACTGGAATCAGGCACACCTCTGGAATGTTTGAAAACAATACAGTATTAAGACATCCTGCAACAGAAGCAAATGTATTCTTTGTTATTGTACATATATCACTTGGTACAATCTTAATTTGCAAGAGACACATATTCAATTCAATCCAATTCTTTAATCAATCCAACCAACCATCATGAGAATCTTGACAAGCCAAGTATAACATAGCTATATATACTTAACATGATACTATTAAAAATATAAATCTTGTACATCACCACAAATAAAACAATAAAATACAATATAATAATATAGAATACCAAGGCATAATGTAATATAGTAATATGGACAATTGTAACTTTCCTCTGCATGTCATCAATTCAGTAAAATAAAAATTCATCTACTTGATTCATCAGTAAAGATTTTCATTTTCTTTTAAGATGTTTATGCTTGTTCAACTTTTTTATATCAACAGGCACCTTATTATATGATCAAATTCCCATGTTAATCACACTTTTTTTTAAAGAGATTCGTGTTACATGGCAGAACATATAAATCCATGTTTTCCTTGTATTATAATCATGTACATATACATTCTGCTCCAGTGCAAATTTATACTTCCTTATACAATGTGTCACTTTGAGTATGTAAGGAGCAGTCACTGTAGGGATCTTATAATTCTTTACACAGTTCTCTATGAGATGTACCAGTACTGACACCACACATTATCCGATTAACCCTATTCT
>Ga0209755_10008275_pt1 | contig 11143 bp, 12 predicted proteins | sample TergutCo191P1_FD_187301 | JGI IMG/M metagenome (GOLD analysis project Ga0209755, IMG submission 187301) | Cornitermes sp. P1 segment gut microbial communities from Petit-Saut dam, French Guiana - Co191P1 (SPAdes) (version 2) | ecosystem: Host-associated > Arthropoda: Insects > Digestive system... | reverse complement strand
GTCTTCCACGAAGAGCAATTTTTGCTTGTTGCATCCGTTAGCCATTGCCGAAATTATACCGCCTCCGCCGGCGCGCCGCAAGGCGCGGCGGGGATTGGGTCGGGGGCAACAGTACTTGCCGATTGAAAATGATTTTTCCCAGGAAATCTGGGCTGATGCAAGCCAGGCGCATTTTCCGCCTGACGCTCACGCCGGTGTCGGCGGCCCGCAAAAGGCCAAGGGCAATCTTTCTCAGCGCCGCAAGGTTTTTCGGGGAGTTGTCCTTGCGGGCGCGGCATCCGTCCTCCCCGAAACTCACGTCCAATGCCCAGTGAAGGCTGTTTTCTGTCGACCAGTGCCCGCGGATTATCCGGGCGAACTCCTCCGCCGGGCAGTCGCGGTTGCTGATATAGTACCTGTTATGGTTTTCAGCCCCTTCCGCTTTTTCCGCCCGCTGAGAAACCCGATGTCGAAGGCGGTGCAAACCTGGCGCCTTTCCAGGCGGTCGTGGCCCTTCTCAAGACCGCCCTCCCATATGTCCTCCGGGAGGCGGGGGACCCTTCCCTCGTCAAGGTGGCGGAATTGTTCCCCTGTCTCCCCGCGCAGCGCGGGCTGGTTTTCCTTCGCCGCAAGCACGTAATAGCCCTTTTTCGAGTGGATTTTCGCCGCTATCCCCGTCTGGCAGCCCATCGCGTCTATCGTTGCCGTCCCCCTTATGTCAAGCAAATCGAGAAGACGCGGTATAGCCGTTATCTCGTTGCTGCGCTCCTCCGTCTCCACCTGCCCAAGCGTCATGCTCCCCTCGTTCACCCACGCGCTGACTAGGTGTACGCCTGCTTCGCCGGCCCTTGCGCTTCCCCGCATCGTTTTCCCGTCTATGTTTATCCGGCGGCCGCCTCCAACGCCGCCGCAAGCGCCCCCGCAAGCCCGGTTCGCAAAGCGCAAGCCGCCGCATGACGGCAAAAGGCGCTTCTTTCGGGCGGTTGGAAGGAAGCGCTTGAATTCGGCTCTGCGTACAAGTTGACATTTCCCGGCTGCCGTAATAAACTGGCGTGACTGCGAAAGCGCGGCAAGGGCTGCGGGCGTTTTTACTTGCGAACAAAAGGGATGGCAAATGGCACACAAAGATATTTACGCGGAGTGGGAAGCCCAATTGGGCAGCGACGAAGTGACGGAGACCGACATCGACGAATTCGTGCTGGACGCGCGCGTCCCGCTGGACGAGGACGATTCCGGGCAGGAGGACGCCGCTGCGGCGGGCGAGAGCGACGGGCAGGACATCACCGCGAAGGTCTTTCCGGAGGTCACGAAACGCTTCGAGCCCATTCCGCACCAGCACTTCGCGGATCCGGCGGATTATTACAAGACGGCGCTTTCGGACGAAGGCGACATCTCCCACAGGGTCCACAAGATCCTGCAGAAGCTGCTCACCGCGACGGATCCCAAGGACCGCAGCGTCTTCCGTCCGCAGCTTATCACCGCCTACTGGGAGTTCCTGCGCAGCGTCGCGAAGAAGGCGCCCGGAAGGCTGGTCGAGCCGAAAAAGTTCCTGCTGCGCTACAACATACTGCACCCGAACCTCATCAAGCCTGAGGGCAGGAATTTCTTCGCCAAGCTGGTGACGGAAAACGAGCTGGGCCAGCCGATCCATTACGTCGACGAGTGGCTGAAGTCCGTGGGGACCGGCGTGATCGGCGCCTCGACAACCGACGAGGTGAAGATCGCGCGTAACAACACGCAGATGCGCGTGCAGCAGCTCATGGAGAAGGCCAAGGGCAAGCTCGACGGCGTGCGCACCATGATGAAGTCGAAAAGCCAGCAGCGCCGCGACCTGGAGTCGTCCCTGCGCAAGAACATCGACGTCGCGACCCAGCACTTTCCGATGGAGCACCTCGAGGGCGTGTCCGTGGGCTACAACGACAGCCAGAGGCGCTCCTTCGGCGAGGTGCAGGACGTCATCAAGGACCTGCTCCGGTGCGACCGCGAGTTCGCCACGCTGTCCCGTGACTACTACGACGCGATCGCGGACGTGAAGGCCTTGCAGGACAAAGTCGATTCCAGCGACGCGGAGGAAGTCCTCGACCTGCAGGCGGTGGACAGCGAGTTCGACACCATCAGGCAGGCGGCGAAGATGACCGTCGGCAGGCAGGGCAACCATTACCCGATCCTCTCCGGCGAGTACTTCCACTCCGGCCCCAACGACGTCGCCTTCCGCGAGAACGTGATCTCCCTGCTGGCGCGCATCGAAAGCATCGACCCGGAGGTCTTTTTCCGCGTCTACAAGAACCGCGCGAACCGCATCGTCCCCTACGTCGTGCTGATTCCGTCCTACGGCGACACCGGGATATGCTGGGAGCCGTTCGACAAGCGCAACCGCGCCACCAGCCGCGGCCGCGTCTTCGTCCCGATGTACCCGAAGAACCTTTACATGGCGCTGCTCAGCGCGGTCGCGGACCTGCGCTGGCAGGTCGCGAAGGAGAAGGCGTCCTACTACTGGATGGAGGAGGGGCTGACGGGGCACTACTACCAGTGGTACCTGGCGCAGAAGCTGAAGGGCGACATCAAGAGCTTCTTCATCGACGACTACATCCTCTGGATGACCAAGGAGGCCGAGGGCATCCAGAAGCTCGACAAGACCGTGCGCGGGACTTTCTGGCGGCACATGCCCTTCTCGCAGGAGGTCAAGGACAAGCTGCGCAACCGCAGCTACGTGTACCAGGAGCTCTGCCAGCGCGACCAAAACCGCGCCATGTCCGACGGGTATTGATCGCAAGGCCGCGGCGCAACGGAGGCTGGGCATGGGCGAGCTAAGGGAAATACTCGATCCCGGCGAAAAGGCCGCCGTCTGCGACGCGACTCTCCGCGCGCTGCCGGACTGGTTCGGCAGCGAGGAGAGCATCGTCGAGTACGTCGCGCAGGCTCGCGCGATGCCGTTTTACGCGGCTTTCGACGGCGGCGCGCCGCTGGGCTTCGCCGCGCTGAAAGCCCACAGCCCTTACGCGGCGGAAATAGAGCTCTTGCGAAATTTCAATTTTGCAAGAGCTTCCGCTGAAAACGCCTTTTGCAGGCCTCTGGCGTGCAAAAGGCAGGACCTCTTGCGAAACTAATGGAGTTTCGCAAGAGGTCTAATTTACGTCATGGGCGTGCTGCGGGAGCGCCACCGGCGGGGAATCGGCAGGGCGCTGGTCGAGCGCTGCGAGCGGCATTGCAGGGACGCGGGAATGGAATTCCTGACCGTCAAGACCGTGGACGAAGCCAGGGCGAACGAAAGCTACGCGAAGACGCGGCTGTTCTACGCGGCGATGGGCTTCAGGCCGCTCGAGGTTTTCCCCCTGCTTTGGGACGAGCGCAACCCTTGCCTGTTCATGGCGAAAAGCGTAAAATGAAGGCGCGTGTTCGCGCGGACATGCGCCGGCATGGCCGGCATTTCTAGGGAACCGCTTATTAAAGCGGTTCCCTATGCGTCTGCATGGCGCAGACGCGGTTAAGTAGCACTGAATAAATCCCCATTGGATTTATTCAGTGCTTCCCTAGGGAGGGTTTTTGATGAGGAAAAAGCTGTACAGATCCAGAACCGACAGGATCGTCTGCGGCGTGTGCGGCGGCATCGCGGAGTATTTCGACATAGATCCGCTGGTCGCGCGTCTTGCCTTGCTGCTGTTCACGCTTCTTGGCGGCAGCGGCATTATCGCTTACATTATTTGCGCGATCGTCATCCCCAAGGCGCCCAAAGCCACCGAGGCCCACTTTACGGGCAGGAATGACGGCGCGTAGGGTCGCGGCTTGCGGCGCGGCGCGGGAAACCCTGCGCTGATTTCCCGGCCTTTGTCCCTGCTAGTTGCGGCGGCGGCTAGGGAAGCACCGATTAAATCCGATGGGGATTTAATCGGTGCTTCCCTAGCGCCCCTAACGTCCGCTTCTTACAGGGAAATAAACCGCCGGTTAAAAACTTTTTGCAACTTTATGATAGTTCCCAAGGTCGGGTTTGTCTTCCGGGGGTTTTCTATGCGCTGGTAATACGCCCAATTAACGTTTAGCCGTTCCGCCACGTCCTTTTGGGTCAGGCCCAGGCGCTCGCGCTCTTTTTTCAAGGTAATGGCGAAGGCGATTTTCAGCTCAGGCTCAATAGACCTCTTGCGAAACTCCATAAGTTTCGCAAGAGGTCCTGCCTTTTGCACGCCTGAGGCCTGCAAAAGGCGTTTTCAGCGGAAGCTCTTGCAAAATTGAAATTTCGCAAGAGCTCTAATGTAATAAATCCCCTTTCCTTTCGTCTTCGAAGGCTCCGGAATTGTCATTTTCCTTGAATGAACGAACCCCGCCGCAAGCAGCGGGGTATCGTTCGTTCTCCCGTGGAATTGCATTCGGGGTTTAATACCTTTTTAACCGCCCCAAGGGGCGGGGTATTAAACCCCTCAGCACGAATCAAAACTGTACAGCATCGCGGCAATGGCCTCTTTTGCCATTGCCATCGCCTCCTCCAGAGTGTCCCCTTCCGTAACGCATGACGGCACATCAACAAACTCAACGACGTAGCCGCCTTCAATTGCTTTTGTGAATTTTGCCGGATACGCGACAATTTAAAACCTCCCAGCTTTAACGGCTTCCAAATACCATTTTGGCATTTCTCTTCCCAGCATCGCATGTTTTCAACATACTACCCAAAGGTAGCATTGTCAAATGGAGTCCAGAGCACAAAGAGATGTCGGGTGCATACGGCACTTTATTGCGGTATCCACCGCGCGCAAAGGCACTGGACCTCTTGCGAAACTCCATAAGTTTCGCAAGAGGTCGGACCTTTTGCACGCCAGAGGCTTGCAAAAGGCGTTTTCAGCGGGAGCTCTTGCAAAATTGAAATTTCGCAAGAGCTCTACTGTCGCACGAGACCCTGCGATCAAATCACAGGATGACGGTTTGCCGAAACATGCATTTGTCGAGCCTGTCATTCCGTGGCTTGCTCGTAGTGCCTGTCGTCCACCCCCGTCATGCTGCGACCTGATCGCAGCATCCATCGCACTCAAAGGCTTTGTTGCAAGACCCTGCGATCAAGTCGCAGGGTGACGATGTTTAAGTCGCAGATTCCAATGCAAGCATGTTGCACATTCGCATTCACAGGCTTGACCGAAAGCACGCGCCGGAATATGATTAGACCTCTTGCGCGCCAGAGGCTCGCAAAAGGCACTTTCAGCGGAAGCTCTTGCAAAATTGAAATTTCGCAAGAGCTCTATTGGTTGTGTCATTCGTCATGGAGGATTAATGAGGGTAAACGGCAGGCGGATATTTCTGGACAATCACGCGATGGAAGACTTGGACAAGATGTACCTGTGGTGCACCGACAAGGAGATAGTCGAGCTGGAGATGGGGCAGCCGGACGCATTCAAGGACATCGATGATTTTAAGAATCGCGCGATGGCGAAATATCTCAGTTGCACGCACGAGGCGAACGAGGAATACTGCGACTTCGGGGTTTACAGGGCGGACAATGGCGAGCTTGTCGGCTCCGCCAACTTTTTCGACATAGGCGAAAGCGGCGCGGAGTTGTCCGTGATGATTGCCGACAAGAAATACAGGCACAAGCATTACGGCATGGACGCGTTTTTCGCCGCGCTGGAATACGGCTTCAAGACGAGGAACTGGCAAGTTATCAAGCTTGCCACCAGAATGGACAACGGCAACGTGAAAGGCATTTTTGCGAAGCTGGGGCTGGAATACAAGACGGAGCGCTATTCCGACGAAAACTACGACGTGGATCTGATCATGTGCCAGATAGACAAAGGCGATTACGACAGGATCGCGAGCAGATCGCGCGGGTTCTACGGGCGGGGATGACGGCGCGCAACGCCGCCGCGCGGCGCCCGGCGGCTATCAAGCTGAAAATATTTTTCGCGGCGCTGCTCGCATTATTTCTGACAGCCTCCTGCGAAGCGCCCGGCGCGCAAGCCGAATTCGCGCTAGGGACGTTATGCGCGGTCGATCTGTTCGAGGGCGGAAGCAACAGGCTTTACGACGCCATCTTCGCGCGCATCCGCGAAATCGACCGAACCATGACGGCGCATCCGCCCGCCGCCGGCGCATTCGCTTCCGACGTCGCGGAGATAGGCAGGTGGGCGGGGATCGCGCCAGTGAGCGTCGGCGAGGACTTGCTCGACGTGCTGGAAAGGGCGCTGCATTTCGCGGAAATGTCGGACGGAGCCTTCGACCCCACGATAGGGCCGCTGACGGCGCTTTGGGGGATCGGCACCCACAGCCCGCGCGTGCCAAGCGACGCGGAAATCGCCGGCGCGCTGGCGCTCGTCAACTGGCGCGACCTGGAGATCAACCGCGCAGCCGGAACGGCGTTCCTGCGCCGGCAGGGGATGTCGCTGGATCTCGGCGCCATCGCCAAAGGCTTCGCGGGGGACGAGGCCGCGCGGATCACGCGCGAAGCCGGCGTAAGGCGCGCGCTGATCGACCTTGGCGGAAACATCGTCGCGGTGGGCTGGCGGCAGCGGCGGGGAAGCGCGCTGCGGCGGCTGTTTTCCCGGCGCGTCCACGCGGACCTTCCTTGGCGCATCGGCATCCAGCACCCGCTCCGCGGCCGCGGCGTTCACATGGGCATTGTCGAAGTTTTTGACACAAGCGTTGTCACCAGCGGCGTCAACGAGCGCTTTTTCGAAGCGCCGGTTCCGGGCGGCGCTATCAGGCGCTTCCACCACCTGCTTTGCACGCGGACCGGCTTCCCCGTGGAAAACGGCTTGCTTTCCGTTACCGTCGTCGCGCAAAGCTCCACCGACGCGGACGCGCTTTCGACCGCGGCTTTCGCGCTGGGCTACCACCGCGGAAGAGCCGTCATCGACTCCATGCCAGGCGCCGAGGCGATTTTCGTGTTCGCGGATCGCCGCGTGAGGATCACCGACGGGCTCGCCGGGGTTTTCAGGCTGACGGTCGATGAATTTACGCTTGCGCCTTAGCGCGCGAAACATGCGGGGGTTTTCGTGGATAATCCGGTGGACAAAAGAGGGGCGCTCGACGAAGGGATTTTCGCGTGCAGGATCACGAAGGACGGGAAAGTGTTTATTTCCTACTGCGGCAAGCAGGTAACCGCGCTGAGCGGCAAAGCCGCGGAAATCTTTGCCAAGAAAATCGCGGGCGCGGAAGGCAAGGACGCCCAGTTGATCATGGCGAAGGTGACCGGCAACTTCAAGCGCGGGAACGAGAAGCTTGGCAAGAAGCGCTGATTGGGCTCTCCCCGATCCCCTTGTCGCTGTCCTTGCTAGCGCAGCCCGCTCCGCCCGCCTACGCGCGCCTTCTTTCGCTTCCTGCCCATAAAAGCCCTCGCGCAAGCGCCGATAAATTTAAGCCAAAACGGCTCCATCCGCCTTTCCACTTGCTTCAAGCGCTCTATAATAGGAATCTGCTGGGGGCACAGCGGCACGCACTTGCCGCATTTGGAGCATTGGCTTGGGCTGCCGGAGCGTTCCGCCATAAGGCCGGTGCTGGTAACAAACTGCTGCATTCCCGTCACAAAACCAATCGCGTGAAGCGTGTTGTAGGCGGAAAAAACCGCGGGAATGTTGACGCCGCGCGGGCACGGCATGCAGTAGTTGCATCCCGTGCAGCGAATTTTGTATTTTTGCTTTATCACCGCAAGCGCCTTGCCGTAAACTTCCGCTTCCGTCTCGCCATGCATTCCAGGCGCCGCGCTTTCGGCAGTGGCAATGTTTTCCCTTAATTGCGCCATGCTGCCCATTCCGGAAAGCGACACGGTAACTTCCTGCTGATTCCAAACCCAGTTAAGCGCCCACGCCGCCGCGGACAAATTCGGGTTAGCCTTTTTGAAAATTTCCATCGCTCCCTTGGGAATGCCGGTCGCAAGTTTTCCTCCCAAAAGCGGCTCCATTATAAACACCGGCATCGACTTTGCCGCCTTGCGCAGGCCGGCAGCCCCCGCCTGAAAATTCTCGTCAAAATAATTGTATTGAATCATGCAGCAATCCCAGTCGTGGTCATCGACAACCTTCATGAACTCGTCGTGGCTGCCGTGGTAGGAAAAACCGGCTTGGCGGATCTGCCCCGCTTTTTTCTTTTGCGCGATCCAGTCCTCGACGCCCCAGCTTTTCAGCTTTGCCCACAAATCCATGTCGGTGATCATGTGCATGAGGTAGTAGTCTATGTAATCCGTTTTTAGCCGCTGCAGCGACTGACCAAAATAGCGATCAAAATCGCCTGCGCTTTTGACCAAGACGAGCGGCAGCTTTGTCATGACATGCGCTTTTTCCCGCGCGCGGTTTTGCGCGAGAATCGTTCCCAGCGCTTCCTCGCTTCCCGGATACAGCCAAGCCGTGTCAAAAAAATTCACGCCCCCTTCGATGGAAGACATGACCAGCTCCTCGGTTTTCCGCATGTCGATGCCCGCGATGCTTCTGGGAAGCCGCATGCACCCAAGACCCAGAATCGAAAGCCTGTTCCCGGATTTTATGTCCGTTCTGTATTGCATAAAACCTCCTGCAAGCAGCAGGGTACAACGTATGCCGCTCAGTGTCAACATGCGGCCGCGCGGCAAATCAAAGGCTTAACAAGATTAGCGCCCTAACAGCGCGGCTAGTCTCGCTCGCTAATTTTCCCGTCGCGCATAACCGCGATTCGGTCGCACAGCGATTCGGTCGCGGCAATGTCGTGCGAGATGAAAAGAATTGTCAGCCCCAAGGTTTTGTGCAGATCGCGAAAAAGGCCAAGGATTTGCGCGCCGGAAAAAACGTCCAGCGCGCTGGTGGCTTCGTCGGCGATTAGCATTTTGGGGTTCAGCATCAGCGCGCGCCCGATGCAGGCGCGCTGCTTCTGCCCGCCGGAAAGCTCGCGCGCGCGCCGCTCTTTGTGGAAAGGCTCAAGCCCAACGCGCGCGAGCATTTCGTCAACCATGCACGCGCGCTCTCGCTTCGTGCCGACGCGGTGAATCGCCAGCGGCTCCTCCAGCAGCCAGCCGATTTTCTTGGTCGGGTTGAGCGAGGAGCCGGGCTCCTGAAAAATCATTTGCGCAAGCTCGGAGCCGGACGCGAGCCGCCCCGAGTTTTGCCGCGGCCTCCCGCCAAAGAGAATTTCGCCTTCGTAATCGACAAGCCCCAGGACGCAGCGCGCGAGTGTGCTTTTTCCGCAGCCCGACTCGCCTGCAAGCCCGAAAATTTCCCCAGGGCCAATGTCAAGATTCACGTTTCTCAGGACGCGCTTGGTTTCGCGCTTTCCGAACAAGCCAAAGCTGCGGCTGGCGTAGGAGCAGGAAAGGTCTCGAATCGCGAGAAACGGAGCAGGCTTTCTGGCAATGCCCGCGGCGCGATTTTGCGGACGGCTTTTCTTCGCCGGAATCGCCTGAACGAGTTTTGCCGTGTAAGGATGGCGGGGCGCGGAAAAAACATCCTCGCTCGATCCCTCCTCGACGATCTTTCCCTCGCGCATCACCAGCGCGCGCGCGCTGAAACGCCGCGCGAGGGAAAGATCGTGGGTGATAAAAAGAATCGCGGTGCCGAACTCGCGGTTGATCTGCGCAAGCAGCGCAATGATGTTGTCTTGGTTTTCCGTGTCAAGCGAGCTTGTCGGCTCGTCCGCGATGAGCAGCTTCGGGCGGCAGATGGCGGCAATGGCGATCATCACGCGCTGGCACATTCCGCCGGAAAGCTGGTGCGGAAAAGCGGCGACGGTTTTTTCAGGCTCCGGAAAATTAAGCCGCCGCAGCAAGCCCAGGACTTCCGCCCGCGCCTTTCCCCTGGCGATTGCCCCGGCGCTGCGCTCGGTCGAGTGCAGTTCCAGCGCCTCGGCAACCTGCGCGCCGACTCTCATCAGCGGGTTGAGCGACTGCCTCGGCTCCTGAAAAATCATCGCGATTTCTTTCCCACGAATTCGGCACAGGTCTTTTTCAGCGAGAGCGCTCAGCTTGACCGGCTCGGCCTCGCCTCGGAAAAACAAAATCTCGCCGCCCGTGATCCGCGCCACGGGCGGAAGCAGGCGCAAAACCGAAAGCGAGGCAAGCGTTTTGCCGCAGCCCGACTCGCCGACAAGCGCGACGATTTCCCCCGCATGAACGGCAAAACCGCATTCGTTAATAATCGTAAGGCAATCGGCCTTGCGCATGATCCCCACGGAAAGACCGCGCGCTTCCAGCAAAGGCTGTGCCTTTTTACGCGATTGGAGCATTCTTTTGCCATTGTCGCAGAAAACGCCGCCTTGTGGAAGCAATGGCTGAGTTCAGCCGCGAACGCGCTGCGCGTTATCGGGGCCAAGGCGTGTCGTGTCGCTTCGGCAAAGCCCGCGGTCGCAAGGTTGGAAGCCGCTGAATAATTGGCGGAACCGGCGCTTTCCTCGGGATCCGGCAGGATCGCCTCGGTTTCGCAACCATGCCTCCGTTACTGCCCGAGCCAGCGACGGACGTTTTCCATGCGCCACTCGGCAAGCGGATGATCCGGCTCAAAGCGCAGAAGGGCCTCCAAGTCCGCAATCGCGAGGGCGTATTCCCCCATGTCAATATGCAAGCGCGCGCGAGCCCAATAAAACTCCGCGAAACCGGGATGAAGCCGGATCGCCTCGTCGAAGTCCGCCAGCACGAGATCATTGCGCCATGCCGAGCTATGCAGGCGCCCGCGAATGAAGCGCGCTTGCACGTTCGTTGGCTCCATGCGTCGAAGGAAAAAATCGGCGGCAAAGCGGCCGCCGAGTCGGATCGCCTCGGCAAAATCCGCCAGCGCGAGATCGAAGTCCCTTCCCTCCAAAATGCGCGAGTCCCCGCGAAACGCGCACGCCAACGAGGTCTGGCTCGATCCGCAGCGCCTCCGTGAAATCCGCAATTGCGGGGGCAAGCTCCCCGTCGGCCCAAAGGAACCAGCCGCGCCAGTAGCGCGCCCACACGTCGTTTGGGTTCAGCCGAATCGATTCGGCGAAGTCCTCGATTGTCCAAAATAAAAATCCCCGCCCCAAGGGGCGGGGTATTTTAAGATTTTTATTTCAAAATCAGTCAAACAATGACGGCTGCATATCGTTCGTTGTCTTACACAGTTGTTTGTAATGTTCTGCTGCCCCCTGTGATTTGACATAATTCGTTATCACATACTCGTTGCCATGTTTGCTTACCGTACTTATGAAATGCCCTGCCGTCCAGAATTCACCTCCCCACAGTTTCCTCTTTACTTCTGGGTGCTTCGCA
>Ga0209755_10008274_pt1 | contig 11144 bp, 7 predicted proteins | sample TergutCo191P1_FD_187301 | JGI IMG/M metagenome (GOLD analysis project Ga0209755, IMG submission 187301) | Cornitermes sp. P1 segment gut microbial communities from Petit-Saut dam, French Guiana - Co191P1 (SPAdes) (version 2) | ecosystem: Host-associated > Arthropoda: Insects > Digestive system >... | reverse complement strand
ATGTAGCGGCTTTGGGCTTTGTCCCTGTCAACCCTGAGCAAGGCACCGCGCAGGCGGGAGCCGTTGCTGCCGTCATCATCCAGGCTTTCGTCTAACGCGATAATTTCGCCGGTAATTTCCAGGACCTCATGATAGCCTTCGGACATTGTACGGGATGCGGTACTGTTGGTCCATTGTCCGCGGACAAGAAGCAGGTCGCATAGTTCCTGAATTTCCTTTTCGACAAAATCCTGGGTAAACGCAAAAAGATGGTTGAGCGCCGAAGCGTATCTATAGCCATCAGTACCTTTGTCCAGCAGAATCCTTTCTTTTTCGGGAGTGTAAAAATTAAGCCTAGTTACCTCTGTTGAACCAAAAACCGCGTTCACCAGGGCGCTTATCTGGGCGCTTCGCTGGCTCCCGACTATCCCGGAGATCACTCCCCGGATTTCCCGGCTTTTATGATCCAGCCAGGAGGCGGACAGGGTCTCGTGGGGCGTTACAGTGTGCCTGATTTCCAAAACAGGGTTGCCTGTTGCCAGCTTGCTGATAAGTTCAAGTATTTTTGATTGTTTAAGATCTTTAAGGCTTACTATCATGCCGTTCCACTGAGCCGGGGGAATAACATCGGTTCCGCCCTTGCAGTACTTGAAAATCTCGAACACTGTTTTCCAGTCGTTGTTTTCTTCAAAAGCGGGCAGGATGGACAAAAAGACGGCAAGGTCGGGGGCCACGAAGCCTGCGTCTATTTCGGAGAATTTGGGCTGGGTAAGAAAGTCGCCCTCTCTCATCTCAGGATCGAATTTTTTTAACATGGAGCAAAAATTATAACACACAAATTGCTTCATGGAGCCTATAAGGTCATAACACGCATCCGCCGCGGTAATTCGTGAATTGTCGAAACTTGAGACAAGGGCGGCAAGATCTTCCTCAAGCTGGCCGGCAAGATCGGCTCCGGCGTTTTTTTTGCGCTCCGCTATCGTTTCCGGGGTGAGATTTTTAATCATTTCCATCATTTGCTTGTCCAGAAAGGCTTCAAGCGTTATCTGCTTTATTTTTGCCTCGCTGGAGGGGTCTTTCAGAAAGGTCTGCAAAGGGTATATGGCCCTGTAGAGGCTGTAAAAATACTGCGCGAAAGCCGGATCTATTTCCCTCTGCTTAACCCGGAAGAATTTGGCGTATTTATTCTGGGAAATTTCTTTGCCAAGCTGTTTTAGCAAAATATCCTTGTCGGAAGCCGTTTCGCTATCTCCGGAAATGAAGTTAATTACCTTGTCAATAACATCGGGCATAGTTTTCCTCCAGCTTATTTAAATATACCTATGTTTTCCCATTTTTTCAACAGGAGGTTTTTTTCAGCCCCAGGATTGCCGCCGGGACTGCCGCCGCCGCTCGCTTTTCCCCATTTTTTTCCCGTCTGCGGAACGGTAGGGGTTTTTTAGGTTCCTAAGGTAAGCCTGATAGGCGGCGCTGTTTTCGTAATACCCATCCAGCCCCTTGAATGACGATGACTCATCGCAGCGGTACAGTTCCATCAGGGTAGGAAAGAGGGGCGATGACATGATTTCGGCTGTTTTTGTCAGGGGCAGCCGTTTAAGGGCGGCGGGAAGCATGTGGTTTTTTACCAGGTAAAAAATGTCCTGGATTAGCGAAGGGTTAAACTCAAGGCGTTCAAGAAAGCGCGTTGCCGCCCTGGCGCCCAGTTCCGCATGGCCGTCGAAACGGTGGTTCCCGAAAGAGGCGGAAATGGGTTTTCCCATGTCGTGGAGAAGAAGCCCCAGGGAAAGGCAAAGATCAAAGGTGCCGCCCTTTAGAGCGCCATTTGGGCTTTTCCTGTGACGAAAGGTTTCCAGGGTGTGGTTCCAGACATTTCCTTCCGGGTGGAATTCTTTTGAATGATCGACATCGTCAAAACAGGCCAGCTCGGGCCAGAGTTCTTTTAGAAGACCTGAGCGTTTAAGCAATTCCAGCCCCCTGTCGGGCCGCGGCGAAACCAGAAGGCAGCAAAGATAAGCCCGCTGAAATTCCGGCGGAGGCAAAGGCTCTTTCGGGCCGCTTGCCGACAGGCGGGGAAAACCGGTGAAATTGTAACGGGCCATGATTAGGGCAGCGTCCATAATAACGCGGTAGCGGCTAAAGTAACGCGGAGGGGCGTGGTCGGGATCACTTGAGGCAAGGGAATTTTCTTCGTTTTTGCCAAGTCCGCGCAACAGGGGATAAACGCCCAAGGGGTCCTGAAAATGCCGGGTTTTCCAATCATAGCCAAAAGAAAGCAGGGGAAAAGAAAAGCCGCTTTCTTTTTGGTCATCGTAATCCAGACAGCGGAAATAATAGGTTGCGCCGGAGATGTCTGTAGCCCCATCGGCAATTTCCACGCCGGGGAAACGCAGGTTTTCGATAAACCGGGCCAGTACGGCTATGTCGGCATTTGTCTCGATCCATGTATAAGGAAGGGCGGACATCCCCAGGTACTTGTCAATGGCGCCGAATCCACGGAATTTTACCGAATATCCCCCATCGCACAGGGATGAACAAATCCCCGCGATAGTTCCTGATTTGTCCATGTTTTATCATTCCTTTGGTCCTGCTGCAGTCGGCGATCCAGTTCCGGCCAAAACCACCGGCAAATCCTCCAGCCTGTACCCCGAGGCTTTTTCCACCCGGCGGAACGCTTCCGCAACTGCCGCGATGGTTTCGATGTGGTTTTTCGCGGCGGGTTCCATGGAAATAAAGAAGGGCGCCAGAAGCAGACATTCATTAAAAGCTTCTTTGTTGAACCAGGTTACATCGTCAAAGCGGTTTACGCCAAGGATTTTCCTGAAATCAGGCGCATCGTAGTTTTCGAGTATAATCGCCGCGCCGAGTTCGCCGGGCGTTTTTGCTTTGCTGTAAATTCCGTCCATGGCGAGGCTTGCGCGGGTCATAACAGCCAGAGCAATTTCCACGCCCCGCCGGGCTTCGTCCGCCGGAAGGCCTGCTTTTTCCAAACATTCGCGTGTAATCCTGTCCAGTTGCCAATGGGCGGCCAGTTCGGCTGGCGCATCGTCTGCCGCTATCGATCTAAACAGGGTCAGCGCATTGTAACCCAGGGCCATTACGGCAAGCTCCGGTTTGGCGTCAGTGGTTTTTTTGGAGCCTTTTAGGGCGGGACTTTTGAGAATATTTTCCAGGCAAGCCGACCATTGCTCCCAAGCTTTTTCCTCATAAAGGGAATAGCTTTCGGCGGGAGTTGCGGTTTCAAAATATTCGGCGGCGCTGGCTGGCTTTTTGCTTCGCCAGGGCAGGTACTTTCCGTTCCCGCCGTCCAGATATTTTTCGGCGGCGGTGATAAAGGCGATTATCGGTTTCCTGAACGATTCGATAAATTCGTGGGGAGAGGGGGGCGGGGAGCCGCTGTCTTTTGATGGGGCGAAGAAACTGGTCAGGGTTTCCATTCGCTGCGGGGAAAGTATTTCCCTGAAAGGAGCGTAGATTTCCCCAAGAAGGATGTCCAGCGCGGCTTCTTCAAGGTTTGGTACCCCGCGACCGTTGAGTGAGTGGTTTAATAACGACCAGCGGCTTTGCCATGTGTCGGGACGGGCGTCAATGGCGTCCTCTTTTTCCTGGATGTCAAGAAATACCTGCGTTTCGTAGCCGTTCAGGGTGGCGAAAAGCCCCCGCTCGGCGATCTCTTTGGAAGAGCGTATGTACCAAAGCCCGCTGCGCTGCTCGCGGAAAATCGTAAAAAAGCGGTTATCCCCGTGAAGCCCCAAAGCCTCGCACAGGGAATCCTGCTTTGCCGTACCGTCTTTCTGGGGAATCGCCACCGCTCCCCGGCTTATCCAGCCGGAGGTCTGAAAGTAGCTGTTGTTATAAAAGATAAGAGCCCGCTCGTCCCCGGCGCGGTTGGAATAGGCAAAAACATTTTCGTTGACATTCCCATCGTGGTCACGAAAATCGTAGAGGCAGAAATCCACGCTGCCGGAAAAAACGTGCCGCCGTTTCATGAGGGGGAAAATTTCCCGCTCGTGTCGGTCTACCATGTACCAATCGGGCGATTCGTCTTTGTAGGCCCTGCTGTATTCCATGCCGTACTTTTCCTCAAAGCCTTCTATCTGGCCGTGGCCGAACATGGGGAGCCCCGGCATGGTTACCAACAGCGTGCAGATGCCGAAATATTTATCACTTTTGCCGAACTGGGCCACCGCGGTGTCTTCGTCGGGGTTGTTCATGAAGTTGACAAAGCGCTTCAATATTTCCGGGTCGAATTCCAGGGTGTTTTTAATCGTGGCGCGGTATTTGTCGTTTTCCTCGTTTTTAAGCATATTCATAAAGGCCGAATTATACACGCGGTGCATTCCCAAAGTGCGGACAAAGTAACCTTCCATCATCCAGAAAGCTTCCGCCAGAAGCAGGGTGTAGGGCGCTTCCGCCGCGCAACGGTCAACCACTTCCCGCCAGAACTCTTCTGGGATGCGGCGGTTGAACTCTTCCGGGCTGATGCTATGCTCGGCCCGGCTGGCGATGGCTCCGCCTTGTCCCGGCGGGGGAAACCATAACCGCTGTATGTGCCGCTTTGCCAGGGTCATTGCCGCGTCGAAGCGCACAATGGGGAACTGCTGGCACACCCCGATAATCGTGCGGATAACGGCTTCCCGCGCCTCGCTGTTAAGAAAGTCGATTTGCGCGGTGTCGTTCCAGGGCATGGACGTGCCGTCGTTGCCGTGATAGATATAGCGGGTTTCGCCTGTATTATTGTCGATTCGCTTAAAAACCACCGCCGCGTCGCTTCGACTGAAATAGTGGTCTTCGATTTGGACGGTTACATCTCCCCGGCCTGAAAGATTTTCGCAGGAGTAGTTGTAGGTCGGGAAAGGCGGGTAGGGGAGCTGCAAAAAGCGTTCCGGGTGTTCGATGATCCAGCGGCTGTCAAGGCCGGTGTGGTTTGGAACCATGTCGGAGCCAAGGCGTATACCGCGCTGCATGCAGCGTGCGCGTAAGTTAGCCAGCGCACCCCAGCCGCCCAGGCTGTGCGCGATGTCGTAATCATACAGGCTATAGGCAGAGGCGGCAGCCTCCGGGTTGCCTGTCCACTGTTTGATGGTTTTGCTGGCCCTGCTCCGTTCCCACAGCCCGATCAGCCAGAGTCCGGTAAAACCCCGGCGGGCCAGCTCGTCCAGTTCCTCATCGGGGATTTGATCCAGGCGGCTGATTTCCCTGCCGTGTTTTTGGGTAAGCTGGAAAAGCCAGACCAATGTACACTTTGCCATAAGGACAGTCCGGGGCATCCATTCCTGATCCGGGGTGAAACGCTCGTACTCGTTTTCAAAACCGCCAAATTGCATAACCTGGGAGGGTCCGGGGCCCAAAAACGAGGGCTTTTCTTCCTCTTTGATAACGTCCAGGCTGGTAAGAAGCCGGCCCATGAACTTGCCCAGGACAAGACCCCATTTTTTCCGCATAAAATCGAGCTGCCCTGCCAAAGAATCCGGGGAAGCAAGGGCCGGAGCGCGTAGCAGATCCCAAAGGTTCATGCCGTCGGGGCCAAAGGCCGGAAGCTGGGCAAAATGGGCCTTTAGCTCATCAATGGCGAGGGGGTAAACGGTTTCTTTTGCCAGGTCGGAATCGTTAAACAGGAAAAGGAAGGGTCTGAACGCCGGGTTAAGGTTAGCCAGGGCCAGAAGGAGCAGCTCCTCCAGCGAAAGGCAGCGGCAGCTTTCCCCGCCATCGCTTCCCTCAAGGTAAGCGGGAACATCGGTTTTCCCCCCGTATACATCCCTGGGGGGAAACCTGCCGCAGAAACTTTCCAGAAGGGTTCCGGTTTTTCCGCTGCCGAGTTTCCCCTCAATCCGCTCAAGGGCTGTCCGGAAAGCGTCCGGCTGTACCTGTTCCCGGTAAAGGGCCACTATGTAGTGAAGAATTTCGTCAATAAGCCCCATTGCGTTGAGCTGCGAAGCCCGGACAATACGTTCCGGGTTTTTCGCGGGATCTACCCCGCTGTTAAGGCGCTGGGTCAGGGCCCTTACCTGGTGCATATCCGCAAGAACCACGTTCCCGGTAAGTGAGAAAAGGCTCCCCTCCAGGCCGAATGTTTCCCGCACCTCCCTGCGGATGTGGAACTCCATCAGGGCCTTTCTGCCGGCGGCTCGCGGCCCTTTACCGGCAAGGGGATTTTCAAGCTTTGAAAGTATTATATGAAATTTTGGCATTTAAAAATTATAATACAAACGTGATAAAATAGACAGGGGCGTTTTCGGGAAGTAAGCAAGTTTCCGGACAGCCCGATGTTTGATTGAAAACCTCCGAACACTTGCAAGCCAGGTAATAAAATGAGAAAATAAAAACATGAACATGGATGAATCTCAAAAATCAAAAAAATACAGGGCGCTATTGCCATATTTTTTGTTTGCGTTGGCAGTTATCGTGGCGCACAGGATCGTCAGCGAACTCGGTTTTGTTGTCAATGCCATAGGCCGTGCCCTGGATATCATTTCTCCCTTTTTTTATGGCTTTCTGGCTGCGTATATTCTTAATATACCCTGCAGCAGCATACAAAGGCTGTTCGCGAAAGTAAAAATAAATTTTATCCGCAAGCGCCAGAGGGTGCTGAGCATCCTTAGCGTATTTATACTTTTGTTTTTTCTTATCGCGTTGGGTCTGAATCTGGTTATTCCCACTATTGTCAACAGCATTTCTTTCTTTATCGAGAATGTTCCGTCCTATTGGGAACGCATAGTCCATGTTGTTGCGTATATCAACAACATGGAGTTTTTTGGCCGGCGTTTAAATATCAATATCAGTTCAGATGCGATATTCAACATGATCGGAAACTTCTTTGGTTACATCGGCTTTGAAAACCTTTCCAGACCGTTAAGCGTAATAATGGATGCCGGGGCGACTGTGTTCAGCGGCTTTATAGCGTTCATCGCGTCAATATATATTCTGTTTGAAAAAGACAAATTTAAAGAGTTTCTCCGCAGATTGTTCAGGGCGATTGCTTCCCATGCGGTCTATACCGTTGTATTGGATCATGCAAGCAGGCTTAACAACAATTTCAGGCAGTACATCCGCACCCAGACCATTGATGGAATTATCCTTGGCACCCTTATGATAATCGTGCTGCTTATTATGGGTTCGCCTTATGCCCTGGTGCTTGGCATTATGCTGGGCATAGTGAATTACATCCCATATTTTGGTTCGATATTCGGCACCCTTGTCGCTGTAATCGTAGTAGCTTTTACCCAGGGCCTTACAATGGGGCTCATCTCCGCCGCGATTCTGTTTACCATTCAGCAGATCGATGGCAACGTCATCCAGCCGAAATTGATGAGCGGGTCTTTTTCGCTAAGCCCCTTATTGGTAATTATCAGCATAACCATAGGCGGCGCCATTGCCGGCATTTTTGGTATGCTTGTCGCTATACCCATTGTCGCGGTTTTGAAAGATATTCTTGACAGCGTTATCGCGCACTGGGAGCGCAAGAAGCTTGAGCAGTCGGCTGGGGAAGATGGGCAATCAGGGCAGGGGTAAACACCCGGGGCAATCATCATGATGTCCTATTTATCCACGGAATTTTCCCTAATATCCGCTTTTATACCTTCCAATGCTCTGATAAGGTGTTTTTCTGAAATTCTGTCAAAGTTTTGAAGCACGTTATCGTCATATATTTTCTCATTTGCTTTACAAAATAACCGGGCCACTGGAATTTCAAGATGTATCGAGAATTTTTCGAGAAGATCTGCTGAAACAAAAGTCAAGCCTCTTTCAATTTTGCTTAAATGTTTAACGGATATGTCTACTTTTTCAGACAGTTGCTCCTGGGATAAATGTTTTTCTTTCCGGTAGCGTTTTAAATTTGTCCCAAAAAATGCCTTCAATTCCATTTCTGTAGTCTAAAAGGTGCAAGAGTCCATACAACATCCCGAAATGCTTACCTTTGTTGATGATATCAATAAAAGTAATCACAATAGGTCTTGATATACTTGACAAATAGACTTATTAAACCTAATAATGGGCAAATAATGAACCTTACAGGGCGATTTTTCAGAGTAAGAACAAAGGCTTTTTTTATATTATTTTTGGATAACAGGCGGAATACTCCGTCTTTTATTTTACCCGGACAGGGTAAATCCCGCTTGTAAAGGCGGATAAATTTTCGTGATTCCCCGCTCTTAAGGAAGCGGGTGTCGCAAAAGAGGTGTTTTTATGAAAAGAGGTGTACTTGTTTTGGTTCTTGCGGTATGTGTCGCAGGGGGGCATTTGCCCAGGTAGCGTTTAGCGCAGGCGGCGGCCTTCTGTTTGACGGCGGAAGGCTCGGTGGCTTCAGTGATAGCGGCTGGGATGCAGTGGATGGCAGATGGTCGGAGGAGATGAACGTTAACACCTTTGGTTTTGGGGGCTTTGTGTTCCTGGACGCAGAGTTTGCCGAGCTGTCAATCGCGTTTATGGGCGGACCTGCCCGGTTGAACGAGGAGTGGGAAGATGGAGGAGATTCCGGTAGTTGGACCGAAGAAGGTTCCTTCCTTGCTCTGGACTTTACCTTGCTTGGAAGATTACCTTTCGCCTTGGGCGGCCTTACCGCTTTCCCGCTTTTTGGTGTCGGCTATAGTGTCGTGCTTTCCGCTAGTGCTGACGATTATGACTTCGATGATCCTGGCGACTTTAGCACATTTAGAATACTGTTAGGCTTTGGCGGCGATTTGGATATTGCAGACAATATGTTTCTCAGGGGTTCAGTTCTTGGCTATTACCGCTTTGCTCCCACATTCTTCAGAGATTGGGAAAGATTGGGAGGGGATGCGCACGGCGGCTTCGGCGTAAAGATAAGGGCCGCCATCGGCTTTAGGTTCTAAACCAGGCTTTCCGGCCCCGCCCTTGTATGCAGGGCGGGGCAACTAACGCCGTTAAGCGGAATAGATAACTTTTCCCACTAATATCGGTTATTTCCGCGATTTATAAAGTTCATATCCCGCGATTTGTAAAATATTTTACCCGCAAAATGTAAAGTTTAGTTTCCGCGATTTGTAAAATATAATTGGCGAGGGCACTTTTCCGCTTTTAATATTTTTCTCCATCCAGCGCTTCGGAGATATCCGTTTTAACGAGGGTCAAAAAGCGGGAGAAAATTTCTTCTTTTACGCGAAGAGGCATTTTTAGCAAATAATCCTTTGTTTCAGAATTCTCCCCGGTGGTTCCGCCAATGAATAACAGGCCGGGAGAAATGCCCAGCGCTTCGGCGATTTTTTCGATTTTTTCAAAGGAAGGAATTCGGCGACCCATTTCGATTTGACCAATGTAGTTGGATGTTGTATTACACATTTCGGAAAGGCTCATTTGGGAAATGCCTTTTTGTTTGCGGATTTCTTTAAGGTTGGCAATAAAAACCTGCTGTAAAGTCATTTTCATTTTTATGTCTCAGTGACATAGATTTATCATTTTTTATTATTTTTCACTTGCCTTATTGACATAATTATATCACCATGTTATGTCTTTAGGTATTATGTTTGTTTGAGGCTGTTCCGAATGTCCGTTTTTATAAGCTTTAAGCGAATAATCCAAAGTAAAGGAAGGTGCCGGTTATGAAGAAGATGTTGTTCCTTTCAGGAATGCTTGTGTGCATACTTGCGTTCGGAATGAAAACAGTGTACGCGCAGGTTCCGCCACCAGTGATTATTATTCCGCCGGTTATTGTTCCGCCGCCAGGCCCGTCAATACCACCGCCAGTCGCTACCCTCAACGATACGGTGCGGAATCTGGCAAGTTTGCTTTCCGCCGACATTGGGAGGGCCAACAGAATCGCGGTTGTGGCCATTCATTCCAGTTCTGCCAGAATGTCAGACCATCTAGTTAATGAAATGAACATGGCTTTTTTGGGACAGGGATTTATCGTGGACGGCAGAAACCGGGTTGATATGGCCCTGCAGGGGCGCGGCTTACAGTCAAGCAGCCTGATCAACGAGGCTGCCGCGCAGGCAATCGGAAATGATCTGGGCAGCCAATTTGTCATCACCGGTACCTTTGAGCCGCTTCATGAATTCGACTTTTTCCAGTTCACTGCCACTATAACCGAAGTTGAAACCGGTGCGCAGCGTTCGTATGCCGGAAACGTCCGCAATAACGCTCATATCAGCTCGTTGATGGACGGGCGCCGTCCTTCCGAACAACCACATATTCCCAGTATGGGCTTTGGTCTTATTTTTGACTGGGGGAGGCTTGGCACTCTGGAGGGCCCGATACCAGAAGGCACCTTAACAGCGGACTTTAATACTACTGGCTTTGGCGGCTGGTTTTGGGGAGATTTCGGAATCACTATAATGACCGTTGGGTTTTATGGCGGTTCAATAAACTTGAATGAGTCCGTAACCGGATTAGGTTCAGCGAGCGGAAGAGATGGGAGTTTCTTTATCGCGGATTTTAATTTGCTGTTTAGATCACGTACTGCTTTTTTTCCGCTTGTGGGTGGCGGACTTGCTTTGGGGACTTTTTGGGATAGTACCCTGAATGAAATAGCACCTCAAACAGCAGGCGGAGGTAACGATTCGTTTGGGAGTTTTAGATTACTCTTTGGCCTTGGCGGTGATGCTGGTATTTCAGAAAACTGGTTTTTCAGGACAAAGGTTTTGGGATCATTCCGCTTCGCCTCCACCAGCCATTCCAATATCGTAGAGAGGAATCCGGGGTTTTCTTCCAGCGGCGGCTTTGGCATAACAGTAATGATGGGGTTTGGGATTAGATAGTGTCTGTCCATAAAGCCGGTTAATTATTGGACTTGTTCGACAACTGCGAACCTTCGGTTCGGATTAGTTGTCGAACAAGTCTATTGTTAACCAGCATACTGCATGTACTTGATATATTCCCTTGTCAATTCCTTAACGGGATTTGAGAAGATGGACTTGTCATTTGCCTCTACCAGCTCGCCGTTATCCATAAAAAGCACATAATCCGCTATTCGCTTTGCCTGCGATAAATCATGGGTAACCGTGATTATCGTAAAGAGTTCTTTCAGCTTTTGTAACAGGCTTTCTATCAACAGCGTATTTCCCATATCCAGCGCGGAGCAGGGCTCGTCCAGCATAAGCAAACTCGGCTCTATGCACAGGCAGCGGGCGATAGTAAGACGCTGCTTCTGCCCGCCGGAAAGTTTTGAAGCGTATATATCCAGATTCCCTTTGACCTCATCATAAAGC
>Ga0209755_10008273_pt1 | contig 11144 bp, 11 predicted proteins | sample TergutCo191P1_FD_187301 | JGI IMG/M metagenome (GOLD analysis project Ga0209755, IMG submission 187301) | Cornitermes sp. P1 segment gut microbial communities from Petit-Saut dam, French Guiana - Co191P1 (SPAdes) (version 2) | ecosystem: Host-associated > Arthropoda: Insects > Digestive system... | reverse complement strand
CCCTCGATCCCGGCGCGAAGCGCCGACGGAGGAAACACCAGGGCCGAAGCTATGGCCCTTTCGTCGAAGCGCGGCGGCGTGGTTACGCGGTGCGCCGGAAGAAAGTCGTCCCAGGGGGATGCCTGGTGAACAAGCGTTCCGGCGGCTACCACGGCCTGCTCCGGAACCACCTCCACCTCGATCATCACCTCGGCGATGGCCTCAACCATGGGCACGTCCTGCGCTACCACCGCCGGGGGAGGGGGGGGGCGTGGCGGGGGCGGAGGCGGCGGGAGTATTTCGTCGAAGTCGGTCAGGCGCATTACGCGGACGGGTTCGTACGTCTCATGATGAAGAGTCGCGGAATGTACGTTAACCGCGAGAAACAGAATCAATACGGCATGCACTGCGGCCACTGCGGCGAACACTATCGCCCTTACGCCGGTTATTCCCTTGTCACGGTTTTTATTCAACATTGTTTACCACAAAGCTTACGGTTCGATATTGGAGCAGCTGCAAAATCTCCAAAACTGCGTTCACGTTCATGTACGCGGTGTTTCTGTCGGCGATTATGTGTATCCGGGTATCCGGCGCGCTGAGGTGCAGCCCCGATACCGCGTCCTGCACCGCTATAAGACAAGCCGGGTGGCCGTCCAGATACACCGCCCCATCCCTGTCTATCCAGATTTCCAGGTTCTTTTCGGCGGTCATGTTGAAGACGGTTTCCGCCTCGGCATGATCGATGGCGACCTCCAGGCGAAAATTCAACAGCGCCACCACCATGATAAAAATAAGAAGCAGAAACGCAATGTCCGACGTTGCGCCGACTGGTACGCTCACCCTTCTCTCCGTGCTTCGACGGTTTAGCTTCATTGCGCGTCCCTCCTCATGGTGAACGAGAACGCCTCGATTCTCTCCGTCTGCGCGATTTCCACGAAGGAAACCACTTCCTGCCATCTGGCCAGGGGGTCGATGGTCAGTATCACGGCTATTTCGGGATTTTCCGCATGGGCCCCGGCAATCAGGCTTCTGGCTTCCGACATGGCAATCACCTCCGCATTATGGATCAGCCTGCCCTCGCTGTCTATATCGAAGCGCAGAAGATCCTCGCTACGTATCTGCCTGGCGGATTCCCTTGCGGGCAGGTTCATCAGAAAGCCCATGTTGAGGTTGAAGCCGGCGATAACGATAAAGTAAATAATCAGCAGAAAGGCGAGATCGCTTGCCACCACAAGCTCGACGAAACGATGCTTTTTCCTGCGCTTTATGTTCATGCCGGCTGCACCTGCCGACTACGGGCTTGCTGGTCTGCGATTTCGGCTATAAGGTCTGAACAGTTTTTCTCGACCCTGGCGGCGAACCTGTCAACGATGTTGCTGAAAATCGTGTGAAAGACCATAGCGAAGATCGCCACGATAAGGCCGTAAACGGTGGTTATAAGCGCTTCGTTAATGCCGCCGGCGACTACCTGGGGGTTTACATCGGTGGCCTCGGCGATGGCCCTGAACGCGCTGATCATCCCGGTTACCGTTCCAAGGAAGCCTGTCAAGGGCGCAATCGAACCCAGGGCAACAAGGAAGTTGAAGCCGCTTTCCAGCGAGTTGATGCAGACAGTCGCCTCGGATGTGGTGGTCCGCTCGACCGGCTTTTCGGAAAAGCCCCCGGGCGCTTTTATCACGTCCCTGGCTCTGTTTACCATCGCAAGCAGTATCCGCGCTCCCATGCGCCTTTTGGTTTGGGGGGCAAGATATTCCGCTGCTCCGTCGTAGTCGCCTTCGGCCATCATTTGCGAAACCTTGGCACCCATGTCGTCGATTTGCAGGTTGTGGTAACTCAGATAGATTATCCGTTCCAGCCCGATCGCGAGGGTCGCAATGGAATACGCCGTTAGCGGCCACATCGTTATGCCGCCCAAACGGAACAGTTCCAGAAGTGTGAATGCCTCAGTCTGATACTCCATGTCCATCTCCTACCGTTTCCGCGGGCCTTTTCGAAATCCACGACCAAAGGCCCTAATGTATGCCCAGTCTAACATATACGGCCCGCAAAATGCAACACCCCAGACAAAGCCCCAACCCGTCGCCCTGCGGCTTTACCGCAGGGCCGGTCTTTAATGCGTGAATACCACGCCGACGGAAAAGGTTGGAGTCTGTGCCGCCGTTACATTGCCGTGGGCGTTCGTTCCCGCAAAGAGATTGTCGGCAGCAAAAGTAATGCGCCAGTTATCGTTAAGCCTGTGCGCCATAAAAAACCCCATGGTAAAGACGCTCTCAAAGTCAAGCATCGTACCGGGGGCTACTCGCGTTCCCAGGCTTGTATCATCGGGATCGATCCATTGTTCAGAGTAGGGCGGGTTGCCGCCGCGTGAAGAGAACGACGAAGCCCAGCGGAAATTTACATTGGCGGTAAAATTCGGGGAGGGAAGGTCAATGCCCACCCGCCCCCTTACGGCATGAGGCGGCGACAGCGTTATTTCCTCCCCCAAGTCGCGATCCCAGCCGAAAACCCAACTGTAGCCCGCCGAAGCAAACAGATGCAGCGGGAGGTTCACCCTTGTCTCGGCATCCACGCCGGTACGGAAGGTGCGGTCGAGGTTTCGCCATGTGCGCCATCTGCCGTATGGCGCACGGCCCGGGGTTCCTATGGTGCCTGCTGCCGGAAGATCTTCGATGTGCCCAGGCTGCCCAGGCGCAGGGTTAATAACCGACGGGGCATCTATCTGGTTCCAAAGCTCGGTATGAAAGGTATTGACAAGAACAAACGCGCGCCTTCCTGTCCATTCAAGCCCCAGGTTGGTGCCGACGGAAGTCTCCGGCCGCAGGTCCGGATTTCCCAAGGCCATTCCGCCATAGCCTACATTGGCCCTCTCCACCAGGTTCGCATACAGATTGACGAAATTAGGGAGGCGATAGCCCATGCCCCCGCCGGCCAGGAGCCGAACCCCCCTTCCCAGATGCAGCGCTCCGGAAAGCCTAGGCACGGCCATGGGATCAAACCTGGGGTTGAACATCCCCCGCACGCCCAAGGCGACCGAATACCTGCCCTCTACGAAATGCTCGGCCTCAAGAAACAGCTCGTAATTTTGCCACACGATAGTTTCGCCGGTAAACCTTTCGCTCTCCACAACCTGCCACTGGCCTTCAACGCCGCCGGTAAAACGAAGGGCGGGACGAAACAGCCAGCTTCCCGTTACGTCCACGGCGGTCTGGTTTTCCCTTGCAAGAAGGGTATTTTCACGCCATTCGCCGGGCTCGCCGGCACCAGCACCGCCGCCGCCAACATGGCGAAAGCGGTCAAATTCCCTGTGGTAGTAGCTGTTGGACACGCCAAAGCCCAGCTCGACTTCATCGGAAAGGGCCCAATCGATTCCAATATGGGCTTCCAGCCGCACGTAGTCGCGGCGGTTAATATGGTTTGCTGCGCCGGTGGCCAGCGCAGTCTGATGCTCGCTGCGCAGCATCATGCCGGAGATGCCGTAGCTAAGCTCGGCATCGTCCGTCAGCGGCAAGATGCTTTCAAACCCCACTCTGCCCCGCGTAAACTGGGGCAGGAGGGAGGTGATTCCGTCCTCGGCAAAATGAAAGGAGCCCCGGGATGCCTCAACGTCGATGGAATTGCGGCTTCTGCCTATGGGAAAGCCGACAACGGCAGTAAGATTCTGCTCCCGGCCAGGATCGAAACCGGCTTGGGAATCATTATCGGTATCCGGATCGTTGTGGGGAAGCAGAAAGCGGTTGGTAAACGACGTGGAAACTGTAACCCTGTCCTCGGGCTCCTTTGTTATAATATTGATAACACCGCCGACGGCGCTGCCGTGCCGGACGGACTGGGGCCCCCTTATGACTTCTATCCGTTCCACGTTGGACAGAGGGAGGGTCGCCGCAATAACATTGTCGCCCTGACGTCCGGGAACCCTTCGCCCGTTTATCAAAATCGTCACGTTGGCTCCATCCACGCCCTGCATCACTATCCGGTCCCCCGAATGCTCGCCGGCGTGGTGGCCTGTGTCGCCGAGTACCAGACCGTGATTTGTCAGCACGTCAACAAGCGTAACGGCGGTGGAGTTTTGAATCTCCTCGGCGCTAATCACCTCCACCGCGACCGAACCTTCCTGCAGCCGCCGGGGGGGGGCATCCTCCGTAACTACAAGCCCTTCGGCTTCCCACAGCCAGTCGCCCCAGTAGTCATCGTCATAATAGGGATCGCCTTCCTGAGCGGACACCAAAGCCGGCAGGAAAGCGGCCAAAACCAAAAACGCAAACACCTTTTTCATTGTTTTCTCTCCTTGCGAAACAGCGATTTCATTGAGAGCGCCGATATTACGCGGCGCTAACTTTATTAGCCAAAACTAACATTTGCGCGACTTCCTTCCCCTCGGCACACCAAATTTCGATTCCCATATAAAGTGTTCTGTTGGTTACGGTCGCGAAAACGTCAGACAAAGCGTGGCACTGAAACCCCGGGCTTTTTCGAAATCATATTTTCGAAAAAAATCACACCGCCCGGGTTTTCAGAGATTCCCAATTTTCAGTTGCCGGCACTCCTGACGGCGTTGCCTATCTCGGCTATTTTTGCGCTCTTGCCCTGCACGCCGCCCACTGCCAAATACCAAAGCTCCGTGTCAAGAAAAAATATGTTGCCGCTGGCAAACGCGGTGGTAAGGCGAACAAGCTCGTTTTCTATGTCGTGCCTTGGAGTCGCCACACGATCCACTATATAGTTTCTGTCAAGCACAAACATAATGTCAGGATTGTTGGCAACGATGTACTCGTTGGAAATCACGTGTCCGTGGCCCGCCACGGGTATTCCGGGATCGACCGGCACTACGCCCAGCTCGTCGTGTATAAAGCCAAACCTGCTGCCTGGGCCGAACGCCCGCAGCGAACCCTGATTGTGCAGTATTATTAAAGCTTCCCGGTTCATGGCTTGGGCCGCCTGGGAAACCTCCGCGATCTGCGAATCGATTCCGGCGAGGAGGGCTGCTACTTCGGCCTCCTTGCCAAATATCCTGCCCAGGTAAATATTGTTGGTCCTAAACGAACCCATGATGTCGCTGTTGTCGATGCCCAAGTCCACGGTGGGGGCGATTCTGGAAAGCTCGTCGAACATCGGCCTGGCCCTGCCGGAGATTATGATGAGGTCGGGGTCGTGCGCGACGACGACTTCAAGGTTTGGCTGGTGGAGCGTTCCCATGTTGACAACGGGGCTTTGCCCGAACCTTGCCAGCGAACGCGGAATCACGTTCATGGGAATCCCGATTACGTAGCCGCCCAGCCCCAAAGCGTCCATAGTGTCCAACATGCCCATGTCGAAAACCACGACCCTGGTGGGGTTTACCGGCACCTCCGTTACCCCCGACATGTGGGTTACGGTGACGGTGGGCCCGGTTGGGGCAACGTCCCTCCTGCCGCCGGCGTGTGCCGCGAACGTGAACACGAGGGCCATCGCCCCCGCAACCGTCAATGACAAAATCTTTTTCATGCCTTCTCTCCTTGGCAAAACCGTATGGAAAGCGCCATATTACCCTGCGCTAACTCTGTTACTTTAACCTAACATTCCTCGCCGGCTTTTGTCAAGCGCCGTGGGCGATTTTTTTTGATTTTTCGTCAATTTGTTGATTGGAGTGTTTTAACATGCGTTCGTAATGGAAAATCATGCCCAAACAGGGCAGAAACCATCAGTAATATTGCTTCAGCACGTTGACGACATCTTCCGTTTTGCGGTCGGCGATGTAGTAGCAGGCGTTTGGGTCGGGGTCTATGCGGTTCAGGATGCCGTTGGCTTTTAGAAGCGCAAGGTGTCGCGAGAGCGCCGGTTGCGTGAGGCTTGGAACTTTTTCGGCGATTTGGCTTGCCGTCATGGGGTGTTCCATCAGGGCGCGGAATATCGCCAGGCGGTTTTCGTTGGCCAGCGTTTTTAGCAGTTGGGCAATGCGTTTTGCCTTTCTTTCCATTGTCGGTTCTCCATTACATTTCGCGATTACCAATATACCGCCGAGGCAAGGGGTGTCGTGTTTTTTCTTTGGTTTTCGCAGTTTATTATGGGAAGAAAATGAGGAACGTGAAGCCGCCGCCCTTTTGCGCCAAGGGCGGCAGTGATAATGCCGTTAGAAACGCTGCATTGCCATTGTCATTACCTGGCCCGTTCTTACGTCCAGCGCCCTTAGCACCAGCCAGCCGCCCATCGCGTCGCTGCCGACGCTGCCGGTTATTACGATGGACGCTCCGAGTATATGGCCGATGGATACCGCCGAGGCGTCGTCCACTTCGCCGGATATGTGGAGCTGTTGTTCATGGCGAATCTGTTCAAGCCTGATGCGGTCAACGATTGTGAATCTTCTTGAGCCAAAAAGCCTGTACTCAACCCCGACCATGATAAACTCGGCGGCGGACGGATCGGCGGAATGCACGTTGAGAATCGCAATGGAGGAACCCTGGGGGATGGTGTCGATTAACGTGCCGGCGGCGTTGTTCAGGGCGAAGTCGATTCTCTGGGCAGGCGCATGCGCCTCGGAAAGCTCCGGCCTGGCTCCGTGCAGGACGACGTCGCCGGTGACGGTTATTCGTTGGAAGTTGCCAGCTATGATGGGGACGGATATAAGTAACCCCCCTGCGATCATTGAACCTTCAAAATTGTCCCCTGCATGGCCCTCTGTCATAAATACAATAAATGCAGGAAGTATCGAGGCAATGTTGTAGAAGAACTGCCCACCGTGTCCCCTTCCCTCAATGGTAATATTCCTTATCTCAATATTTCCTCCATGCCGTTGACGTGCGACTCTCATCAGTTCAGTATGTGCTCTCATTCTAAGGCGACCTCTATTAACCCTATGAAAAAACTGAAAAGAGGTGAAGCTTGCCGAAACGGAACCGATTATGTTTGCCTCCGCCCTTTCCTGAGAGGTCATCTGCCTGTCCTGTATGGAAACACAGGACACGAGAAAGGTCGCCAATACCGCCATCATCAAAAACGAAACCATCGATTTTTTCATCTTAAAACCCCTTTTCGCAAATTATATTTGGAAAGGCGACACGGCCTCATGAAAAACCGTGCCCCCGTGTTCCGCGCCGCAATGGATGACAGCCAGCTTCCGCGTTAGCTCGCGGATAAAATCCTTTTGACCTTCCTCGAGCTTTTCAAAATCACTGGTCAGAACGTTTAGCTTGTCCTGCCCCTCCATAGGATTTCCCATCTCTTGCAACTTTGCAGTAATATCATCCATCCACAATACCCAATTTTGCTATATTGTACAGCAAATTTAGATATTATGTCAACTGTCTGTGATGAAAAGCTGTCCAGAAAGTCGGATATTTGATAATATGGACGCACAGGAAGTTATTTTTTGGATAAGAACACAGGGATAGGTTGCAGAATCGCCGAGGTACGGAAGGCAATGGGATTAACTCAGCAGAAATTTGCCGAAAATCTAAAAATAAGCCAAACCAATGCCAGCTCGCTGGAACGAACTTCCCGCACAATTCCAGACCGTACTCTCAAAATGATCTGCTTTACCTATGGGGTAAACGAAAAATGGCTCAAAACCGGCAATGGAAACATGTTCGAAAAAGACCGTGACTTCAAGCTTGAAGAAGTTATCAACAACTTCAAAAAACTGGACGAGTTATTGCAGGACTATGTTCTAAAGCAAATCCGCCTGGCTCTGGAGTACCAGGAAAAAGCAAACGCCGCTCGCCTGGATTAACCGCCCGCGGTTCAATTCGTATCGTCTTGTTGACAACGGGACCAAAATCCGTTAGAGTCTGGGATGAAAGGCGGAAGGCGGCGAAGATGGATAATCAGGAAAATCCCCCAATCCCATTGCCAATAGGGCACTCGTTCTTCGATCAGGTGATTGAGGACAAATATTATTACGTGGATAAAACCCTGTTCATCAAGGACATTTTAGACAAAGGCTCTGCGGTTACCCTTTGCACCCGACCGCGCCGTTTCGGCAAAACGCTTAACCAAACCATGCTCAAGTGCTTCTTCGAGGACACCTCGGAGCTTGGCGGCAAGAATACCAGGCCGCTTTTTAACGGTCTTAAAATAGAATCCGCCGGAGCCGAGTATCTTGAACACCAGGGCAAGTACCCGGTTATATTCCTGAGCTTCAAGGATTTGAAGCTTGCCGGCTTCGGGAGCGTTTATACGCGGATAACAAAAGAGATCGCTTCCGAGTTTAAGCGCCATGCCTACCTTGAGGAAAAAATACCCAACCATTCCGATCTGGAAATGTTCAGAAAACTGTCCGGGTGTACGGCTTCCGAGGAGGATTATCATTCTTCCATCAGGTTTTTAAGCAAATGCCTGAAGGATTACCACGGCAAAAAAGCTGTTATCCTAATCGACGAATACGACGTTCCGCTGGAAAACTCCTGGACGCGCGGGTTTTATCAGAACATGGTGGATTTTATTCGTCCGCTTTTGACAGAAGCGTTTAAGGACAGCCCGCACCTATTGTTTTCGGTAATAACGGGATGCCTGCGAATATCCAAGGAAAGCATTTTCACCGGCCTTAACAACCTGGATGTAGTCTCGATACTAAGCGACCACTATGACGAACACTTCGGGTTTACCCAAAGCGAGATGGACGCAATGCTTAGGTTCTACAATCTTGAGAGCAAGAGCGAGATTGCAAGGAAGTGGTATGACGGCTACGTGTTTGGAAAAACGGAGGTGTACAATCCTTGGAGCTCCATCAAAGTGGTAAGCAATTGGATTAAAAACATCGACAGGTTTCCGGAACCCCACTGGGCAAACACCAGCGGCAACGACATTGTACGCACGCTGATAGACAAAGCGGAAGACGAGGCAAAGACGGAGCTGGAAATACTCATGGGCGGCGGGAAGATTACCAAAACAATACACGAAGACATCACCTGCGACGAAATATACAAAAACGCCGACAATCTTTGGAACTTTATGTTTTTTACGGGCTATCTAAAAAAAACCGGGGAAGGGCGTTTAAGCGAAAACGGCGAGTGGGCCTTGGATTTGTCCATTCCAAATATGGAGCTGCGGTATATCTATACCACCAAAATAAGGGAATGGTTCAACGAGCGCATTGCGGAAAAAAACCTTAACACGTTTTTCGAAGCCATCCTTGGCGGCAACGTGGAAACTTTTCAGGCCGAGCTTTCAAAGCTGCTTGCGGAAAGCATAAGCTTTATGGACGGCGCCGAAAACTTCTACCACGGATTTATGGCGGGAATACTCTCCAGACTGAAAGGATACTTGGTAAAATCCAACAGGGAAAGCGGACACGGGCGAACCGACCTGGTTTTGCACGGCATCAGCATACGGGACAAGGCGATTATCTTCGAGCTGAAGCTGGCAAAAAAGTTTAGGGAGCTGCCGTCCGCGTGTGACGAGGCGTTAAAGCAAATAGAGGAAAACAACTACGCCGCCCACTGGGACGACGAAGGGTACGTCGACATTATCAAGTACGGGGTTGCTTTTTACAGGAAGAACTGCGAGGTCAAAAAAGGGGCGTGAAAACCACGGCGGCAACGCGGCAAGGCGAGACGGCAAAACACTCAGCAAGAAATTCGTTGACAACGTTCAAGCTTTAAGTTCGCAGGCTTTCAGCCTGAACTCCGCGCGGCGAAGCCTGGCTTTCGCGGCTTCAAGCTCTACGTGAAGCAGGGCCCCGCTGATTTCTTTTTCGGCTTCTTCCTTTGCGGTGCGGGCCTCGTCTTGGTCTATTTCATCGGGCCACTCGGCAATATCTACCATCAGCACTGCTTTGTGTTCTTTCACTTCCAGAATACCGTCGGTTACAAAGGCGGAACGTAAAACGCCTTTGTCATCTTTCATGCGGAGTATGCAGCTCAGAACCGGCGCGGTAAAAAAAGAATGGTTTGCGTATACGCCGATTTCGCCGTCGGTAAGCGTAAGGGTTATCGATTCCACATTGCCGGAAAAGAAAAGGCGGTAGAGGGTGTGCACCTCAAACCTAAACAGCGCGGCCATCTTTTACCCTTTCCAACACATCGTCAATGCCGCCGGCCATGTAGAAGGCCTGCTCCGGTATCGAATCGCACTCGCCGTCAAGGATCATCTTAAAACTTTTGACGGTTTCTTTTATCGGCACGTAACGGCCCGGAATTCCCGTGAATTTTTCCGCAACAAAAAAGGGCTGGCTGAAAAAACGCTGGGCCTTGCGCGCCCTCGCAACAACGATTTTGTCCTCGGCGGAAAGCTCGTCCATGCCAAGAATTGCGATGATGTCCTGCAATTCCTTATAACGCTGAAGGAGCTGCTGCGTTCGGCGAGCGGTGTCGTAATGTTCCCCGCCAACTACGTCGGCATCCAGAATGCGCGAGCCGGAAGCAAGCGGATCCACCGAGGGGTAAATGCCAAGCTCCACGATTTTGCGCGAAAGGGTGGTAGTTGCGTCCAGATGCGCAAAGGTTGTGGCGGGGGCGGGATCGGTAAGGTCGTCGGCGGGAACGTAGACGGCCTGTATGCTGGTGATTGACCCTTTCGAGGTGCTGGCAATCCGTTCCTGCAGGCCGCCCATCTCGTTCGCCAGGGTTGGCTGGTAACCGACCGCGCTTGGGATGCGCCCCAGCAGCGCGGAGACTTCTGCGCCCGCCTGGATGAAACGGAAAATGTTGTCAATAAAAAGAAGAACGTCCTGCCTTTCCTCGTCGCGAAAGTGTTCCGCCATGGTAAGACCCGCAAGGGCCACGCGCATACGCGCACCGGGAGGTTCGTTCATCTGCCCAAAAACCAGGGCGGTTTTATCGATAACGCCGCTTCCAATCATTTCCTTCCAGAGATCGGCCCCTTCGCGCGAACGCTCGCCGACTCCGGCAAACACCGAGTAGCCGGAATGTTCGGTGGCGATGTTTCGTATAAGCTCCATTATGACAACGGTCTTGCCGACGCCCGCGCCGCCAAAAAGCCCGACTTTTCCGCCCTTGGCATAGGGGGCAATCAAATCGATAACTTTTACTCCCGTTTCAAGAATTTCCGTGGCGGGCCGCATCTCCTCGAAGCCGGGAGGGGGGGCATGAATCGAGCCATACCGCGCCGCCGCAAACGCGCCTTTATCGTCGATAGTGTTGCCGGTAACGTTGAACATTCTGCCCAGCACTTCCCTGCCCACCGGCACGCTGATTGGAGAACCGGTATCCCCGACCTCCAGCCCACGGGAAAGG
>Ga0209755_10008272_pt1 | contig 11144 bp, 5 predicted proteins | sample TergutCo191P1_FD_187301 | JGI IMG/M metagenome (GOLD analysis project Ga0209755, IMG submission 187301) | Cornitermes sp. P1 segment gut microbial communities from Petit-Saut dam, French Guiana - Co191P1 (SPAdes) (version 2) | ecosystem: Host-associated > Arthropoda: Insects > Digestive system >... | reverse complement strand
TACGGGTATCGACCTCGTATTTGAACTCGCTCATCAGCTTGGCCCGTTCAACCTCGTCCCGGCTTATCGTCATCAGAACATTGCTCGCCATGGCTATACCCTCCGCATATTCTAGAATTTCGTTTATCTCACGGCGTTTGTCCAGATCACGCAGATACCTGAAATAGAACGCCCACCGTTCGGGATCCGTCATCTCCTTTACAGTTTTTTCGAGCACCTTATCCAACTTGGAAAGCTCCACGGTGATTATCCTGCCCCTGCCCCCCAGTGTCACGCCGTTTTTTGGGTCATAGTATTCAAATGAATGAAGGAACGCGTCATCCCGAAAGAACCGTTCCTTGACCAAAAAGGCAATCTGGTAGGCTTCCTTAAGGTCACCGTAACCCTTCCCATCCCCTCGGATGTCCTGGCCGGTAAAAAGCTTACCGATATGGAATTCCAGGCGGACAGGCTCGATTGGCGTCGGATTTAAGGACATTTCCACATTGACAGGCTCCCCCTTTTCGGTCTTACAGGCGATGTCAAAGCGCATCTGCCGATCACGGAGATTGTCTATGGCAGGCTCATTGGCGGTTATTTTTACGACTGAAACATCCCGTCCAATGAAGGCCGAAACAAGGCGGGACAAAGCCCCTCTGGAGTCAGGGGTCTCTTTGGTGAAAACCGCCTTGAACACGTTGTCGTAGCAGATGTCTATAAGGTCATCGGTATCATCGAACTGGACTTTTGCCAACGTAGACCTCCAAGGGAGCCATCCCCGTCTTGAAACTACTCCTATTATACCTCCTTATGGGTGTTTCGCCTATGGTTATTTTTCCCGCAAATATATCGGCGATATATAGGTGTTTCGTATGAAGCAGCTTACCCAAAAACTGAAGAGCTTTCTTTCAACAGTAGGGAAAAAGAAATTGGTCGTGGGCAAAACTTGTGGTGCCAATCATAGATTGGGTCAATACGAGGCGTAGACGGCTTTCAGAGACCATATTTTTTCAACGTGCAAGTCTTCCCACGACCATTTAACCTCCAAACTGAGGATAGCTGGACACGAGAATCAATTTTCGCAGAAAAGCACGGTGGGTGACAGATTTTCGTTTAGGGGTCAGCCTCTAAGTATTCCAAACAGAGAATGGTTGAATGTAATTGATGCTTATTGACATCCGTATTGGTTATAGGTATAAATTTTAAGTAGTGCCAAGTAATGCAATGTGGAGGAAAATGCAAAACAATAATGTATCTATTGAGGAGTTTCATAAAGAAATTGACCTTATCCAAGGGTGTATATCTCGAATGGCCCAAAACTCTTTTATGATTAAGGGTTGGGCTTATATGCTCGTGGCGGTGTTTGTTGCATTAACAGCGGAGAACCTTCACTTATATATTCTTTGTGCGACTGGGATTTTTTTACTTCTCGTATTTTGGTGCCTTGATGCTTTCTTTCTTAAAATGGAGAAGCTCTATCGGTTCAAATATGAATGGGTGATTACGAATAGACCCGAGGGGAAAAGGGAATACCTGTATGACCTGAATCCTTACCAAAGCAAAACTAGGTTAAATCACAAAAAAGTACCCTCTGTAATTTCAGTTATGTTTTCTAAACCACATACGCTTATGATGTTTTATGGTAGCCCGATTTTCATTGGTATTGTCGCAATGACTCTTGAGGTAGCAAATTTTTTTGATAATATAGGAGTTAAATGAATAGATATTATGAACATAGTCCGTAAAGCAAGAGGTTCTGAACTTCCTAAACAAGCGCAGAGAGTATTCTTGAGTAGCAACAGATACAACGTTGCTGGGCGAAACCATATAATTTCTGATTTGCTCTCCATGGATGCAGGGGTGGACTGCGTGGTATCATATTTAGAAAACCCTGATGATCACATCGATGAAGAGTTGTTAAAAAATGAACTTTTTGGAACTAAATTACTGGTTATTTGGGTTACGTTAGAAATGCTGAGATCCACAGCACCTAGAAAGTTACCTGTAGAATACAATATCGCACAGGAATTACATGTTCCTATTCTTCCTATTTTGAGTGACAACGAATTATTTCCACTTTATGCAGAAAAATTCGGTTCAATACATTGTATTACCATGTTAGACAACGAGTATCGTATCAAGCTAAAAGCACAAATGGAAAAAATTTTTGTTTCTAAGGAAATTATCAAACAGGTTAAAGAAAAAGCTTTCACATCTTCCGTGTTTATAAGTTACCGAAGAAATGATGTTGAAAAAGCTCAAGATTTTATGAAAACATTCCATGATCTGGAAGGGTTTGAGTCAATTTCTATATCGTATGACAATTTTCTGACGGCAGGAGAAAATTTTAATGATGCTATTAAAGAATTAATCTGTAATTGCGCTGTTTTTGTTCTTATTGTCACCCCTGCACTAGCAACTGAAGGAAACAAAACCAAAAGAAATTATGTGCAAGAAATAGAATATCCTTTTGCGCAAGAAATAAAGAAGCCTGTTGTGCCAATAGAAGCTATTCCAACTTCTTACATCCAATTTTCAAATTTATTTCCTGGAACAGAAAGCCCTATTACTTTAGATAATTCCATTGCGCTCGAAAAAGCTTTCCGCAGTATATTGAATGTGTCCGCTTTTGTCAAGGAATTAGATAGCGAAAGAGCCTACTTGCTTGGAATGGCTTATTTGAAAGAGATAGATGTTGAAAGAGATTTTAACAGAGCATTACGATTATTGGCAGTTGCTGCAGAAGGTAGTAATATATCATCAATTAAAGCAGCAAATCAATTAGCAAGCATTTATGAAGATGGAATGTGGACTAATATAGATTTTGATAAAGCATTATTATGGTATCGAAAAGCTTTAGCTATTACAAAGAAAATTTTTATTAAGGAATGCTATGACACGGCTACCGCTTATAATAATATTGCGTCTATCTTTTACCATAAAGGAGACAACCAGCAAGCACTTGAGTGGTTTCAAAAAGCGTTAGCAGTCAATGAGAATGTATTTGGTAAGGAACATTCTTCTACCGCCGCTGCTTATAATAATATCGCTACGATTTACCAAGGGCAAGGAAATTATCCTAAAGCACTGGAATGGTCTTATAAGGCTTTAGCAATAGATGAAAACACATTGGGTAAGGAACATGCTTCCACAGTTACAATATACAACAATATTGCAGCGATTTACCAAGCGCAAGGGGATTATCCCAAGGCACTAGAATGGTATGAAAAGGTTTTAGTTTTCAGAGAGAAAATTCAAGGCAACGAACACCCAGATGCTGCTGGTACTTACAACAATATTGCAGAAGTGTATAAATATCAGGGAAGATATAAAATAGCATTGGGATGGTATAAAAAATCTCTAGATATAAGAAAAAAAACACCAGGCAATAAACATCCTTCAACTGCTAACACTTATAATAATATTGCGACAGTATACCAAGATCAGGGAGAATATCATAAAGCATTAAAGTGGTGTAAGAAAGCTTTAGTCATTTATGAGAATGTATTTGGCAAGGAGCATCCTAACGTTGCCACTATTTATAATAATATTGCTACGGTTTATCATGATCTAGGAGAGTACCCCAAAGCAATGGGATTACATAAAAAAGCTTTAGTTATATGTGAAAAATTACCAGGAAAAGAACATCCAGATACAGCTACAACTTACAATAACATTGCAACGATCTACCAAACTCAAGGAGAATACTCAAAAGCACTTGAATGGTATATGAAGGCTTTAACTATCCGCGAGAAAGCACTTGGAAAAAAGCATCCAGATACTGCAACTTCTTATAATAATATCGCTATGATCAAACAAGCTCAAAAAGAATATGAAAAGGCACTTGAATTATATAAGAACGCTTTATTTATCCGTGAGGAAGTACTTGGAATAGAGCATCCAGATACTGCTACAACTTATAATAATATTGCTGGTAACTACCAGGACAAGGGAGAATATGAAAAGGCAATGGAATGGCACGAAAAAGCCTTGTTAATCCGTGAGAAAGTATTGAGTAAGGATCATCCAGATATTGCAGCATCTTATAACAACATTGCTCTTATACACAGGCATAAAGAGGAATATACAAAAGCACGGGCATTGTTTCAGAAAGCTTTATTTATTCAAAAAAAATCGTTAGGCAATGAGCACCCTGATACGGCAAATTCTTATCACAATGTTGCGACAACCTATCATTACCAAGAGGAATACTTAAGAGCACTTGAATGGTATCCTAAAACATATAAAATAATTTTGAAGACATTTGGAGAGTCACACATCATTACAAACACAGTTTATGAAAACATGAAAAACGCTTATCAAGCTACTGCTCCTGCTGAGTCTTTTGAGCAATGGTTACAAAACAACGTTAAGAGTTAATAAGGAAAAGGTTGTGAATATAATCCGTAAAGCAAGAGGTTCTGAACTTCCGAAACAAGCACAGAAAGTATTCTTATACTACAATGGACATAATGTTGCGGAGCGGGATGCTATAATTTCCGATTTGTTATCAATGGACGCAGGGGCGGACTGCGTGGTGTCATATTTGAAAAATCTTGATGCCGCCATCGATGAAAAGCAGTTACGAAACGAGTTTTCCACAACTCAATTGCTGGTTATATTTGCTACGCTGGATTTGCTGCAATCCATTACATCAGGAGAACTACCTGTAGAATACCGCATTGCAAAGGAATTACATATCCCCATCTTTCCAATCTTAAACGATGATGGTTTATTTACTATCTACAATGAAAAGTTAGAGCCAACTCATTGTATTGCAAAGTTAGATACTGAGTACCGCATCAAACTAAAAGCTCAAATGGAAATGCTTCTTGTTTCCGAAGATCTCATAGAGCAAATTAAGAAGAAAGCTTTCACGGCAACTGTTTTTGCAAGTTATCGAAGAGAAGAACTCAGTGAAGTCCGGCGTTTTATGAAAGCGTTTCATGATTTGAGAGGATTCGAGTCAATTTCCGTATGGTACGACTACTTTCTGAAAGCAGGAAGATACTTTGGTAATGATATTAAAGAAGCAATCACCAGCAGCGATGTTCTTGTTCTTATCGTTACTCCCGATTTGGCAACCGAGGGAAACTATGTTCAAAGATTAGAATATCCTTTTGCACAAGAAATAGGGAAGCCTGTCGTGCCGGTAGAAACTACCCAGACTTCTCACGAAAAATTCCATAATTTATACTCAGGTGCTGGATGCCCCATTCCTTTAAATGATGCCACCATGTTACAAGCAGCCTTCCGTAAAATATTAGACGCATCTGCTTTCGCTAATCAATTGGACAGTGAACGCGCCTATTTACTAGGAATGGCATATTTGAAAGGGATTAACATTGAAATGGATTTTGACAGGGCGGTACGGTTGTTAGAAGCTGCTACGAAAGAATATACCACGGCATCAATTAATGCTGCAAATCAGTTGGCAAGCATTTATGAAAATGGAACAGGGACTAACATCGATTTCAATACAGCATTACTATGGCATCAAAAGACTTTACTAATTCAAGAGAAAGTACTGGGTAACGAACATCCTGCCACTACTGTAACGTACAACAATATCGCGAGTATCTACGAAAATCTAGGAGACTATGAAAAGGCACTGGAGTGGTGTCAGAAGAATATAAAAATTTGCGAGTACGTATTTGGAATAGAACACTTAAACACCGCTTCTGCATACAACAACATTGCGTTAATTTATTCCCGACAGGGAGACTATGTAAAGGCGCTGGAGTGGCATCAGAAGGCTTTATCCATCTATGAAAAAGTGCTGGAAAGAGAGCATCTGTACACCGCTACGACATACAACAATATCGCGTTATTATATTTCCGTCAGGGAGACTATGCCAAAGCGTTGGAGTGGCACCAGAAGGATTTAGAAATCTGCAAGAAAACACTTGGCGAAGAACACCCAAGTACCGCCACTGCTTACAATAATATTGCGAGGGTTTACGAAAATCAAGGATACTTTACCAAAGCGCTGGAGTGGTATCAGAAAGCTCTTGCAATCTGCAAGAAGGTACTTGGCATAGAGCATCCGTACACCGCTACCACATACAACAACATTGCCCTAGCTTACTCTCATCAAGAAGATTATAACATTGCGCTGGAGTGGCATCAAAAGGCTTTAGAAATCCGTGAAAAGGTACTTGGTAAAGAGCACCCTTACACTGCAACCACCTACAATAATATTGCGTTAGCCTACCATTATCAAGGAAACTATGCAAAGGCGCTTGATTTGTATCAAGAAGTTTTAAAAATTCGCGAAAAGGTACTTGGCAAGAATCATCCGGACACTGGTATATCTTACAACAACATAGCGGGAGTCTATGACAGCCTAGGAGATTATTGCAAGGCGCTGGAGTTGTATCAGAAGGATTTAGAAATCTGCGAGAAGTTGTTTGGTAAAGAGCACCCGGACACCGCCACCACATATAATAACATAGCTGGAGTCTACGAAAATCTAGGAGACTATGACAAAGCACGAGAGTTGTATCAGAAGGCTTTAATAATTTACGAGAAGATACTTGGCAAGGATCATCCAGATACCGTTGCTGTTTATCACAACTTAGCTGGAGTTTACGGTAATTGAGGAGAATACGCAAAAATGTTTTTATGGTATGGGAATGATTTTGCTATTCAAGAAAAAGCACTCGGCAAAAACATCCGCACACAATAGCTACTTACAGAAACATAGCAGATGTTAAAATGCTGGTTTCATATCAAACACATTATTGACGGAGTATTTTTTAAAATTAAGAGTAACAACCTACTTCTTAATCAAATTCTTCAATTCAGAAGCCACAGCCTGTTTAACCGACATTTTAACAACATTTTCTATATTAAACACAATTGACCGTTGTAATTTATCATCATAGACATTTATGATGTCCTGCATAATATCCTGTCTTAATTGAAGTAATTCTTCATGAGTATAAGGTTCATTTGTTGTTTTATCATTTTTTTGGGTGGTTTCTTTACCTGTTGTACTGATAATTTTTTCAATCTTAGATAATATGGACTGTTCCAAATGAAATAAAGCTCCATCTAGCGTTGCTAACGGGTAAAAAAGTTCAAACGCTTGAATATCGAGAGCTTTTGCCAGTTTTTCCAGCATATCACCAGAAGGAAACCCCTTTCCAAGTTCCAGCATAGCTATGTAACGAAGCGATATATCTGCTGTTTCTGCCAGTTTCTCCTGAGTAAAGCCTTTTTTCCTACGGTTTTCCTTGAGGTTAGCGGCAAAAATCTCCTTTATATCCGTTTTTTCGGTCTTTTTTTTTGGCATTTTTCCTCTTTTTTCCATAATAATAGCTATATACCTATTGACACATGAACTCGTATTACATAATATGAAGCAAGCCTGCATTTTCTTGTACTTATATACGATTTCTTTATTAGAATTCAGGAAAAATATTTAGCAGACATAAAACGCAAAAAGGGGGTTATTTTGATGAAAAACCTTAAACTATTGGGGTTTATTGCACTTTTGGCAGTAATCGGATTTATGGGTTTGGGTTGTTCTGATTCTGGAACAACAACAGACGCATCTTGTACACACAATTGGGATTGGGTAATTACTAAATCACCAACAACGACCGATGAAGGTATAGAAACATACAAATGCCTTCATTGTAATCAAACAGGCACAACACGACCAGTTCCTACAGTAGTAAATGTCATTTCTGCTGTTTCAATAAGTATAACAGCTCCAGTTAATGGTGTTGTACCAAATAATACAGCTACAACAACAGATAGTGGATATACATTAGGAACAGTTTCATGGACACCGTCTGATAATCCATTTCTTGGTGGTAAGGAATATATTGCTACTGTTTCATTAACAGCGAATAATGGCTATACCTTTACTGGTCTTAACTCTGCTAATATAAATGGTCAAACTGGAACAGTAACAGGTAATACAGGTACAAACGCTACAATATCATACTCTTTTCCAATAACTCCTACAAAAACAGTCTCCAGTATAATAATAAAAACACAACCTGATAAATTAACATATATTCACAATGAACATCTTGATCTTACAGGGCTTGTTGTAACATTAAACTATGATGATACTACAACAGAAGATATATCTGCTGTTGATTTTACAGGAAAAAATATAAATGCAAATCCTGCACATGGAAATATTTTAGATAGAACAGCACACAATGGTAATCCTGTAATTATTACATACGGTAATTTATCACAAAACACTAATAATTTAATTATTAATAATAAAGAAATCTCAAGTGTTGAAATCAATATAACCGCTCCAGTGAAAAACGCAACACCGACTACAACAGCAACTGGTACAGGTGATTATTCACTTGGAAATGTTACATGGTCTCAAACGCATGGTAAATTTTTAGGCGGTGAAATATATACTGCTTCTGTCACATTAACAGCTAACAGCGGTTTTGTTTTCACAGGATTGACTTCTGTAACCATTAACGGACATAACAACGAAATCTTAAATAATACAGGTTCTACTATTACACTCAGTCATACATTTTCAAGAACTGATGAGAGAGCCGTTTATGATTTGGATATTAAAACGCAGCCAACAAGATTAATATATACACATGGAAATCATTTAGATTTAACAGGTCTTGTTGTTACATTAACGCATGATGATAGTACAATTGAAGATGTAGTTGCTGTTGATTTTGATATAAAGAATATAAATGCAATTCCTGCTGATGGAAATACTTTAACTAGAGTAAACCATCATGGTCAACCAATTGTTATTACTTACGGAGAATTAACAGCATTAACTAATAATTTAGTAATTAATCCAAAAGTAATTACGTTTTCAATAGAACCAATCTCAACAGTTTTATATACTGGAAATACTCATACTCCTGTAGTCGTTGTTAGAGATGGCGATTTACTTTTATCATTAGGTATTGATTATACAGTAGGATATGCAAATAACATCAATAAAGGAACTGCAACAGTAACCGTTACTGGTGTAAATAATTATTTAAACAGTACGGGTAATGCAACATTTACAATTAATCCTATTGTTACTGAATTAATAATAGATTCTATACCATCAGAAACATATACAGGTAATGCTATAGCACCAAATATGATTGTAAGAAACGGAGTAACACTTCTTGTATTAAACACCGATTTTATAGTTGGGTATACAAATAATGTTAATGTAGGAACTGCAACAGTAACCGTTACTGGTATAGGTAATTATGAGGGTAGTACTTGTAACAGTACATTTGTTATAAATAAAGCTTCTGGTGCAATTGTTGATTCTCCAACAGTAGCATTAAAAACTACCAATAGTATAACCATTAATACTGTAACCGCTCCCAATAACGGTCAAACAGTTGAGTATTCTATAAATACAAACTCTTTAACATCAGGTTTAACGTGGCAAAGCGGTTTAACATTCAATGGTCTTAATGTAAACACAAATTATTATATATTTGCTCGTTCCGCATCTAATAATAACTATAATTCAGGAATTACGAGTGTTAGTTCAGTAATTACAACAACAGCACAAGGTTACTTCACTATAACCTTTAACCAGATTGTTGATGAAGTCCCATTTATTGCAGGACCTACAATTTATCGATTAAGTGCTAACGGAAGTACAACAGCAACAATTAATATTGATAATGCATATGAATATCAAAATATAACATGGTACATAACCGGAACTGATATTGTTACTACTGGTGCTTCTATAATATTAAGTTCAACAAATCAGAAATACAACATAATCGGTGAACATTTCTTAACAGTAGAAGTTGTAAAAGACGGTAAAAAATACAATAAAACAATTACCTTTATGGTAGAACGGTAAGGAGAGATAAAGATGAAAATAGAAAAGCGATTAAACAAAAAAGAAAAAAATAGCAATGTTTTTCTTTACTCTTTTTTAATTATTACTTGTTTAGTGTTTGTTGGGTGTAATGATTTACTTGAACCATCGCAAAATAATAACGGAACAGGTTATTTATCATTAACCCTTGATAGTTTAAATTATGGACGAACTATTTTACCGACAAATAATCAAAATGATTTTCAAGCATATACGCTGGAATTTTATACAGCAGGTGTTAATAAAAATACGGCAACTCCATTATTAATTATTAGTAACCGTAATAACGATAATCTTTCTGAAGTTATTCAATTAGATTCAGGTCCATGGGATTTATATGTCACTGCTTATTTAGATACAGGGAAATTAAAACCTGCCGCAAGAGGTGAATTAAAAGACATACAAATAAATACAGGTAAAACATCAATTGGTACGATTATATTAAATGCGATTATTAATAGCGGTACAGGAACATTTAAATGGGATATTGATTTTCCAAATGATGTTAATACAGCAAGTATGACGATTATTGGTATCACAGAAGATGGTGTAATACCAAATTCAACACAAACATTGTTTTTCATTCAAAATGGTGAGTCAAATATTGGAAAAAATGACAACATGACATTAGAAGCAGGTCAATATCGAATTATTTTTAAACTAATTAAAAGCAATGGATTATATACCGAGCGATGGGAAACATTACATGTTTATCAAAATATGGAAAGTTCTATAGATGAACAGTTATTGTTTAGAGATTCACATTTTGTTTATGGTTTTGTATCTGTAAATAATATAAGTGGTGTACCGAATGAAGTAATGGCACATAGCCAGCTTGCTCTCTCTCCAACCGTTCAACCAATTAATGCTACAAAACAGGATATTGAATGGAGTATTAAAAATGAAAACGGCACTGGCGCAAGTATATCAGGAAGTATATTATCCACATCATCAAACGGTAAAATTATAATTACTGCTAATATTACTGACGGAACAGAGCCATGGTTTGATTACACACAAGATTTTGAAATTACTGTTAATCCGGTAATAGTATCAAATATTGATATTAATATTACTCCTCCAGTTAATGGCGCTTTGCCAAATACAACAGCAAGCACAACAAATGAAAATACTAATTTCACAATTGGTGCTGTAACATGGACACCTGAACATAGTCGTTTCAGAGGTAATACAGAATATACTGCCAATGTAAGACTTACAGCTAACAGCGGTTATACTTTTACTGGTATTAATACAATTACAATTAATGGACAGAACCTTGCTAAAGAATTTGTTTCTAATAACGGTTCGT
>Ga0209755_10008271_pt1 | contig 11145 bp, 3 predicted proteins | sample TergutCo191P1_FD_187301 | JGI IMG/M metagenome (GOLD analysis project Ga0209755, IMG submission 187301) | Cornitermes sp. P1 segment gut microbial communities from Petit-Saut dam, French Guiana - Co191P1 (SPAdes) (version 2) | ecosystem: Host-associated > Arthropoda: Insects > Digestive system >... | reverse complement strand
TATTATTATTATTATTATTATTATTATTATTATTATTATTGTTGTTGTTGTTGTTGTATTCATGGACCATTGTTCCAAATCAGATTATCATTTTGACATACCATAAATGGGGCCCTCATTGAAATTATGCAAGTGACAAAAACTAGTGTGACTAATGTGTGCTCTGACAATGTCATTACTGTACATAACATACGGTACTTTTCTTAGATTGCAATGTGAAATGTGTAAAGATAATTTAAAATCTCACTATGTATCATGTCTGTCAGTGCACCTGTGTTGCTGTTTTATGAAATAACTTCCTTCTGTTTCCTTTTAAAAATGTTCTACTCCAAAAATGTCCACCTGTCATTGTCTTCGACTCTACTGACAAAGTACATGTTTATAGTATACTTGTATTAATCCCCACATCGAGTACCCTGGCTGAACATGTATTGATATTATTCAATGAAAAATTTGCTCTAATTACTACCTGTATCTTCTCCTGTTCCTGCTTTTGACAAATATGCAGAAATGTACCTCATAATTTTACTAATTTATTACTTCTATCATGTCTCGTTCCACCATTTTTCATTCCTCCTTAATTTCCCTCTCTCCTTATACACTAGTTTGTCATGTTGTGCGTATATGATACAGTAATTGATGCCTGTGAAATGGCTTGAACTTGAAGAGGTCATGACTAATTGTGGTCCTTTGATAGCCCTTATGTGGCCCTTATATGGCAAATTTTTCAGTTTCTGCCAACTCTGATGGACCTGAAAATTTCATGACCTGCCACTGTCACAGAACTTGGCTCTTGGTAAATATGATCTTAATATAAAACAGAGGTAAATATGTCCCTGTCCAGGCCATGAAGGCATACAGAGGGAGTAGAGATGTAGCTGTTCTCCCTAACATAATGTATGACCAATATAAAATTAGTTGGTTATACAGTATCTCTTGCAGATTTGTGTGTCACAATGGTACTTTGTATGCTGACCAAATAGGATATGTACCAGAATTTTTGTTTTCAGAAATAATCTGTTCACCTCCATGGCACCTTTCACCATTTTAAAAAAAATCTCAGAGAAGTTATTACAGATCTGTTTCTGCAGCCCTTTAAGGAAGTGCCTATATATCGAATTTTAGTATTGCTGTGTAAGAAAATTAATTTTAATTTCCTGTTCTTGTTATAATACAAACTTATGCTTGTGGTACAATAATTATTTTTTGTCCTCCAGATCGAGGTGGAGAAAGTTAATGACATTGCAGTTAAGAGAGAAGAGAAGACAGCAACTGTTAAAGTAAGTGCTTAGAATTAGTAAGAAATATTAGTTTTCTATGATAGTATTTAGTTGCCATTTTATTATCCGGAGATGGTATGGATCATATATTGAATAAAGTTGAAGGTAAAATTTTTCCTTTGTATGCTGTGAGGGCACATATGGTAGTAGAAGTAGGCCCTATAGCTCTTCTCTTTCTTAACCATGGAAGAGCATGGGGGTAAGTTAAGTCTTACACTGAATAAACAAACACATGATAAACCAGGAGCATATTGTTGTTATAATGACTGGGGTATTTGTAAGGAAATAATTTGACAATGTTGGAGAAGAGTATCATCATCTTGATCTTACACGTTGGTGTTAACATGTTAAGTATGTCAGATTCTGCAGGTATTATGGTTGTGGTACATGAAGTATCATGGCCAATGCAGGTTGGTGTTCTTTCAGTACTTCACCACTTTTCATGATTACTGATTACTTTGTGAAAGTCCTGTTGAGATCTTTTATTAAGTACATGTATCTTTTAAAGAATGATGGGGCGAGGTATGACTCCTGCAATGTATGTTTATCGCATAAGGTGCTTGATTGAATATTATGTCAGACCAACTATGTGTCCTGAGTTATAAGATAACCATTTTTATGTAGACTTTCTGAAAATGATTACATTGCTTGTTTTGTAATTACTATAGAATCAAGGCTTCCAACTGGTCATTCATGCATGTGGTCATGTCTGTAGATCAAGACCTTCAGTTTATTCTTTGGCTTATGAGGTGGCATTTTTGTACACTTTGTAAGTAGGGGAACTATAGTTATTGACTACGTGAAGAAATTCCATCTTTCAGGTGTGATAAAATCAATATATTTTGCTGAAGTACACATTATAATTACAATAGTTCTTTTTATTAGTTTTCCACTGAAAACAAATCCCATTCAGTTACATACAGTTTTTTCAGAGCTTACAATTGAAGCCTTCACATGTGTACAGTTAGTGGCCATTTTGTGCAGTGTTTTGATATATTGCACACAATAAATGGTTGCTTTTTGTTGTAAATAGTCTGTGATCTTACCAAAATGTGACATGTTAACAAGTAAGCAGTAACTGACAGTGTATCGTCAATGTGGATACTAATGTGAAAGTTTACTTCTGTGTTTCAGTTTGTTTATATTAGTACATATTTTTTAATCCCATGACATGTCATCTTTGTTTTCTTCTTATTAGCAGCTGTGACAGCCAATTATTACCTTCTTCTGAAATTGGAGTATGTGTCTTGCAATATTTTGGTACACGTATTCCACAGTACAGTTTTCAAGAATCATAATAACACCCCTCACACCTAAGTTTAATTTTTCTTTGACCAGTGTGTCACAGTGAATCACTTTTCGGCTTTCTCATTTACTCCTGTGAAGTTTTTCTGTTTAGCAGTACATTTTGGAACATTGTTATCATTTCTGGGTTTACTTTTTCACATTTCTATGGCCATCCATCTTTTTGCCTTTATTCTGCTGCCATAGCAGGATGTTTGTTATGAAAAAAAAACTTAATAATTATGTTGCGCAGTTGTGAGTAGTTGTCTTTAAACACCTGTCATAGAGTTACGTTACATTGAGGTGTATCAGACCACACACGAAATTCACTTGCATATTTTATACACACGGCTCTTAAAAGGAGGAGGTCCTGCTGTTCGTAGAAAGTCCAACAAAAAAATTGCCTCTAAATCCTTTGGCTTATAAGCCTTTCCTTCCTTCATATTACCTTGGTATCTGCTAATTTCCTTCATGATCAATAGTTATTTTGTGTGCTCTGCCATGGGCTGTTGTTGAAATGTCTGTATCATTTCTCTTCTGTCAGAGATTGATTCCCATTTCTTAATTTATTAACAAGAGAATCTGGTAATTCATTGTGATACTATGCCCTGTCTATTCGAAAACTCTAAAAGGAAGGTTGAGCTGCTGGACTTGTAAGCAGTACACCTAGTGAAATAGGATAATGCATCTGTTTATTAAAAGGAAAACGTGTTTCACATTGGTTTTGACTTGAGAATAACAGTGCAACAAAAACCAGTCCTGTATGGTGAAGTTATTTTTTCTTCATTCAAAATATCATCGATTCAAAGCTTATACTATTTTATTGAAACACATTTTCATTGACAATAGGAAGACAATGAGGTGCAGAAAAAACCAGAACAAAACAAGATACAGCCGGAGAAGGTGAGATGTTTTGCGCTTTGATAAGCACATCATTCTGCTGCTCTATGCTGTCTTTCGTTGCCTTTTATTGCTTCTCATGATACTAGATTAACTAATTTAAATGCGATTTACTGAGGCTCTCTTACATTATACACACTAAGACTTATCAAAACATAATAAAAGTATAATCTGCTTTCTGCTACTAAGACATGGTAATTGTTAGCACATAAAGTGAAGATCTGTCCTGATCATTAATACTATTAACTTTCTAAAAATAACACATTATTAAAGTAGAAGTTCTAAGTAAGTACATGCTTAAATTTCCAAAAAATAAAAGTATAAATATTAAATGTTAAAAGAAAGGAATAATGTGAAGATAACATAGATGTGCATGGACATGAATGTGAATATGAACATTAATGTGCAGTGTAGAAAATCCAAATCTTCACTGCTGTATTTATCTTTTGGATTCACTATTTAACATTAAATTGTGTTCATGTGATGTTTAATATCTGGCAAGTTTGTGCTGAATAATTACTTTGAAGTGAATGTGTCATACAGCACCATGAAATTTGTTGTTATGGCAGAAAGAAAAAAGGAATGGGTCACGGTGTATCCTGCACTAATGGACTGTATGCACATGATTTTATTTGTGGACTTGGAACTGTAAAGACTGTCATAAGTGGCTACAAAAGACTTAAGTCTTCTGGAATGTTATGCCATTTTGAACGGTAAAATACTTAAAAATGTTGTGAAGGAATGTATTGTGTTAATTTTTAGGGTCAAGCAGTGCAAGAAGAGTATCTTATTGGGAAGTATGATTATAGTATATGGGTAAGGATGATCTGGTTTGTGAGCCAATGGGAGCGTTAGTGCACACTGGGAGGAGCCCTGGTGGAAGTGATAGGAAAGTTAAGTGACACTGACAGATGCTTCTGTGTGAGCTACAGAAATGAAGTGGTGGATATGGGTATGTGGAGACAGGAAATTGAGAGGTGTGAAGGTGGGGGGAGGGGTTCTGGGATGGAATTTGTACTGCAGCTGGGAAATTTTAGAAATGGTGAAGCTATAGTTTTGGACTCAGCTGTGTGGCCTTAGAAACTGGGGAAATGGTGGGAAACGAGGCCAGTGAGTGCAGTCATTAACTGTAGGAGAAATTATGGTTGTGTACTGTGGCCCTCTGCAAGATCTCGCATTGCCATGATCACTTCTTCCCTCATCTTCCTTGCTACTTCATATATAGCACATAAAGTTAAGTCTTCACCTAAACCTCCGTGCAAGATTTGAGATTCTCACAGTGGTGCTGATAAAGATTCAATTCTTCAGGGATGTTACGCTTGCTACTTCTTGGCTCCACTAGAAATGCCATCCCTAACCACCTTTGCCCATTGTCCCACCTCATGGTACCAATTATATCCTGTAGGCCATCATTTTGTTTCCTTACTGCACAACTAAGTATGATTCAGTGTAAGTTAACCTTCCTGTCACTTTTCCCAGCACTTTGTCCAGTGCATAGCTTACAAGACCAAATGTCCCAACCTTTTTAATTACCCATATTTTCCAGCAAGGCTACTTTCCTTGGCCTGCTTGACCCCGGAGATGAGGGCATTACACTTCTTGGAAATGTTGGTAACTATTTACCAGTCAAAACAGTGTAACATCCCTGAAGAATTGAGCCTTTATCAGCACCACTGTGAGAATCCCAAATCTTGGAGGTGAAGACTTAATTTTATGTGCTATATTTGAAACATTTTGTGAGTGGATGAGAACTGCCCAGAAGTTTGTAGCCTTGATCTGGACTGAAGTCTCTTACAATGGCCAGGACTGTGCCCTGCAGTTTTCTTTTCAGGAAGGAACTTACTATTTCCCCTAATCAAGGATACATAGTTTTTTGTGCAATGATATACATTAATAAGGTGTAATTAATACATCTCAGTACCATCCCCAGTGGGTTAAATTTTATCTATATGAAAAACAACATAGATTTGTCTCAAGAAATATGTATATTATTTTTCATTCAAAATGCCTGTGACTTCTGTGTTTGGTTCAGTAGACTGAGTACCTCAGACCTTCATACAGTGCTGTTGTGATAAGGGGGTCTGATAATAGAAAACAGATTGGTAGTTGTATGTATTTGTCAGATTTCTATGATAAAAGGGATTTTTCTTATTCCATTAGTGTATGTTAAAGGCATCCCTGAGCTGAGAGTGGACACTTTCATGGTTGCTTTTAATGAAATGCAGTCAAACCCAGTTACAAGGACATCAGTTTATGTGACACTTCATTTAAAACATCAGGTATTCTGTGGTACCAATTAATGCTTCACTGTTAACCATAACATTATACTCCTCAGAACACCACTAGTTTACAGCAACATAAAGTATTCTGTCCCTCTCTTCTTGTTATAATTGAGTTCAATTGTATATTAAGTGTGTCATAATTGCATACAATAAGAATCTTCTCCAAGAGGCACAAAATGTATGAACACTTTGTTGAACGGTGAAGCCATACTTGCCAGAATACAAAGTTAAATATGTGAGATGGCCAATGTGCATCTTTTTATGAATGCTAGTTTACACACGTGCCAGCAGCATGTAGGTACTGACATTTGAGGATTTCTGCAATACTTGTCATGTGGTACAATGCTATAAATTCATAATGCACACTGTCCTTTTTTGTGCATGATATGTTATCTTCACATAATTTTTAATTCATTCTTAAGTTTGCATTTCAATGGCTGTTGTTTTAAGTAACATGTTGTATAGTAGCGAGTGTCGTTTACATAATCATGTTCGAATGGGCTACTTCTTGTTCTTAATAGAAAGTGGAGGACACCAAAAAAGAGCCCGAGAAAAAGAAGATAGGAACAGAAAAGGTGAGAATCTGTAACACTGTCTTGTTCTAACAGTTTAAAAAATACTTTGCCAGCTGTATAAATAACACATTATTGGAAATGGCAGTCGTAATGCTCTTGCTCTGGAGTGTGCTAAAAAGGCTGATATTAATTTTGTTCCATAGAAATTCATATAAATAACTGTTGTTGAGAATATAGTTGTAAATTTTTTTTTTTATAATTGACTCAGATTTAGGTACATATTCTAAAATTGCATCAGTTTATATCCATAATTATAGATAAATTGTTTGTGTTAAAACTTAAAAATAATTTCTACTCTACTGTGAACAGTGCTATTCTCAAAACTTTTTACCCACCAAACATCATTCAGATTTCAACAAAATATTTGTGAGGGAGAAAGTTACGGAAACAGAAATGTGTATTTAGTTTTGTAAAATGCTTTATTTAAAAATTTTAGTGTGTTGTCTGCTTTGGTCATGACATTGATTTCCGTGTTGAATGACACTGTCAGTAGTTCAGCCCTATTTTATTACCAGACTGAGTGCTGTAGAGCATGTAGCATCCTTCATCACATGCAACAATGATGGATACTGTGCAGAGAACAGTCTGACAATAAAAAATACTTGCTGGTTTTATTCACAGATCATTCCAGTCATATTAATGAGGAATTTTAAACAGCATAACCAGCTAAATGAAGCACACAGTCACAAAGGATGTAAAACAACAATACTTAAAGCAGTGTCTTGCTCTTTCACATTATTCTGAAATAAATGAGATGACCCTTAAAGTAAAAAGTAATTGACATATCTAACAACTTTCTGGATTGAATAGAATCAATGTATCTTTATACAGAACTGCTATTGTGCGAGATTCTGTATAAGATAAATACCATAAATATTTGCTAATATTTCTTTTATCCAGAATAATAGATTTCAAATATATTTTAATTTCAATAGAGATCTTAAACTGAAATGTTTTTTTTTTTTCCCTTGTGTAATCGTATTCATAAAGGCTGATGTAAAGAAGCCGGACACAGATAAGATAAAGCCGAAAGAAGAACCCAATCAGGTAGTTATATGTTTATATTTATAATTTTGCCTGTAATTCCGTTATGTCAGTATTAGTCTATGTTATACATAATACTCATGGTAGGCTGAGAAACAACATGTAAATTACTTAAATTGTTGTCTTAAATGTTAGATATACACTTCTTTAAAAATGTAAGTGTTTTTAACTCACCTAGGAATACATTATACTCAACTTTTTTTTTCTCTGACCCTGTTTTGTGATGAAGGATGTCAAGAAGACGGTTTCAAATAGGGTAAAGCAGAAAGGGGAGCCTGAAAAGGTAATCATTTATTTGTAATAGTCTTCTGCTTTGTGATCTATAATAAGGGATTGATATAAATGTTTCTGTTCCTAAAATGATGCTTAAAATTATAGACTTCTACTAATCCCTATCGTAAACTCTACTTCTAAAGCTTAGCATTTGTGTTCCACCATCTTACAGTAGTCTTGAAAATGCTGTTCTTTTACTCTTTCACTGTATTTTTGTACTAAGAATACTGAAATGTATTATCTCACCTCGTACAGTTGGCGTGAAGCATTCTGTAAGAACATGGAGTATAAGGCTGAAACAGGCAATTGCACATTTGCAGTTATCATTGTATCTGTTAGCATTGTGCCCCTCTCTATCAGAGTATATTAATGCTTTATTACTGAATGGTTTGTACAAGCTACGTGAGAATCTACAGTTGTAATTGTGAACAGTGTTTCTGCCAAGATTAGAAGCACCATGGCAGTGTATTAAATTTTTTAAGGGTAGGCTTATTGTTATGCAATTACAAAACTTCCTTGAAGATGTTCTACGTATTTTTCTTGTTAAAAGACTACATTACATGAATATTTTTTCCTCCCTGAATTTTCTTGAAAACTGTTGGTCAGAAGATGAATATGGGTACTGTCAAACCAAAAAGAGAGCCTGTAAAGGTGAATGTGAGAATGTGGTTATTACATATTTCTACAATTATCTTGTGCATTGTAAAGGAATGCATTTTTACTAAAATGAAACTTAAATTGCTTAACAGTAGTACTCCAGTTTTAAAGAGAAACATTCCTTGGTAGGCAAAAATACACAATGTCAGTGTCAAAAGTCATTGTTAAATATATTATTCCATTACTGCACACCAGTAATATTAAAAGTTGTCTGTATGTATGTTGGTATGCAAATACCTTACACAAGTACATGCTGTTTAATCCCCCAAATTTGTTTGAAGGTAGTTGACAGGGAGATGGGTAGGTCTAAAGATAAGCCGAAAACAAAATCCGATTAGGATTGTCAGTGTTTGGATTTAACTATAGATATTAAGGAGGAAGTTAATTTTTCAGCAACTGAAAATAATGTAATAGTAATGAGGAAGCTCTGTGTTTGTGACACAAATATTGCCGTGGTGTGAACGGAAGTGAAGTGAATTTGTTGTCTTTTGACTGATACTACCATTGGAGGACTGACTTCCTCTTCTTATATGCTGTCCATATTTACTAAACTCACTTGCACGTACAAGTACATAACATATTCATCAATATATATATTTTTTTATGTACAGATGCATATATGCACATACATTGCATGTGATGTAATTTTACAACTTACAGTACAGATCTTTCCCAACTATCCTTATATTTTTAATGTATGAATCTACATTATGCCAGGTGTTATTACTTTTGCTGTTTTCTGAAGTTCCGCTTTCAGAATGTCTTCCTCCCATTATTTCTTCTCTTTGCATTCGATAATATGTACATTATTTGTATATGTACACCAAGGCTGCACGTGGTCGTATCATATTTATTAAAATAAATATTTTTAGTTCTTTATTTCTTCTTCTTTAGTCTTAAATTAATCGTGTAACCTCTTTCTTGGAATAGAGTTCTTCTTTCATTATATGTGTTCTTCATTTGCCGGAAGTATGCAGAATTTTCCTTCTCTGTCTCTTCTGCAATGACATGTGACACTGTCTTGGTCATTGATTATTCTTTTTGCTTGCCTGTCATCTTTTGTAACTGGTATTTCTTCTTTTTTCTTCTGCTCAGTGCTTGTTTATTGGGCATTATCTTTGTATGTTCGTTAATACCAAATTGTGTGCTGCAGTATATTTACATACTCTTAAAACTTAAAATAACTTAAGTATTATAAGAGGCCAGACTTTTAAAATGTTAAAGTATGTGGACATTTAAATAGTAGTTGCTAATACTCTTGAACACTGTTATAGATCTGGTGTGAAGTTTCCAAAAACCAGTAAGTTCTGTTTGTATTAGTACAACGGCCATAATATAAATTGTTTTTATTTGTAGCAGAAAAATGGTGTGCAGGAAGACAAAGGAAAACCATCAGTTCAATTGGGAAGTTCAGAGAAGGTATGAAAATTGGGTTGAAAATGTCTTCATGTAAAATCGTTCTTTTATCTGGTGAAAGATAACTACATTTGTTTTTGGTTTTTCTTTGAAGACTATTTTTCCTTCCGCGTACACCTGCGATAATTTTCGTTATATTTCCTTTGGTGCTTGCGAATTTGCAGTCCTTTCCTATCCTCACAAAGAAGTAGGGTTATAGTAATTTTTATCAGGCTGAAACATTTGTGTCTTATTATCTCTGAAGAGGAAGGGTGTTGTTGCATCTGTTTATGTGCTTTGAACATACAGTACTGATTGTATAGTTTACATACCAGGTTAATGTGTTGTGGTCAGCAAATTCTATCTTTATATGGTATGTGGCAGCAAATGGATGCACTTGTTACCAAGTGACTTTCATTATTTTTTTTTACTTCTCGTGTCTGCTGGTTTTTTAGGGTGTGTGTGTGTGTGTGTGTGTGTGTGTGTGTGTGTGTGTGTGTGACTGGTATGGTGTCACATTAGTCCTGTACTTTAGATCTGTTAATATGCTCCATTACTTACAGCCCGTGCAACACAGTTGGAGATTTGTTCTATAGAATGTGACTTCATCTTTGTGTAACATCCAGTTGACATTCTGCACCTTATGTACAACATTTTTCTTGTGATGCAAATCATGGGTTGCAGCAAGTGTTTTAACACTTACCATGTGTTAAATATATAAATATATATAGTTCTGTTTAAGGTGTATTATATGTTTATGTTTAGTGATATCACATTCAAATGTTGTGTCCACAAATTTGACCAACAAGTTTATGTACATGTGAGTGTCATTGCAGAATGTTGATACATGTTTAACTTTGGTCTAAGATTGGCTTTATGTTAGTGGATGTCCTGTCATTCTGTTTACATGAATGAAATGAATGAAATTTCATGTACTATTGTTGTCGATTCTACAGTTAACAGAAATGGGTTTTGAATCACAAAGAAGGCACTCTTATAACTGCATTTGAATCTTCTTTCTTGTCCTATATTGCACCAAATGTCAATTTATCCTTGCTGCCTTCTTTGAGAAGAGCTGTAAAATATTACCACCATGTGTTTTCACTGTTTTGTTACTTTTCTCTGAATATTAACACCTCTGATATAGGTGCTTACATTTGTACACATACAGAGTTATTTATGGGTATATTACAATTGTGAAATTGTAAATAAATTAGGTTCTGTTAACTGGTGACTTTTGTTTGAGCTGGATGGAATGTATGGATTACCCGGAGGTATTTGAAGATGTGTCATTGAAATTAATTACTAATTAATTATTTGCAAAAGGTATGGCCATCTTTAACTAATTTAAAATTAAAAATGTGTCCAAATGTAGTGCAAATTCACTGTGGCCCCACTTGACCAATGACACACTTAACGTTCTCTCTCTCTCTCTCTCTCTCTCTCTCTCTCTCT
>Ga0209755_10008270_pt1 | contig 11145 bp, 15 predicted proteins | sample TergutCo191P1_FD_187301 | JGI IMG/M metagenome (GOLD analysis project Ga0209755, IMG submission 187301) | Cornitermes sp. P1 segment gut microbial communities from Petit-Saut dam, French Guiana - Co191P1 (SPAdes) (version 2) | ecosystem: Host-associated > Arthropoda: Insects > Digestive system... | reverse complement strand
TTTTTTTTAATGACCCATGCCCCCTTCAAAAAAAGCTCCAGGACGCGCGTAGGAGCTCACTATTGCGTCCGAGGGCGCTATGCTGTGTTGTTTTCTTAAAATAAAGCTTCTGTGTGAATAATTGTATTGCACCTAACGCCGCTGCCTGGGCGGTTCAGTATACGGAAGCCTGGCAAGATTTCACCCAGATCGTAAGACCAATCCCGGGCGTAAACAGAAAAGCAGGTTTTTTCCCTTGCCTGGGGTCTTTCAAAAATGCCCTACAACCTAACTGTAGGTAGAAATACGGGGGGTTCCGGAGTTATGCCGTGTGTTTTACGCTTAGCCCCTTTTGCGCGCTTTTATAGGCGTTTTTTGCATCCGGATCTTTATCAATCCTCATGCGTGATTACACACTCGTTGGAACTATGAATTATTGCTGCCGGCGTGAAACCTGATACGATTTATTAATTTTGAAACGTTCTCTTGTCTCTGTGATAACATCAATCACTTTTTCATTTCCTAGCCCAGATATCGTAAGAGTAATGTTTCCAAACTCAATCTCTTTTGCTTTCTCCATAACTCTGTCAACAACTTCTTTCGGTAAATCCATAATTCCCCTCTCAATGGTTTATATTTTTACTCCTATGCTCCGCAAGTATCTTTCCGATCATATACGGGGCAAGGTCAACATAAAACTCTTTTCCCTTACTGGTTGTCCGGTATCGGTCGCCGCGCTTTTCCATTGTTGGCAAGGCCCCCGCACGAAGGCCAAGAGTAGCCATTATTGAAACGGCTGCGGCTTCCATCGGCGGCAATTCTTTCAACATAAGTTGCACCTCTCTATGGGCTGTATTATGCCTGTGGCAAATTGGTAAGAGGGTAAAGAATGAACCTTCCCTTGCTATTCTCTGCCAGACCTCCCGGTTACGGTCGATGAATAACCAGTTTAAAAAGCTGGGCAAAAAAGTTTTAATCATCAAAACTAAAATTGTTCGCGTCCGCTATTGCTGTCTCTAAATATTCTTGTGGAATATCGGCTAAAAAACTACTCAGGTGTTCAATTTCGCGTTCGGAAACTTGTTTCACTGTCATGTAAAGCGCTTTCATAAGCGGCCTAATAACGCATAGTTCCTTTGCGTAGAGATTGTCAATCATATTGTGAAGCTCGCGGCGGATTCTTTCGTTTTCCCTGTGTTCCTGTTCCTCAGTTCTTCCGTATTCCTCATTTTGCTTTTCTCTATACCGGCGTTGTTTCTCCGCGCCCGTTAGGCGCTCACTGTATATTCGTTTCCTTGCCATTTATGATCCTCCCCTTTTTATTATACGAAAGGTAACGTAAAAAGTAACGGTAACAGCCTAAAAAAAATTCTCGTGGCTAGACAGGGTTCGGGCCTCGTAGCACCCCGTAGCTGAAGGTCTCGAAAAGTACCTACGATTTTTTCAGGGTGGAAACTGGCAAAGAAATAGACCGTGATGAGAAAAAGCCGGCATTGCCTTATGGGTTATTCCAAGCATGGACGGTAGCCCTCAAGGGCGTAAGCCGTTCATGCATTAGAAATACCCCTTATAGGGTATTTCTTAAATAGTTATACAAAGGTCGGTAACTCGGCATACAAAAGGTCGGGAAGTCGGCATACTAAGCCCTGTAAAGTCTGGTAAGTCGGCATACTAAGAAAGGCAAAGGTCGGTAACTCGGCATACAAAAGGTCGGGAAGTCGGCATACTAAGCCCCGGAAAAAAGCCCAAAATCGGCATAGCCGATCTCAATATCTCTTCCCCGGGCTTTTTCGGCCTTTAAGTAGACAACGTTTTTATATTTTTCCCCTTGGGGAAATTCTGCGGCCCTGTGCGTTGCCGGGATATAGATATAATGTCCCCCTGTTTCCTTGCTTATTTCGTCAAGAATGCCGGTTTTATCAATGGCAAGTTTGTAATAAAGCCCTGCCTGGGCGATTGCTTCCGAAACACGCTTGAAGTTGATCCTCTCACATTGTACCGCGTCCGGTACCATGTCTTTAATGCTGTTTCTCCGGATGGTTACATTAAGGCGGCCCGATGTGTTTAAGGTTGCTCCGATGCCTAAAATCTGGTTCAGCTCGCAAGCGGTCTGTATAGTCAAAATGATCTGCTTTGCGGTTTGGGCAGTGATTCCCCCTTTCGTTCCCGCTCCGGAAAGCCGCTTGCCAAACTGAAGCATTGTCGTAAGCCCTGCCACTTCATGAATAAATCGGCCGTCCGCAATAAATTTTCCATTGTTGATTTTCAAGGGCGCGTAACTGGTATCCATTTCAATTACGATGGTATCGCTTAAACCGCGTGTAGCTTTGCGGATATGGATAGGATATCCGCTGATCCATGCCCTCTTAAAAGAGCCGTCTCTTTGTTTTGCCTGGAATGAAGCGAAGGCGCGGGGCATGGGTACCTTATCATCATAAACAAGCGGCAATAGTTTTTTGTTCGCGTCTTGTACAATGTCTGTGGAGCCGAAAAGGGCGCGTCCTTTATCATTAACTAAAGGGCCGTAGGCAGCCTTTTTCAAGGTGTCAATTTTCGTGTAAATGAGAATGGATTTTATTCCCCTTTCTCCTGTCTCGGAATTTGTGCCTTCCAGCGGTTCCACGTTCAAAAATTTATGTTCTCCCGGACGTGTAAGCATGGTATACAAGCCCCGGTGCAGGTCCGCCACAAAGTCATGTTGTAAATTAAATTTAAACATGGCCAGAATATTTGTAACATTGGCCAGTTTTTCCGGAGTGTCAGCAACGCTTCTTATGCCGTCCTGCAAAAAGGCAAGTTCCCGCGTCTTTTGCGAATTCGCGTCCTCAATAAGTTTGTTTCTTTGAAGCTGCGGAAAGACATTTGAAAGGGGGATAATGTTTGTAATGAGGCGCCGCGTTTTTTCTTTTACCCCGGATTCGTGAAAGTTAAACAATGAAAGTTCATCGCTCATTATTCCCTGCCTTCACTTATACCGGCTTAATTGAACGTGTGGCGCTTCCGGATGGCTCCTCGTTTTTCTTTTTTCGTGGTGTGTATGCCGTTTCCTCCGGGGCTTTGATTTTCCCCTTTATAGCCATATAGGAAAACGCGCCGTCAAAATCCAGTTCATAGGCGTTGTTCTCGATCATCTCTTCCCGGCCGGCAAACATTTTTATATAGCGATTTCCCTTTCCGGCAAGGCGGCCGATACCAAGGATATTATGCGCGTCCTGTTCCAAGTCACCGGATTCCCTGAATGACGTGGTTTCAATAATCTCGTTTCCGCTACCGTCCCTTGTAACGGTGCGGTTGAATTGTGCCCCGGAGATAATGATCGCGTTTGTTCTTACCGCCGCCGATAAAATGCCGTCAGAAATTTTCTTTACCCTTACAAAATTGTCTCTATCGGATTCATCAGCAGGGGGCATCCGCTGAATGTAGTCGATAAGTACCAATGATCCGGGGTTGCTGTATCGTTCGATTGCCGCGGTGATTTCCCGGAAGTCAGCCCCCCGCCCGTCATAAATCAGCAGCGCTTTTCCGTATGCGGTTTGTACAATCTCCTGGGCTTTTTTTATATGCTTGCGGAATGTCTCCTCTCCCCCATATGGCTGTAAGTTTTTTCCGTGAAGCATGGCGTAATAGTCTTTCTGTGGTGTCGCGTCTGTTAGTTCCTTGCGCTCATAGCTTCCCCGACCACGTAGTTCACTCCGTTCCGCAGTCTCCCCAGGTATGGCAAATGCTATGCATAACGCCAGCTTTGTCAGCAGTTGGCGCCGGCTCATTTCTAACGTGATAAACAACACTTTGCGGCCGGAAAAAAGAGCTTCCCTCGTAAGGTTGATCATTGCCGTTGTTTTTCCGGCTTTAGCGCGGGCTCCAATGTATGAAACGGTTCCCGGGGGGAAAGCCAGGCCGTCAAATAGATCCGGCTTAAAATCTTTTTCAGGATCGTACTGCGTACATTCCTGTATGTATTCACCCCATGATCCGATCCTGTCTTTTTTTCCGGTCATTCCCAGAGATGAGGCGGCCGTGCGTATGCCCTCGATAAGTTCTTTTTGTTTCTCCGGATCTGTTTCAGTTACCAGCGCCCCAGACTTTTCAGCCATACATGCCGCTGTTTCCCGCACGGCTTTTTCCTGCATAGCCGATTCCCGGGCATGGGTAAGGTCGGTAAGTTCCACCTCAACGTCAATCCCCATCCCTTCGGCATAACATAAAATATCCGTAATTATTTCAGAGATATTTCCGGTAGCCGCCGCCGCGTTCCGTATGTCCTGAGCGGTTGGGTTTCCATTCCCTCGAAGCTGTTCATAAAACTGTTTCAGTTTTTCGGCATTCATAACAAGTATCCTCCGTTGTCACGAAATACGGACATGATAGTGTTTTCTGTGTCGCTGTCATTTCCGAAAATATCAGGGCGGGATTTCACATAAGCCAGGGTTTCAGCCCCGGAGAATTTACAGCGGAAGGTGCGGCCCGCGAAGGATACCTGCCGGTCATGGTTTCCCCCGTGAGCTGATGCGGCTTCATTAGCCAGATCGTCCAAGGTGATCCGGGGCGCGGGAAACCTCATAGGGCGATCCGCTGCGGCTAGGTTCCTGGGCTTTGACTTTGTGCGTTCCTCTTTTTCGCGCTCTTTCTTTTGCCGTGTCGCCTCGATTGCATCAAGGAGCATGCCGTATAACATCGGGGCATTGTTCAATTCTCCATGCAGAACGTATTCGCCGTTTTCTCTGCGGCTCCCTGGGCAGGTGATCTGCCATTCTTTAACTTCAACACCCGGCGCCAATTCTCGCAATATTAATTCCAGCCCTTCGTACCGGAAATATAAATGAAAGCCGCCTGTCGGTGTTTGCACATAACAGGGGAATGAATCTGGCAATTTCTGAAGCTCTGCCGGCAATGTATTTCGGGGAAACAGCCGGTAAAATATTTCAAGGCCGTCAGGCTTGCCGGGCTTGCGGTCGATGTCAATGGCCAGAAAGCGGCCTCGGATAAACGCCTTAAATCTCCTTTGCCCTTCGTTCCACAATGCCGCAATAGTATTTGAGTCGTTTGTGTAAGCGCATGGATCATTGTCTCCGCTCTTTGCAAAAAAATGTTTGATCGGTATTCCTGCGGCAAGCGTGTGTTTTATAGCCGCCGATCCCTGATAAATGTTTCTGGGTTTCTCCGGGGCTATGTTTGCCGTTTTATTTATACCGCCTATAAAAGCAGCTATTGCCTCATCACATTTTTCTATTGCTGCGGCAATGCTCAGGGGTTCCGGCTGCAGCGTTACCCGCATATTCCCGGCGGTGTCCCTGCTGTGGTGATTGACTTTGTAGATCGCTTCCAGTTCCCCGCGGGTAAAGTGTGCGGCGGTTTCGGGCTTCATTCCCCCGGCAATATAGGCGCTCATTTTATCGGCAATGAAGGCGGCGATCATTTGTTATCAGATATCCTCTCTATTTTGATTTTTCCCATCGGTGCCTGTAGTGTATCCTTGCGTTTGCTAAAAAAGCCGCTTATAGTTCCCACGGGTAGTTCAAGCCTTAATTCCAGGTCAAGGGATTTTAACAAGAACAAAACTTCATGGGCCGTTTCCCCGTTTTGTTCAAGCATTTTTTGGTTGTCATATTGAGCCCAGGCAAGAAGCACAAGGTCAAGGTTTTTTATTTTGCATTTCAATTTGTTGTAAAGCATTATCGTTAATATTTCCGCTTGTGCGTGCGTCATTTGATCATCGTATGCGTGAATCATTTCATGCATCAAAGTAATAAAGTCGTTAAAGTCAGGGTGGACTGTTATGGTTTGTGTTTTATGGCTATATACACCTTCATTTCCTGTGCACTCACTTATTTTAAAGTTTACGTTGAAAACTGAAGGGCCAGGATGATTCAATGGATGGTATTTTTTTCGTTTTGGTTGTGAAAAAATATCCTTTATTTTTGTAACGTAAATGTCCCCTGCGATTGAACCTTTCCGGAAGGTAAAATCTTCAAAGTAAAGCAGTTCACAACAAAGCGCAGTTTCTTTCAAGATTTCTACTTGGCTTGTTGGTCTTGTGTTGGTCTCAAATTGTCCGTCTTGCCTAAGTAATTCCTTTAATTCATCTATGGTCTGCATAAAATTGTTTGCGTTCATAGTTGCCCCTCCATTGGTTATCAGTGCGACGGTGTTCACCTGATAACCAGTTATATTTTCACCGCTTTTAAATCAGCCATATCTTCAAAGGGAAGCGCATCACGCCTTTTCCCTTTAACCTGGCTCTGGAAAGGCATAATTATTCCCCTGCCAATTAGGACATTATAAAACGGTAAAACTGGGGCAATGTTTCGTATAATAAGCCGGTTCGATCTTAAAACCCTAATCGGATATTTGTAGCCATCCGTTCTTGTTATTGTTATTTTCTCCCCGGATTTTTTTACGTTGAAGTGCAATAGAAAAAGGTTTTTAAAACCGTTGTCTGTAAAAAATCCATTTACATGAGGAACCAATACTTTTTTTGTGTGGTCGTAATATTCGTTGATCGCAATTCCGAAAAGTCGAAGCTCTTTTTTAATTCCCCAATCTTGCACGGCAAAAACAATCTCATGAAGATATTCATCCATCCATTCATGTTTTTTTAGCTCATCATTTTCTGGTTGAAGATTGGCAATGTGGTTGTTTTGAAAATTGCTATCCTTGTGTACAATGTCCATCTCTTTAGTTTTCATTGTGTTTCTCCTTCTATTGTTTTTCATATAAGCTGCTGTTTTGGTTAACGCACTTAACGGCATAGCGACAATGTCGCCTCATGGCTCTCTGGACAGTGTCCGTATACATTGTTTTTGCCGGAGGATATATCCGGGAAACATCGTTGTGTAATTGATTGCCATGGAACCGATACCCTTTTTTATACTCGCTTATTACCAGTTTCACGGCGTCAGCCATTGACTTCAAACGCACTGTACTAAAATTAAGGTCTAGCTGCATTTTTATTTCCTTCATTGCAAAGCGACATACTATTTGCGTATAACCTTTCGCTTGCTCACGGCTGTTTTATATTCTGATTTGTTTCGGCTTCCCGTGTGTTTTCTGTGGTTGAATAGACAACGTTTGTAATCCGCCCATTATGAATGTTTGCAGTTACGGAAACTGAACCGTATTGAAGCCCCGCAGTGTTGGATAAAAGACGTGTAACCATCGCCTCTGCTTTGCTATGGCTCACGCTTTCGCCTCTTTGCTCTGGTTTTGTGAAAGCCATTTGTCGATAGTTTCTTTCTTGAATAAAACCCGACGCCGAATTTGTATTTTGGGAATATTAAGCCTATCCAGAGTCGATTTGCCGATGCCAATGTACGCCGCCGCTTGCGCACGGCTCATAACATCTTTTGCGGGTTGAATGGTAGCCATGGAATACACTCCTCTTAAAAAAGTTTTTATGGGCTTTTGCAAGCCGCTATACTTTTAGAGGATATTCAATGTTATTTCTCTTGAATATGGATTATTATAAAAAGTTTTCTATTATGTCTGTTTTGTTCGTTTATTTGTATTTTATGGATTTAACTGTATTCCGTTATCTCTTAAAATACTTAATAATTTTTCTATATCTGGTGATTTCCAATTTTCGCCAGCAATATTTTTATTGTGTGCCAGCTTCGTCAATATTTCTTTTTTTTCTCCGAATAATGTCGCAATAGGATTCCAGAAATGGCCAGGGACATGAATGATAATGTCTTCATCCTCACTTATTTTCATTTTTTTAAAAAGCCAGGCAAGGCTTGTTTTTGTTAATGTCCATTCCATACTGTAATCTGCTTGTTGTTTAATAATACCATGACTGATCAATGTGTCCAAAACATAGTAACCCTCTGCTCCCCAAACCCAGCAAATATCATGAAGACATTTAATATATTTATTTGTTATAAATCTTTTTCCCACGGCATCACATTTTATGCCTCTTTCACCATCAATTATTACTGGTGATATACCAGGAATATTTAAGCGTTGAATCTTTTTATTTTTCCCCATGATCTACATCAACACTGATTGCCCCGGAAGGTATCAGCCCCCCAAATGTTTTTACTGCCATTGTCTGTATTATTTTCCGGTCGCTCTCTGTTTGGTGTTCCCCGTAATGGTACAGCATTTCATCTGTCAGGTGTCCCGTCTGTGATTTCAAAAGTTTCTTTTCAAGTTTTCCCATAAGGTATGTGGTGTAAAAATGCCGCCAGCTGTGAAATACATATTTTCCAGCTTCGCTTTTTGAAAAGCCGCTGTTTACCAATGCGGCGCGAAGGGCGTTTACAAACTTAGGACCCTGCATAGGAACACCCTCTTTATACTCTGTCCAGAAAACAAAACTTTCAGGAGATACGCCCCAGGGGTTTTGTTTCGCCTGTTTAATAAGCCCATGTAATATATCAGGAAAGGGAAGCTCTACAGTTCGGGGCTTGTTGTTTTTTGGAAGTTTCAGACCGTCAGTTTTACTCCAAGAGCTACGGACATACAGGCAGTCAGGTCCCAAGTCCTGAAAGCGCAGGGCCAGGATTTCCCCCTGCCTCATACCGGTTACCGCAGCAAGCATATTAGCAAGTTTTGCCCGATCATCCTGCCATTCAACACGGAACACAGCAGTTGCGGCGGTCGGCGATAATATGCTCCGTTCTTTTTGTTCTCCGGAGAATAGAAGATGTCCCCTTGTCGGGTCAGTTTCTATTTTCCCTTTTGCAAAGGCCCATCGGAGCGGTTTTGTCCCTGCCTTAATAACTCCATTTTTCCGGGAAGCAGAAACATTCATACTGCCCATGTGGGTTATAAAACAATCTACGTCCATTGCGGTAATATCGCCTAAAAAGCGGCCCTTAAAAAAAGGTTGCCAATACCTTGTAATTGCCTGCCCTTGTAATTTGCAATGCCGTTTATGTATGCCGTGGTTTTTCGACGCTTCTCTGCAATATAAGCGGATTTGTTCCAATCCCAAAATTCGGACAAAAAAGCGGTGAAGTCCTGGGCTGCCTGTGATTCAGTTAGCACATAACTTTTTATCCACCCCATCCGCTTCATTTCCGTAAGCAACATTTCCGCTTCGCCCATCGTTTTGATTTTCCGGGCCGTGTCTTTCAAAGACAAGTCCTGAACCTTTACCGGCTCCCGCTTCCGTGGTATGCCGTCCCGCAGCCATGCGAAGGCGGTTTTCACCGCTTCCGCTTCGGTTTTCTGCCTGGTACTGATTGCGGGGTAATACTCACCCGTTGCATCGTTTTTGAACTTCACGGAATAACAAGGGCGGTTTGCCCTCTTGAATACTGTAAACGGCAGGCGTTTCATGTCCTAATCCTTGCAAACGGCATTGAAAAACGGTTAGGTGTCGTTTTCGATATTCGCAATGATTAAGGACGCCCGCTGTCGGGTAGCCCTCTCGTTAATTCCTTACCACGTAACAAATTAACGATATTTCCCCAGGAAGGATTTGAACCCTCACAAGCAGATCCAGAGTCTGCCGTGCTACCATTACACAACCGGGGAATGCGCACAAGGAAAATTTTATTAAACATGGAGAAATTTGTCAAGCAGGCGTAGTACATCACGTTAAATCAAACCATAACAGCCCCGATACCTCATAATAAAAATCTAACCCAAATACGCTTATCAGAAGTAGGGCTAGGACGTGTTCACACAACGTAAAAGTATAATGATAGAGGCAAAGAGAACAGAAGCCGAGAAGATAATATCGAGCTTATTATACGGAGGCGTTATATTAAAAGTTTCCCCGGAAGGTTCTATCAGATAAAAACCATTACTGAGCGCGTACTCTCTTTCGTCAGGTTCAATTACACCCCCTGCGACAGCTCCCAAAAAAGTACGCTTATCGCCTCGTAGATCAGCGTATCTTCGCATTTTCTCAAGACGCAATATATGCTCATTTATATCACCAATGGTAAGTTTGCTTTTTTTTTCTACAAGCATTGCCGTATCGCCGTTTGTCAAGTAAACATCAACCTGGAAATAAATATTGTTTTTCTTGCTGCGAACTTTGTAATTGGGACAGGCTTCCTGAAAATCCAGGCCCATACCATAAAATTTATCCTGAAGATTGGGCGCGATCATATAATCAACAACTTCGCCGAAACGATTGGTAAAATCGCCGAAGCGTTTGTCTATTTCCCTTAAGTATCGATATGATTCCTGTTGAGATTCTTTGATTTCGCTGGCAGTTTCCTGAACTATTCGGTCAGTTTCTTTTTGTATTTCACGGTTTTCCATTAAAGCTGCCCAAACCTGCTCAAAGTCAATCCCCTCTGGTATGCCGGCTGCGTCTTCGCTTCTCTCATAAAAGCTCCTGTATTGAATTTAAACAATTTGCCTGTTGCAATCAAGTGCGATGTACGGCTTTTCAGTTATGTTAGCGTTAGGGTGACAAGTACAGATTTTCCCCCTATTATTAAAGAACTACACAATTTTGCCGGGAGTTTGTCGGATTCAATGGCTTTGAAAAAGGTTTAAATGATTTTGAAAAAGTTTTCTCTTTTGATATTGCTTTTAACACTGGCTTTTGGGAATGTATCCGCTGAAAGGCCCAAAGTCGGTCTCGTTCTTGGAGGCGGCGGGGCAAGAGGCTTTGCGCATATCGCCGTACTGGAACTCATCGAGGAAATGGGAATACCCATCGACCTTGTGATCGGGGTAAGTTCCGGAGCAATAGTCGGCGGTCTTTACTCTGTGGGCTACACCCCTGAAATGATAAAAGATTCCCTTTTGGATCTGAACTGGTCTACTCTTTTTCTGGATACTCCGGTTTCACCTTTTGAAAAAGAACTTGACGCAGGGAATTTCCTGTTTCGCTACGATAATAGCGCGCTGAAAAGCGGAATATCCCCCGGGCAAACAGCCTATACTTTGTTTAAGTCACTTACGGCAAAAATTCCTTCGTATATTGATTTTGACACACTGCCAATACCTTTCAGGGCCGGCGTGGTTGAAATACCTGATGGCAAGGTGGATTTGATGGGGCAGGGAGATCTTGCCGAAGCGATACGCGCAAGTATAAGCCTTCCGGGGGTTTTTGATCCTTTTGAAATTGACGGGAAATTTTATATTGACGGCGGAACACTTGACAACCTGCCCATAAGACGCGCCAGGGAAATGGGTTGTGATATAGTTATAGCTTCTGAGCTTTTTCCCAATCCCGGAGATATAAATTTTTCCCCGATT
>Ga0209755_10008269_pt1 | contig 11146 bp, 11 predicted proteins | sample TergutCo191P1_FD_187301 | JGI IMG/M metagenome (GOLD analysis project Ga0209755, IMG submission 187301) | Cornitermes sp. P1 segment gut microbial communities from Petit-Saut dam, French Guiana - Co191P1 (SPAdes) (version 2) | ecosystem: Host-associated > Arthropoda: Insects > Digestive system... | reverse complement strand
CTTGCAACATGGGGCTTTACAAGCCTCCAGATGCAGAGTACAATTTCACTTCTGAGGGAAAAGGGGCGCAGAGTTTTCATAATTCATTTGACGTTACCACACACTGCTGTAATAAATGTTTCTACTTGCATATTCAAAGGGTGCATTTTCCCTCAAAAACTCTTGATACTCTGGGTTTTCTGTATTCTGTGCATATACAGGATAAGGCATAGTGTACTTTGAATTATATACCCAATCAGGCACTTCAAGCCCATAATCATTTGATAATTTATGAGCCGCCGCCGCCAAAATGCAAACATTTAACATATCAGAATTATTTTCTGCTTGTGGTGGATTACTAATCATTTCACGCCTTACTGCATCAGTCGTCCGCTTGAAAACATCCAAAAAAGAACCAAAGGCAATTCCGAAGTCGTGATAGCTAATTACATCACTTAAATTGTATTTATTCACAACAACACACTGCCTTTCGACCCGCCCTCACCGTGAGGACATTATATCTTCTTCTAATCCAATAATGGCTCTATATTGCGTTTGCCGTGCAAAACACGATACACCATGACCTTGCCTTTGCTCTCGTCAACCTTGTAAAACACCAAATAATCATAGATTATGACTGCTCTGCGATAACTTGGGCTATTTTCGCACTGACCAAACATATAAGGCATGTCTACGACTTGGGCGCAAAATTTCTCAAAACCCTCTCTGAATTTCTTGGTTGGAGCTTCGCCGTATTCCGATAAATGCAAGTGTATTTCTCTCAAATCGCTTTTAGCAAGGCTTAATACCGATAACCTCATAGTTTCACTGCGCCCCAACTATCCCATCCCTTGAATAGCTCGTCAGCACTCGACCATTCATCGGGGTTGTCGGCTATCGCTTCGGCTTCGGCTAATTTTTCTTTAACATATCGAATGTGCAAGTATTCTTCATACTTGCTGAAGTCCTCATAGGGGATTATTACAGCTTCGCTTTTGCCGTTGTTGGTTATGATAACATTGTTGCGCTCTTTTATGATTGTCGCAATTTCGGGATAATTGTTCCGCAAATCCCGAACAGCTTTAACGTGAGTAGAAAACATAATATCAACCCCTTTATTCTGTGATACATATTGTATCACGTTATCGAAAAAATATCAAGTATTATTTTTGCCAATGCTTGATATCTATATAGCCGTCCTGCGGCGAAGAGCTTGACGGTATTGTGTTGTCGATACAATACTGCTAACCTTGCCAAGTCAAGCTGTCTTAGCAAGCATTTCTTTTTTATTGCTGTTCACAATCAGCATCTTCTCTCACTCGGCACATAACATCTTGCACTTCGCAATCCAAGTAATCGCACAACATACCTATGGTATTCGTAGAAACAGGCAAGCCCACTTTGAGCCTGTTGTATGTACCACCGCCGATTTTCAGCTTATGTTTCAGTGCGTATGTGGAAATGCCTTTTGCTTCCATCGTTTTCCATAACGGGGAATATGAGATTGACAAGGAAAAGCACCGCCTTTGCTACTTTTCCTATAAGTATGCGCCAAAATTGGTCAATAGCGTGATTGACCAATTTTGGTCTATATGTTATACTAAGCTAATTATAGTATTGTGTTTGCAATACAATACGGGTCAAAATCCTCACGGTGATAAAATAAGAGCTGATGGCAAGCAATTAGCGATTTTCGTTTTTATAAATAAATTAAAACAAAGGGGAGTATTTATGGCATTGATAAAATGTTCGGAATGTTCAAAAGAAATTAGCGACAAAGCCGAATCCTGTCCAAATTGCGGAAATCCGAACGAAATACAGCATCTTGTCACAAAAGAAGCTGAACGTGCAACATTGTCGGCTAAACTTGTGCTACTTACATTACTCAACACACAGGCTATGTCACATTTGCTATTATACGATCGATGACTGTTTCCCACGGTTTCGACTCGATTACCGGAATACCTAATTTTTCGCACATACTCGACAGCCGTTCCCCATACCTCACACTGATATCCGCTCTAAATTGCTGCAAGTCTCCGCCCTCTCTTGAAAGAAGATTTTGCACAATTTGATTCTGGTCTGATTCCAGAATTACGAGCGACTGAACTTTGGGAGAATTGAAGGACATTGCAAACTCTGGGTCTACAAAATCGCCCTCAATAATTACAGGCATATTTGATTCAAGGTGATTTTCCGCAATCGCCTTTAATGCAGGTACAATTTCTTTACTAACGCTAATCAGCCAGTCAACATTGCTTTCAATGCCGATGTCTTTCCAGTCTACCCCTGTTTCCCAATAATGAATTGCAGGAAAATATTCCCTGATTGTCATTGCTTTAATTGCTTGGCAGACATCATCTGCTTCCATGACGTTCACGCCGTATATACTGGCAAGCTCATAAGCAACTCTTGATTTTCCGATACCGGAAGCTCCACCTATGAATAATACTGTCCAATTTCTGTCCATCTTCACTACTAAGAGCCTCCATAAAATTATTCGCTTTATCTCAATTACTGTAATGTGCAAAGTTTATCATAATTTAACAGTTAAAACAACTCTTTCGCTCCCAATTGCCGCCGTGAACATTTGCATCGCATGTTGATGCGACAATATTTATATTACGGGATTGTTTCAAAACGCAAATCTACGAATACTTCAGCCGCTCCACCTCGACAATGGAAACATTATTCTCCATCGGTGCATATTTTTCAGCATAATCGGAAAAGCGTCGCTTTGTGAAAATAAAAACATGACTATTATCAAACGTGTTTGCCATGCTGACCGCTTTAAAGATTTTTCTATACTCATCTTTTTTGCAGTTCTCAGCCGGGTCAGCAAAAACTTTTACAAATACTGCTTTATCGCCATTTCGGTGGATAACATCAAACGTATATTTGAAATCTCCCATCCTCACAGTTTGAGGTGCATATATTATTTTTTCATTGATTTGAAAAACTGCCCAAAAATTTGTTTCATTAACTCGTGCATTAACATAGGCAAACGCTTTTTGTAAATGAAAGACGTGGATCTCTGTTGCAATAATACTTTTGACGATGCTTTCTGTCACATCCACATTGCCTACGGCTATTTCAGATTGGTTTATATAGACGTACTTATACCAAAGGTTAAAATATGAGTTAGCGAAAACATAGGCTGTCTTTCTAGTGCCTTTCTTGGACTTTTCTTTCTCAATCTTTATTATTCCAACCGACACAAGAACAGAAATGTAGTTATCACATTTATTATAGGCGTACCCGGTGAACTTACCGATTTCGCTGATTCTATGATTCCCATTTGCGATGGCGTACAAAATAGAATGATAAATCTCCGGCTTTCTGAAGTACCTGCCCATTAAATTAGGCATAAACTCGACGAAAACAGATGAACCGACAAGAAGCGCCCGCATATTATCTTCAAAAGCTTTTTCTTCGTCATATTCTTTCAATATTTTCGGAATACCGCCGCTTGCTACACAAAGTCCGAGTGTGTCAAACTTTGACAGCGATGGAAATACTTTTATACATTCAGGGATTGAGAAAAAACTAACCCCAATGCAGTGATAATTGTCAGCCAGCCCATCTATATTATCAGTCGGTTGCGCTAACAAAAATACTAGAGGACGAGTATTAAAATCTTTGCAGATATTTTCAAAAAAAGAATTTATAAACCGCTTGTATGATGAAACCGAACTGAGGTCATCAAGGATAATAAATTTATATTTATCGGATAGTTCCCGAAACGCATCGTCCCATCTCTTAGCGGATTTACCTGTCGCCATCGTCACCTTATTAGCAAACAGTTTTTCAGCGATGCTTTCTTCAAGTCCGGCAAATGAAAAGTAAAAGCACCGTTTGTCTTTGAAGCAATCAAGTATAAGTGTAGTCTTGCCACAACCGGACAGTCCCGATACAACAGCAACGGTCTTTAGCTCTCTCCATTTTCCATCTCGGCGAGCATATTGCTTTATAGTATTTTTGATTGGATAAAATCGGGCAATATTCATATTGACAATCCTCATGGTTTATTATGATATTTGTCATTATACGGCAAGATATTTGCGTTATCAAGGTAATTGCTCTTGAAAACGCAAATATATTTTTGCTCATAATCCTTGAAGTGTCTATGTTTTAGACATTTTGTAAAAATATTTTTTCAAAAGGGGTACTGAAAGCACCCGTAAACTGTGCTGGTTAGTAAGGGGGTTATATTAAAAACAAACTAAAATGAAATGAGGTTATCCATGTTTAATTTAATGGCACTACCTACCACCGAGCATAAATCGGACGGCTCACTACCACGCATGACACCGAAGCAACGCCGAGCAGCAGTCAAGTTAATCTGGAATATCTGTTCCAACTACGACAACGGCAACTGCTTATTACTGGATTATGGCGAAGAATGTATCTGTCCGCAGACCATTTCTTTTTCGGTAAACTGCAAATTCTTCCGGCACATAATACTTGAAGATGCCGATGGATTATCACTAAAAACAGAACTTTTCCGTGACGATACGGTGAAAAAATGTGTGCATTGCGGAAAGGTCTATCAATCAAAATCCAACAATGCCAAATACTGCGGGGACTGCTCAAAAAATGTTCTGCGAAAACAGAAAGCCATGTATGCACGAAAACACAGGGCAAAAATAGAAAAGTAGAGGTCAAAACAGCTAGTAATTGCAATGGGTATGAGCGTCAAAACTGAGGGGTAGGTATATCAGCACTCAAAGTAAGAAAATCTTAAACTTGTGGACATTTCGTCCACCGCCTGTGCAAAGGCAAAAATCATTGAAACTACAGGAAAGGAGCGATAATTATACCGCAATATGCAATAATGCGCTTCGCCAAACAAAAAGGCAGCTTCGGCGCACTTGAAGCCCATCACGAGCGCACTAAGGAAAAATATGCAAGCAATCCCGATATTGATACCAACCGCAGCAAGCACAATTTTCATATCATCACGCCGGGAGCATCATACAAAAAAGAATCGGATAGCCGCATTGAGTCGGCAGGATGCCGTACACGCAAGGATAGTGTACGGTTCGTGGACACACTCATTACCGCAAGCCCCGATTTCTTCAATGGTAAAAAGCGTGATGAGATTAGAGCATATTTCCAGACTGCGGTTGATTTCCTGTCGAAGAAAATCGGCAGAGGCAACATATTTACTGCTGTTGTCCACCTAGACGAGCGGACACCGCATATGCACTTATGCTTCACGCCGATTACAGAAGATGGGCGATTATCCGCAAAGGACATCATCGGCAACCGGACACAACTTATAAAATGGCAAGACAACTTCTTTGAGCACATGGTAAAGGCTTTCCCGAATATCGAGCGTGGCGAATCCGCCAGTAAGACCGGACGGCGGCACATTCCGACCAGAGTATTCAAGCAAGCCGTCCGGCTGACACGGCAAGCGGCAGTCATCAGGGAAACTCTTAAAAGCATTAATCCACTCAATGCAGGGAAGAAAGCTGATGAGGTTACTGCGATGCTCTGCAAGTTCTTCCCGAACATGGAGCGTGTTGAAACGCAGATTCGGAAATACAAGCATGAGATTGACAGTCTTGAAAAAGAAAATGCTGTACTTGCAAAGAAAGCCATATCTGGTGAAAAAATCAGTATTGCCGAGCAACTAAATCAAAATAAACTTCGTAGCGACTATGACGAACTAAAACGGTTTGTTGATTCGCTACCGGACGAAATCAAACAACACGCAAAGCAGAAACAGATAATAAAAAATAAAGAAATTGGAGGATAAGGATTATGTGTACATACAGGATTGAATTGACATACCAATCATGGCACAATTCCGCAGCAAATGAGGATTATGGCAAAGAAAAATGTAAGCGAACAGGCGCAGGTTATTGAATTTTCAGAAAAGCAGATAGAAATATTTGCAAGGCGGCTGTTGCCGGAGATAAAGCGGTTCTTCGCTGATGGAAATGTACAGCGAGAATTTGAGGAGTGGCGGAGGAAGCAGGAAAGCGGAATAGTGGAAAAGTAAAGAAAGTGGCGGTATGGGGTGATATATGACTATCATAGGCATACATCACCCTCTTTTATTTCTCTCACGATAGTGATATAGTGAACACAAGGCATTTGAGGTGGGGTTGGCGAGTAGCTATAGATGATCTGCGAAAAGGAGTAATTATGATCATACCTAAGCAAAAAATACAAGTATTTATCAGTTCTGCGTGTGGTGACGAGCCTGAGAAGCAGAAGTATAACTATGTGCGTGCAGCGCTAAAAGTAATAATTGAATCAACCGAATTTGCAGAGGTGTATGTCTTTGAATCCGAAGGAGCATCCACGGCTTCTGCCGGACGGCACTATACATTTGCGTTGGAAGACAGCGATGTATGCATATTTCTGATTGATAATAGCGATGGTGTACCAGATGGTGTGCAGAAGGAAATTGATACGGCAAAAAAACATGGGATCAAGTCACTGTTTTACTTTTGTGCCCAGTCCTCAAAGGAAGAAACGCCGTTACAAAAGAGCTTAAAAGGCGCACAATTCGCCAAAAGCGTAGTTGTACACGATTTTAAGGATTTTATCAAAAGAGGAGCAGTAGATTTAGTAAATGATTTGGTATCGATGTACAAACACTATTGCAAAGGGCGATTAACATTGTGCGAGGAGTTCCTAACAGAGCAATCACCCGATATCGTAGATATTGAACTAGCTACCTACTCAGACAATATAGCATCGAAGGATGTGCTTTCCAATATCGACTGTTGTGTTGAATACTTCACTAAACTGATTCTTGAACTATCATTTGAAGAAGATAAGAAAACAGGGGATATAGATCGATTCTGCGCAGCATTTCTTCCTGTATTGTTTGAAGGCGCAACTGTTAACAAAGATAGCTTAGACTCCTTATTAGCTGTAATTGAGAAGCATCAAACGACACAACATTTCGCAGTCACAAAAAAAAGATACGAAGCCATTATGGAATATTATTCCGGAAATCTAGAGGCCTGTGTATGCAAACTAAATGAAGCATTGCAGACAGCAAAAGCAGGCGGCTTGCCTGAATGGCTTACAAAGGACATACTTATTGATTTGCGGAATCAAAACTCATTTCTTAAAGAAAGCCAAAATATTTTTCCTTGGACAGAATATCAAGAGGAATTAGATAGCAGTAATGCTCTGTTATATTATCCTCTGCTGGATAGGCTTGATAGTAATTTCTATCAAGGCATAATAGATGAAGCCATAAAGTACAAAATTCAGGATCTGGGAACGATTAATCTTGGTCATGGGTTAAGTACACACATCAAATCACTTGCGAGCATTTTTGTTTTGTCAATGTATAACGGCTCACTTAGCCATTTGCGATTATTATACAAAAGAGTCAAGTACATTACATTTTATTGTGCCTCAAGGTATTCAAATTGGAGCATAAAGAAACTGCTGCTGAAAACTGTTGTTGTTGATGGGAGGAAAAAGGAAATAGATGGCATTATCCGATGCTTTGATGACTTGCGTAGCAGAATGAATGAAAAGGATGCAAATGAGATATATGCTTTTGCAAATAATAACCCGATTCGACATCAAAAGATAATTGCAAAACTGGAAGCGTTTAAGATTACCTGCTATTATATGGATAATGATAACTTCAACAATGCTTGGGTGGAACTGCATGAGTTTATTTCCCGATGGATTGAAGACAAGGATTCAACAATCGTTATAGGGAATAACATTTTTGCGACTCTTGAAGAGTGCTATTTACGTATCTCACAAGATCAACTTATCGATATCATATGCAAATGCATTAGTAAGAAGAAGTGTAGGTTTTATGAGGAATTATTCAAATTAGTTCGTAAGTGTGTCACCCTCGATAGCGCATCTTCCGATAGTGTATCAATGTTATTAGAAGCAATCATAAATATCGTGCGAAATCCAAATGAAAGAGCGCAAATCAATAGCCTGAATGCAGCACTATTTACACTTAGGAAGAAAAATAGAGTGCTGACAGAGGTGCTTGATAAAGCGGTTTCAGAAGAAATGCCGGATTTCTATAATGGTATTTATCGTTTGGAGACATCTATTGAAGAAGATGCAGATATGTCTGTCTTTTTAGAATCATACATTGCTCAAGTGCATTCGGAAAACGAAACCCAAGGGATAGGTGGAAGCTATTTTGGACGTGGAGATCAACCACATATTTCAATAAAACGTATTTTAGAGCGCAGTACAGTTAAGATCTCTGAGTACCTAATAGATTCTGCTTTTAGGGAAGCATGTGATACGTTATTACGGGATTCACAAGTAATCGAGGCTAAGGTGGATGCAATAGAGCTACTGGTTTATTTGGTAAAATCTCAACCAAACATTAAAGAGCGAAATAATAAAGAACTGGCAGAATTACTATCGAATAAACCGAAGATCGAGTCGGCACATTCAATAATGACTAATCTAAGCGAAACCAATCTTCACCTCTCAGCGCTTTTTCTATATATTTGCTTGGGTGAAAATGTAATTGCAGGTTTGCTTGAAACACTAGCTGAGATTAGAGACGATGCTTCATCGAATTTGAGGGCAAGCGTAATTATGTTGAACTATTTAGAAGCTGACAGCGCACCCCTACCGGACATCCAATTGGAGCATATAATTTTACAGCAATCAATAAAATGGTCTGTAGACACTACCCTAGATATTCGATGGCATGCTGTTTTGATTCTGTTTTCCTTACTGAGAAATGATGAGAACAAAAGCATAATATGTAATCAGTTGGTTAAGCTTATGGACAATGATAATGTCTATATTAAGAATAGGATTCTACGCAAAATACACTTGCTGAAAAATATTGATACCGATACATATAAATACATTATTCAAAAGGGAAATGTTGACACAAATTATGTGGTACGCCTAGTTGCTAATGAAATTAGTAACGAAAATACATAACTGTGTTGCGCAGTCAAACAGAGAGAGGAGGAAAGCCTGTGATTCCACTTAAACTGGAAACATTATTAGCAGATCGTGTAGTTGAGAGCGACCGTGTGGAATATAAACGTGGGTGGAATCCGACTGAGACTATAACCACTATTTGTGCATATGCCAATGATTTCAGCAATACCAATGGTGGATATATTGTCATCGGCATTGAGGAAAAATATGGTAGACCCATTTTGCCACCTGTCGGAATTGATGAAGATCAACTGGATGCAATCCAACAGGAATTGTTCCAATATTGCAATTTTATATCGCCGCGATATATACCACTGACAGAGATTGTACAACATCAAGGTAAAAATCTAATATATTTGTGGTGTTCTGCCGGAGATGACGGACCGTACTCGGCTCCTGAAGACGTTCTATCAAAAAACAAGCACAAAGAATACTGGATTAAGCCTTCCTCCGTTAAGACAATTGCTAAAGGCGCAGAGCTTTCTGAACTGTTCAGTGAATTCAACTCGATTCCTTTTGACGATAGGGTAAATCGTGAAGCAAACATTGATGATATTCGCCGTGGGCATTTGGAAGATTTTCTTGTAGAAAGTAACAGCTCTTTAGCAGCAGAGATTAACAGAAGGCCACTAGAAGATATGTTAATCGCTCTTGAAGCTGCTAACAAAACGGATATAGGCATAGAGATTCGTAACATCGGATTACTTATGTTTGCAGAAAAGCCACAGAAGGTTTTACCTGGCGCACAAATTGAGTTGATACGTTTCAATTCACGTGATGCAGAAGGCTCCGACGATTTCACTGAGAAAATTTTCACTGGACCAATCCAGAAACAAGTGCGCGACGCACTTTCATATATAAATGCAACGCTGATAGAGGAAAAGGTTATCAAGCATCCTGACCGTGCCGAAGCTGATCGATTTTTCAACTATCCGTATAGTGCTTTGGAAGAAATCCTTGTTAACTCCATTCTGCATAAATCATACCGGATATATGAGCCCGTAGAGATTAGGATTTATCTTGATTGCATTAAAATCATTAATCACCCCGGTCCGGAGAAATCGATAAGCATGGATGATTTGATTAACGGCAAAGCTATAAGCAGGCGTTATCGTAACAGAAGAATAGGGGAATTTTTAAAGGAAATCGATTTATCCGAGAAAAGGTCGACTGGTATTACAAAGGTCTTAAGATCGTTGAATGCAAATGGATCGCCACCACCGGAGTTTGAAACAAATGATGCGCGTGAATATTTGATTGTCGTGATTCGCCAACATGAATCATTTAAGTCGAATGAGGTAATAAGTGAGGCAATAAATGAGGTAATAAACGAGACGTTAAGAATGACCATACATGACGTTGCATCCAGACATGCGATAATTACTGGGATAATGAAAGAAAGACCAGGTATTACAAAGATTCAACTCGCTCTGCAAACAGGTATTTCAAAGGCAACGCTTGAGCGTGATATAAGCACTCTAAAGATGAAGGGTATAATCCAGCGAACAGGTTCAAGAAAATCGGGCTTTTGGGAAGTGATTGGGTAAGAACGAAAATTTACACTAAGTCCTCGTAACTAGAGGAAAAACTCCAACACAAACCCACTCGCCATCGCATAATAGTTCGCCTTTGGCGACAATTGGCGTGCCAATTGTTCTAAATCCGAACTTTTCACCGAACATAAAAGTAATTGGTGACTGCTTCGGATTTTTGCACTGGTTAGAGTGAAAACTATAAAAAAAAAGGAGCGAACTCCGTAGGACAAAATGTCCCGAAGTCCGCTCTCTATTTTCATTTAGCTTGTTGCTCTTTTTCGGCTTGCGCCTGTTGTGCTTTCCATTTTTCAAAAGCCTGTTTGCCTTCATCGCTATTGAAAGCCGATTTTCTTTGACAAAAAATCAACAGCAGTTTGGAAAAACGCTTTGACTTCTTCACTTTTTTGTCATTGAAAAAATCGGGACTTGCGGTAATGAGCGTATCAATAAATCGGAACACACTGTTTGACCGCATCATCACGGAATACTGATGGGTTATATGGTATGTGGTTTATCTCCTTTATTTATGGGGATTGTATTAAAGTTTTATTATGATAAAATATTCTTGCTAGCTTAATTATCTGCATCGGTGACATTAAGTAGAGTGCGTTGATAAACTACGCCATAGCAAATTGGGTGCAAAATTTCTCTAAAATCATCCGTTTCAATAAATAGCGCAGGAGAGTCCTTAGCACGTGAGCTATATTCAT
>Ga0209755_10008268_pt1 | contig 11148 bp, 6 predicted proteins | sample TergutCo191P1_FD_187301 | JGI IMG/M metagenome (GOLD analysis project Ga0209755, IMG submission 187301) | Cornitermes sp. P1 segment gut microbial communities from Petit-Saut dam, French Guiana - Co191P1 (SPAdes) (version 2) | ecosystem: Host-associated > Arthropoda: Insects > Digestive system >... | reverse complement strand
ATCCAATATTTTAGATGTAACTTATACAAACTTGGCCGGCACAATAGTACCCATGCACCCACATCACCCTCCCTACTCAGCACACACGAGATCTCGTACCCCCATCCAACCCCAACCCCCCTCCAGCATACACAAAACACATGCCAAAGTATAGCTGCTTACAAGTTTGTTGTCAATCTATCAACCTGAAGATGGCCATAAGAGCCGAAACATGTAGCTGATCCTAGTAATAAATGACATATATCTAACCACCAGATAGTTGTGTTCGACAGTTAATTTAATCCAATTATAGTTTATAAAGACACAACGGAGATGACGAACCATATGATTGTGTGTTGTGTATTTAAGGGTTATACCAAATGACACACTTCTCTGAAGAATTTATCGAAACTAGGGTATCAAAATTAGGTAACATGATTAACAGTAATATGTATAATACGAATTTGGTAAACAGGTAAATTTGACATATCAACCATAATGCCTTACTTTGCCATTTTGTTGACACTGAGGTGGAAACACAATTTTGCCTTGGTGGCAGAAATTTCTGAACCCCAGAAAAAATGCCTGAAAACCCTCATCTTTAAAAGGATATTATGTCAGAGATGTGTGAATTTTTTATTTTCTTGCATTCTGATTTCTTCCACAGACAGACACACCCCTACATACACAGTAGTTCGGTATCACACACAGAAATACACCCCCACCCCACCCACCCACAGTGGTATCAAGCATCTTAAACACTATGAAAATTTGCATGAGCTTTAAATCTATGGAACCACACACTTCTCCTTCTTATTCTGTTAGCTTTACAACCATTTATGAGTTTTGGCTTTCTCAAACAGGTCATTCCAAACTTCCCTATTCAGTGCCAGTTCTTTCCAATTTTTCAAATTCACCACCTTCATATCATTACACATATCATCCAGCCACCTTATTCTTGGTCTTCCTGTCAGGTTCCCATTCTAATATTTTTTTTTACCATCAAAAAGGAGTTCATTTTTTGTATGTGACCTAACCATCCGATCCTTTGAGCTTTAAAAATCTTATGATATCTGCTCCATCAATCAAACAATCCAGTTCAGCATTACTTCAATATTCTCCAGGTATATTCCCCATATCATAGTGGGCCAAATATTTTTCTTAAGATCTGCCTTTCAAATATACTGAGCCTACTTTTATCATGTTCGTTGAGAGTGCACATCTCAGGGGCATATGTAACTACAGGTCTTATAAGGGTTTGTTATTCTTTTTAACAATTTTGATCTTACAAGTTTGCATTTGCATATTATGTTCTGTTTCCTTTGTAAATTCTCTCATAAACTTCAGGTTACACATGGAACCATCCATGACCACCCACATACTTACCTTCTGGATCACTAGCCTTTACATTCATGTCTTCAAAAAGACAAATTTTGCTTATATTGTAATCAGGCCTTTAAAGTTTTTTTCTCTCTTTATCGCTAACAGCTGAAGTACATAAATTGAATTCTCAAGGAAATTAAATTAGAATCTGGCCACTTTCAAACTTCATAATTTTCATTTGACTTCTAAACCTATGGTCTGTCTCTTATGAGGTGGTCTTCCACTTCGTCACTCAGATGTTCTCCAGTCATTATTATGGGGAAAATGAAGGTCAAAATAACACTTATAACAGCACAAAGACACAGCTGATTAAACAAATGCCCCTCATTAACAACTACAACACAGACGTCAGAGGGAGTGACTGTGTGTGCTACTTCCCAGCAGTATTCCACTGCCATCTCCTCCTGCATCAGTGCATCCTCATTTCCATATGGATAAATGTAGTGTGCATTTCAAAAGATTTTTATTTTAATTTTTCAGTTATTTTTGAAAAATTACATGTCTGAAATATTACAAACTTAAAATGTATAAGTAGTGGTGTGTCTGTATGTAACAACACCTGATCACTGTATGCCTATGTGGTTGACATCCGGTTTTTCTTTCCATACAATATCTGAATATCAACATTTAGTAAACTGCTGTCTTTGAAGGTAATAAACTTCTTCTAAAATATAGCCTTCTTACATACTACATATATACAAAATCATGTTTATATATTACTTAAACAACTTGACTCCATTTGTGATGTTGCGACAGGTTGTCACCAATATAAAACAGACTACATTAAACTGATGACAATTCCACACTGACACTCAAAAAAATTAATGCACCACAACCTTATAGTTGATAAGTTAGTACATCTCATGGTAAAAGAAGCTATGCATATAATTTGTTCAAGACACTACAAAAATGAGTCCTCACTAATTTCAATTCATTTGGACTCATCTACTTTGATCCTTAAAATTCCCTCATTAATACTGCACACTTCTAAATGGTTGCATTAAAATCTCTACAAAGATTGACTCTGTACAAAATTTAACAACAGTATATCATGTACATGTTGTTTATGAAATGTGAAAGATAATAGGCTAGGAGTTATGAGGAACAAACTGGTTTGTGAGCTTGTGTAATGTAACACCCCAGTATTTGACAGAAAGACTGAATCACTAAATTAAATGACCAAGTATTTCACCTTTGCATTCAAACAGTCCTGATATCTCTTGGCAGAGAGGTCAACTATCATTATTGCCATTTCTCATGCTTTTCCTCAGACACCTCCAACAAATACTCTGACAATATAACTGATTTCTTCACATTTTTCCCAGCTCACAACATCCTACCATCCTTACTTGTCATGCTGTATTACCTATGCAGCTGTCTACACATACACTGAAAAATAACACTTGGTAGTAGGTTTGGTACAGTACAACCACAAAGACCAGTAAAGGCAGTCTCCACCAAGCTGAGCTCTGAACTAGCTAGCTCTCAATTCAAGCCAAACGTCATACTGTAATAAAAATAACTTTAAGCTCCATAATAATCTGAAATATACAGGACACAAAACTTAAGTTTTACAGATAATACTACAGTCCATAATTTTGACAGTGATAAATATACAGAAAAATTCATTCATATGTTACATATGAAATAAATGTATCTCACCAAGTATACATTTTGAATATGAATCAAGAGGTTCTTATAACTAAACATACATTGACTGTTGAAACAATATGAAATATAGTTATTTAGTGACTAAAAGCACAAAAAAAAATGAGTTCACCACCTGCAAACAGCATAAATGTGCCGTACATCACAAATAATTTAATTAAGCTCTATCATCTACAAAAATTACTAGAATGGATAGCATCAATTCTGAATATGAGAGAACAGTGCATATTGTTGTACACCTACACTCAGAACTGCTGTATTGTCATGATAATGGATGTTAATACTAGCTACCTTTCTGGTAATAGAAACTGATGGTTCAACAGCACTAATACCAAAGCCCATCAGTGGAAAGGATCTTGTGCCAGTTCAGTCCACTTCACACACTCGCAATACTAATGAGTAGTAGGGGTTAGAATGTGGGAATCTGCCCATGAGTTGTATTTGGTATATTTTAGGTCTGATTCATGCAAGTGACACACATGCAAATTTTGTCCACTTTGTTAGAAGCAACCTTATTCTTTCTGAGTCACAGTAAACCACCACAAGATGCTGCAAATTAACATATGACTACAGCATAAACTATTTTACCATGCTGCAAACAACTTATAATGACCAGAGCATTTGAATATACGATGGTTGTACGGTAAGTCATGAGCATACAGAAATTTTGAACAAATGCAAGGCAATAATGGAATGCACTACACGCTAATCATGATGCTGACCCGGTCACATGGTCACATTTTGGCGCGAGGAAATAGTTGGCCAAGGCCGCTGACAGCGGGTTCAGGCTCCAATGTAGAAAATTTTTTAGGCCCCGCAACAAGGGCGTACCCGCTAAAAATCTTTACACTAAATCGGAAAGACCGACTCTCATACTGCAGTGACTTGGGCTTGGTATGAAATGGTTAGTTTGCACAATCGACGAATAATGATACTGTCGAGAAAGCCAAAAACATGGTACACAGAAGTGCTCCAGGCCCCTTCCAGACCATCGGGCCCCGGAAATTTGCACAGGCTTCCTCTGACTCGTCAGCGACGTAGCTGGCAACGACACGTGGTTTCGACAACATGCAGGAGTAGCTTTCTTGTTAAGGAGAAAATCTGCACATTGGATATTCATTTACGAAGTCAGCGTGCATAAGGAGGCGTTTGCTCTGGCGCTAGCAGTGTCAGATGATGGAAGAGCATTTTCAACACAGACAACTCGTGAACAACGCCATCGCCGATCAGCGCCGTAATAGTGGCCCGCGAATGGCCTCTATCGAGACAAAGGGGAAAAAGGATGAGCTCATCGCAGAACATCGACGAGTGACAATCACGCAAATGAAAGCAGAAACTGTAATGATGCAGCGTGGTGTCCACGAGAAGGCCTAATACCGCTAGATTCCTCGTTGCCTTAAGGGAACAAACTTCAGCGATACAAAGTTCCCTCACATATCCTGTATCGGTATTATGTAGAGAGCGACAAAACACTTCACAGTATCGTGACAGGTGGCGAAGGCTGGTTTCGTCGCTTTGATCCGGCAACAAAACGACCAAGCACATAATGACATAACAAAGTATCGACCACGAAAAGAAGCCGAAAACAATGCCCTCAGCCCATAAGGCTATGGGAACTGTCTTTAGAGAAGTGGAAAGATGCATACTGGTCGAGATTTGCCACAAGGGGAAACAATGCTGCTCCTTACCTCCAGACGATTCAGGAACTTCCTCCTGCACTGCGAGACGAAGGTCCAGGGGGGGGAAAAAAAAACATACACCTGCACCACAACGCACGGTCCACACTGCTCCTGTGCGCGTGGCGAGGATTTAGACGAACAGCTTAACTTCTCAGCCCCCTACCCCAACCTCCAAGAGATCACGCCTTTTAGTCACCCACGGGACGTTAGAAGTGGTCCAGGAAGCCGTATGTCGTTGTCTACGAATTGCTGAAACGGTGTTATCGGAGGGATTTTCAAACTTCTAGAACGGTGCCACAAATGCAGCGATCTGGATGAGGATTCTGTACAGAAACGAATACTGTGCACACAGACTGCACTGATATGTTTTTTTTTTATATTCATACCTTTATTTCAGAATGAAATTATCTGACTTTCCATCCGGCCCGTGTATAATCAACTACGAAAAGATAATGTTGGATGTTGTAGTTCTTATTCACCATCCCCATCACCGCCAACATATTATTATTATTATTATTATTATTATTATTATATTCAGTAACTTAAACACGGAGCTTTCAGGAATACAACTGCATTACTGTTCCTTAATTATTGCGTTATGACAGCCAATAACGACGCACAGGACAAACATCTGCAGTCATTCTGTATCAAACCAGAAAACAGCAGGGCATATTGAACAAGCTACCATACTTCCTGCATTACAACTTTCACACACAGCACAAAGACCTTATCATATATATATTACTTCCTGCCTGAATGATAATTTGAAAAGAAAAATGGAGTGAAGTTTACAAGGTGAGAAGGAACAAGGTCAGTGGGCCAACATGCACCTTGTTTATTGGAATGTGGCGTACAAGGAAGGGGAAACTGCCAGATGAAAACATGTAACATTCCATACCTTCTGAATTACGCCCTAAACTGTACCACTTTCACTTACTACACTTCAGTAACATTCAATCCACTGTCACTATATATAACTATTCATGATGTTTCAAAACTGGTGTATGAAAATGAAATGTGTAGAATTTCCAAATAAATCTCAGTTTGCAGTGTAATATTACTTGTAAATTTTCAATCATATTAGGAATCATATAACTTTCAAACCACAAGAACAACACTCAGGTAAAATTCCAAGCTACTAATTTAACTTTGTACTCCTTGCATACTGCTCATCCTGCACAGCTGAAATGTATACAGTGACAGTGATCCCTCACATTCAGAAACAACACAGCTATATGTCCTGAATTAGGATGCATGTCCACTGAAATGATCAATCATAAATTTGTAAAGGTGCTTGTTTCTTATATCACTGCTGGAACCAGTGAAAATCAACAAACACGTCAACCCTTTACCTGCTAACATGGAGAATATGGTGAGCTATGAATAATGCTAGCAAAGGGCAGATGGGATTTAACTTGGTGTTTAAAGGTTTAGTCTCAAGACCTGCTCTAGAAAAATTTAAAGCATGCCACAGTGCAGCAGACAGACATAAAGCTCAAGAACATGAGCTACAAGCAGAAATCCAGCTTTCAACCCTGATTTCCAGTAGAATCTCTTCTCCCTCTCCCACCTCTCCTACTGGCAGTTACAATGATCTTAATCTGCTACTGCAAGACAGTGTGCATAATTCTGTCACAGTGCACAGTGACACTACCCAGTGTGAGCAGAATATAGCAGCACAGAATGTCCTAGCAACTGTCACTGCCTTACTCGACATGGTTGGGGCACAGCAATTCACCACCACATGAAAACAAAGGCAGAGCTCCAATCTCTGCCATGGGTTTCAGATCTACTATTTCACACTGTTATGCACTATCCACAGCACTAATTAGCGCCCTATCAATAGCCTTCATCAGCTGCTGTATCTCTGGTAATCACAAATCTAGGCCAGGTCATGTGAGTGTGCAAGCAGCTAGCTATAAGTGCTCCCTAATTATGTTCACTTGAAACATCAGTTCATGCCTGTTAGGTTTATTCAACAATGCTGTATCAACTGCAAATGCCAAATTAAAAAAAAAACACTACAACGATCAAAAATCATAACAAGTATGGATGTGGGCAAATGAATTACAGAATAGGTACCTCACAGCACTGTTGTAACCATTCTTTGTATGGCATAAAAAAAGTTTCTTACACTAAGTGAAGGTCAAGTCTTATGACATCTGAAACAAAATAATGAGAGTAACTGTATATACAAATAAGGTGAATGACAAGTGGATTTTGTGCTATATGTGCTGAATAATGACTAATCGATGCTTGATGCATCCTTTTTATTATGTGTTGTGTGGGACTTGTGTTCGATGTGGCAAATTTGGCAACTCGGGGCATTTGCTACATATTGCTTGCATTTAGTTATTCTGTACTTGCTTACATTTCTGGAAGTGTCAACTTCATTATTTGCTTACTTTGAAATCCCATTTTCTGTTGACAAGTCCATGATTATTTTTGTAACAATCATCAGGACGAAATAAAATACTCTGCAAAAAACTGCATGTATAAGTAACAAAACACAATGTACACAAAATGCTAGTTGAAAAAGCTCCTGGGAAGAAACCACTTGGGAAACAAAAGAATGGAAGAACCATATTAAACTTCTGAAATATGAAGTTTGGCTGAATGATATACACAAATTCAATTCTTAACTCATATCCAACACACATTTTGCTCCATTACGAACACCAAATGGTTAATGTTCCATAGAGAAATAACTGCTGTTTACTGTAACAATCACATGAAATGCACAGATAGTCCTGTAGGCAATATGCAGAGCTTCATGATGTCAAAGCAAGCTTTACTACACTTTCAAGTTATTAATGGTACAAACTATCAAGACAACTTGGACTCAACTTATTCAGGATGGGTAAAATGATAGGTTCTTGTCTTAACTGTTGGGTTTTTGGGTTTCATATACCTCTAAACTCCTGCACCATAAGAGGCTTAACATTCTGCACTTCCCTTAAGGAACTGAGAGAAACAAAGGAATCACTTGATCAAGACACCTGACTTCCTGAGCCAAGATACCACAACAGCACACAATTCAGCTTAGATATTAGGTAGTTGTACCAGTTAACAATTAACCCTTTACCTGCTAACATGGAGAATATGGTGAGCTCCAAATAATTCTAGCAAAGGGCAGATGGGATTTCACTCGGCATTTAAAGGGTTATCATACTGCTATTGTTTTTGTTTAAAAGAATGTTGATAAGCTCACTTAGTAGCTTATGTGATAACACAATCTTTGAAAGTCTACAGACGTCAGGACACATCACCTACCATAACAGTTTCCTAAGCATATAGTTGGATTACCTCAGTCAGTATACATTTTATGTATAAATGCATCACTAAAAAAGCATGTTCAAAGAAGGACAAAGAATCCATGTTAAGAAGTAAAATAATTAAGAATTATGTGGTTATCATTTTATTTTGCATATGATCCTAGATATAGAATTATCACTGCACACAATGGTAATAGTAATAGTAATAGTAATAGTAATAGTAATAGTAATAATAATAATAATAATAATAATAATAATAATAATAATAATAGCTGCAAAAAGTATGACACTGTTATCATCAGGGAATTAGGTAAGTGTCCTACCAGGCAAAATCTTTTAATTACAAAACTACGAGCTTCAAAACAGAAAAAATCAAATATGGATCCTCCACAGAAGTGAAATGAAGGTTTTCAATTAATGGTGTTACTTATCTCTCACACCCATGTCACTGCTAGTATTATACTCTGAGTCGTGCAGAATTTTACCAGTCCCAATACAAACAGTTACTTTTTTTTTTTAAACCTTCCAACTCACTCTTTATACTTCCTGCCAGGTTACCATCCTAGTTACACTAGTTATGGGGTGACACATGCAGCATTACTCAGCACGATACATGATATGGATGTACTAGTAATGCTATTCAGTCTTGGGGGTGGTGGTGGGGGGAAGAACCATACCTAACTGCACTTCAGTTCTTCAAGTAGCTGTACCAATTGCGGTGATAGGGGATTATTATATAAACAAATTAAAGAAAATGGATGTGTACACCAACAACTACATCTTCATGGTCAAGCAGGTCTAGAGGACGTGTTCTGTTAGGACTGCCCAACCCTGAAGATGAAAGCGTTACAGTCCTTCAAAACAAGAGTAACTATAATAGTCACATGGTGTAATATCCCATTATTCAGCAACAGTGCTGTCAGAAACTCAAAACTTGCAACTACCTATCTACCTTAATTGCTTCATTATCCAACATGATATGTGCAAAAGGGTTTGTATTAACAGCACAGTACCCCACATCTTAATCACTGATCATGCAGTCACACCTCCTCTTTCCAGCTTGCAAAGACAGAGAAATGATAACTGGACAGAAATAGTAATTTCTTAACACTACAGATCTTTTCTTTGGTGTGTCATTCAAGATTCAGTTCATACTGCACTGCAAACATACACACAGTCTTCATTATAAAACCTTTAGTTCTGTACAGGGAAATAACATGTGATTGTTCTGAGAACTGTATGAAGCACATAAATACACTGTATCATAAGGCAACCACCTAACTTTAAAGGGTCAATGCCATATACTTTGTTGTAGCGCCACTTTACACAACAATTCTCTTTCCGCTAAAGAAATCCACACTATAAGTGCTCAAAATGATCATCCTTTGTTTTTTTTTAACCAACAACTACATCACATGACACTATACTTGTTATAATGTTCTGCATTCTATCCATTCTTAAAACATATTTTCTGTGTGCAATACAGTGTGGTATGGCAATATGTAACAAATTCCCTGTCAGAGGAAACTTACGGTAACCATTACAACAGACAGCCTCTACTTTATCTTCCTTTATATGGCTACCACTGAACATACAGCTGGAACTGTTATTTGATCACACGGCAATTACGCTCCATTTGGCCATTTGGTCTATACTTATGGCAACTTGCATTCCTTTACTCATATGAACAAAATATATTCCTTATGGAAATGAATAAAGATCTCATAATTAAACCAAAGGCCAACATGACAGAACTGGTGAGTGAAGTGTGTTTCCTTCCTTTGGCTTTAAGCTTAATGAAAACTAATCGTCACTGCTCTCTTCTTCATGTAATGACAGTCAACCAAACATGTTAGGCAACAATTGTAATTAAACTGATATAAGAATTATGATGGTTTCTGTCATATTTTTGGGGACTGTCATGTTATTATGACAAAACTTTGAGAAAGTTGAATTGCTTTTAACTGGGGAAGAGGAGGGCAGTTCATATTGCTGGGGCAGCATTATGCTAGCCTGATCAACTGCAATGTAATGGGCTGCCTTATATTGACTTTAAAAATTCTACTGAAAATCTGACAACTCTCACAACTCCAAACTTATATATTACTAATTTTATAGGAGTATGAGAAAGAAGTTCCAAATTAACATATACTTCACTGCAACAGTGATTGAAACTTTGTGGGAACAATATTCTTAAAGGCTCATTATTAAATATTTATACATCACGTGCCGGCAAGATTCCACGCATGCCATATACTGGCCAGGTGGCTGACCCAACCTTCTTCAGTCTTACAGGTGCTGGTATTGATCTCTCAGTCTATCTCATATGGTTTGTGCTGGCTCGGAGATGCAGATTCAGCTACGGCTGTGGCACCTTGCAGCCCTTTACTTACCTCATCTTCTGAGCTAAACAAAATAAGAATGAAAAAATAATACAAACTCAACAAGTTTCTTACCCATAATGCTCTGAAAATGTACAGCAATTTGTATGTGACTTGTGAGAAATTCCCAGTCTTATTAGAGGCAGCATTAACATGTTATGAATTCAATGCTCTTAAAATGTGCAATGCCAGAAGACTCTTGTCTTATGTACTGTTAAATGCAGGTGAAAAATAATTCTCATGTATAATAACGATAATAATAATAATAATAATAATAATAACAACAGCATCACCCAAAAGTAGATGTAGATCGCTTGTATGTCCCCAGAAAACAGGGAGGAAGGGGCCTGATGCGGCTAGAAGCAGCCCACGCAGTAGAAATTACAAAATTGGCGGAATATGTAGGCAGGAAGGAAGACCCACTAATACAGGTTGTCAGAACATGCCAACACAGCACCGACACAGCAGTGTTACAGGCAGCTAGATGCCTGAAGACAGAAGTACAGAAAGGAACGAGAAAAATGAAGGACAGCATAGCAGAGAAAACAAAAGAAAGATGGCATGGCAAGAGGATGCATGGACAATTGCCGCGTAACATAGACGAAAAGCTGGTGGACATTGAACAGTCACATCACTGGCTAAAATCTGGTGACATTAAGGGAGAAACAGAAAGTACAATAGTGGCAGCTCAAGACCAAGCAATTAGCACAAACTATTTTAAGAATAAAATTTTGAAGCAAGAAACTGAGAGCAAATGCCGGTTATGTAAGCAACATGAAGAAA
>Ga0209755_10008267_pt1 | contig 11148 bp, 13 predicted proteins | sample TergutCo191P1_FD_187301 | JGI IMG/M metagenome (GOLD analysis project Ga0209755, IMG submission 187301) | Cornitermes sp. P1 segment gut microbial communities from Petit-Saut dam, French Guiana - Co191P1 (SPAdes) (version 2) | ecosystem: Host-associated > Arthropoda: Insects > Digestive system... | reverse complement strand
CCTATCCAAAACCATCGAGTGGTAGGAGAAATTCACCAATCCACAGTATCCCTTACAGTGTAGCACATTGTCCTTGAAGAGGGACACTAATAACTACTACTATATAATACAAGGATAAAACTAAAATTTTACTTTGAACGTGCAGGATCATGTATTTGAGGTGCAAACGAAAAAGCCCAAGAGATATATGGATACGCAATCAATAAAGGTCCTAATATTGTGCGTCAAGGGGCGGGGAGTGTTAATGCAGATGGACTGCCCATTGACAGTAAAATATCTGGATGGACAAAACATGGCACGGAAAGGGTTCTTTCAAGGGATGGAGGAGTTGAAGTGTCAAGCAATGCTATTTTCGGTTTGGGAAAAGCAAGCTGAAGGCTCGATTGATTACTAACCTAATCATTCGGGTCTTTTTTCATTTCTTAAACAAGGAGGGATTTTCGTGCCAAGAAAGAACAGACGCAAGATAGAACTGCGTAATCATGCACCATCAATTCATGACAGAGGATATAAGGCTAATATTCCATTCTCGAAGCGCGGTGGGGGATTGTATTTTTCAATTTACAAAGCGAGTTCGTGCGCCCCACAGAAATGCTCAAGATGTCAATTTATCGCAGCGCACTTGTTTGAGCGACTAAATTGAAAAATACAATCCCTCACAAAAGCGCACACCGCACCCATGTCAGCAGTAATATACCATTGTGCAGCCCGGAAATTTCGCAAAACTTGAAAGCAATTTTTGTAAAAGTCTTGCAATACTAAGCCGTGTATGTTAAAATTCCTAGGCTGTTGATAAATGGTGGGTATAGCTCAGTTGGTTAGAGCACTGGATTGTGGTTCCAGGGGTCGTGGGTTCGAGTCCCATTATCCACCCCACAGCACTAAGCAAAGCAAAAGAGTGAAGAACCAGACGCAGGTTCGAGTCCCATTATCCACCCCACAGCAACAAGCAAAGCAACTCCTTCCAAACACAGCCACCAAAAAGCAATGGTAGCCAAACCAAAAAGCTTCATTATGCGGCACAATACTGGGCTGTCGCCAAGCGGTAAGGCACCAGACTTTGACTCTGGCATTCGTTGGTTCAAATCCAGCCAGCCCAGCCATGGGCGCCCTCTTACAATGTAATCATGCGTACCGAGAGGCTGCCCTGTACAAAGGCTGCCATTGCAGTATATGACCTGCTAGCTCAGTCGGTAGAGCATCTGCCTTTTAAGCAGGTGGTCCGGCGTTCGAATCGCCGGCAGGTCACCACGAAAATCTTATACGAACACTGTATTGCTTCAGCGGCGGTTTTGCGGTAACAGTTTGGCTGTAAGATTTGCGACAAAAGAGGCTGACATGTGGCGTTATCATCTGCCACGGTCAGTCTCTTTTATGCATTTGCAGCTTGACTTGGAATATATGCAAAAAAAGTGCTTGACATTTGCAAATACTGGCTGCTATTGCCGCCGGAGCCAAAGGCGCAAAATACTCAACCATGCAGTCACTTTTCCAGCATGAAAAACATTTCATTCGTGAAGTTGACTTTTTCGATGATGCTAAAGCAAGCCGGGAGGTCTTTTTCAAATTGAGCAGTGTAAAACGCTTCCATGCCCTTTTCTTTGCCGGATGTGCTTTTAAGAGGGAACGACACTATGGAAATTCTGCAATCCATGCTTTCTAACAGTTCAAACGAACGACCTTTTTTCTGCCGTTGCAAAAGAGGAAAAAGCTTAAACATGAAAAGAATATCCCCGCAAATGTCGGGCGTTTCGGTAGTGGCGTCGCTTATGCCTGCGCTGTAGGGCAGATTGGCAAGCTTAAAAAAAGTGTTAAGCGTCCGGACGGTCGATAAGTTTATATCAAAAGCAAAATAGCTTTTGGGAAGCTCATTGAAAAAAGGTAAGGCAAGCGGGTTAAACCCGCAGCCTATGTCGATGAGGCTATCATCCGGCGTTACATATCGGCTGATACATCCATAGATAGCTTCCGCTTCACCGAGCCGCTCTTTTGTGGATGTGTGAAGTGCCATTAGCCCGGCGGATAAACTCTTGTCAGCTTTAGCATCCACTCCTGAATATGCAGTAAGGATTGCGTCTGCTTTGGCGTGACATTCTTCTTGTAAAAATGATTCATGGATTATATGCAGCTCTTTTTTTATTGCCTTGAGAACATCCTTTTGCTTTGCATACTTAGGAAGGATTTCCTTACTCATCCTCTCAACAATAGCTCTGCCAACATTTGAATATTTTTTGCTGCGAAGTATTTCATCCGTTATTTCGCCTATTGTCATATCGCACCCATATTTCTAATACCGCCAAAGCTGTCAATATTTTCTCGTATTTTCTCCATAAGCATAGTATAGAAACGGAGATTATGAATGGTGGCAAGGCGGTAAGCCAGTGAATCGCCAATCTTGTACAAGTGATGGAGGTATGCTCTTGAGTATTTCTTACAAGTAAGGCAATCGCAGATTTTAGAAACAGCACTGTCGTCGCGTATGTGTTTATCGTCTAAAATGTAGTAATGGCTGTAATCAAATGGATTAACTCTCAAACCGTCTTTTAAATTGCCACCTGAATCATCATTAAAAACATACAGTCTGTTATGTCGGGCTTCTCTCGTAGGAATCACACAGTCAAATAAACTATAACCCATTTTGACGCATTTAATAATTCCGTCGGGCTTGCCGAGACCCATTGCATATTTAACTTTATCGTCGGGCATGAGGCTTGCGGTGTATCCTAAAATATCATCAATGAGGTTTCCGTCGGAGGCAACCGGCCAACCGCCGAAACCAAATCCGTCAAAGCCAATTTTTATTAACTCATCAGCGCATCTTTTGCGCAGGTCGCGGTATCCTCCGCCTTGAATAATCGCAAAAAGCAGCGGACGCTTTTCGTGAGAAATTTTACGGGCGAAAAGTTGCTTTTCATATTCGCGCTTGCAGCGTATGCCCCATTCAATGGTAATATCAACCGAAAGCTTGTTTACTTCGTATGAGTCTTCCGGGTGAGTGCAATAGTCAAGACACATCATAATGTCCGAACCGCAGGCAAATTGAAATTGAATACTTTTTTCCGGCGTTAAGATTTTCTTCTCATTGCCGCCATCGGGACGAAAAATCAACTCATTTCTGCGCACTTCACCGAACTTTGAGTTTTGACGTATCAGAGAAAACACTTGAAAGCCGCCGGAATCGGTCAGTATTGGTCTTTCCCAACCTGAAAAGGCATTTAATCCTTTGAACTGCCTAAGAACACTTACGCCGGGCTTTGAGAGCAGATGAAAACCGTTCATTACCAGACCGGGAACTTGGCAGCGTAGTAAATCCTCTGAATCGACGCATCGAACCGTGCCATATGTTCCATCGGGAAAAAAAGCGGGAAGTGATACGTTTCCGTGGTTTAATGAGAGTGTGTCAATCATTATCTGTTTCCTTCGCTTGTGGTTTTTGAGTTTGTTTTTCAGGGCTGTTGCTTTCAGGGCTTGTGCTCTCAGGGCTGCTGCTTTCAGGGCTTCTGCTTTCCGAAAACATTGTCCTAAGATTGAGTGCTGCTGCGTAAAAATCCTTTTTGCCTATACTACCCTTATGCATATCGGCTAAAGCGTTGACCGCGTCTTTGAGCCGCCCGCCGTTTTGAACGATATGGTCAACCAGCATAGCCTCGCATGTTTGGCTGCTATGTGTTTGACTGTTGCAAACACTCGACTGAACAGTATTTTTGAGATTTGCGACAAGCGTATACTCCCCTTTTTCTGCTGATGGATTGCTATTTAGTTCATCGAGAATTTCACCGGGCTTTCCACGATAAATACGCTCATACATTTTCGTCAAATCATTGCATAGGCAAAGCTCGGCGTCGGGCATATTCTCCGCAAAGATTTTCAAGGATTTCCTTACACGCTTAGGCGATTCAAAAAAGACCGATATGGCGGCATTACTTTTTATGACGGCGTGGATAGACTTTTTGATTTCATTTGCGCTTTTCGGCAAAAAACCATAAAAAGCAAAAGAGTCGAGGCAAAAGCCGCATACAGAAAGCGCGGTGATTACAGATGATGCGCCGCAAACACCGACAATGGCAGCCCCGCGCTCTGCGGCGGCTTTCACAATGATTCCGCCGGGATCGGAAATACAAGGGGTGCCTGCGTCAGATACAAGAGCGACATTTCTTCCGCTTTCCAGTTCGGATAGCAGGAAATCGACTTGGCGTTTTTCATTAAATTTATGATTTGACACGGTTTTATTTTTGATGCCTAAAATTTTGAAGAGTATTTGAGTTGTGCGCGTATCTTCGGCAGCCACCACATCAACTTCACTGAGAATCCGCCTGGCTCTGTCGGTGATATCTCCACTATTACCTATTGGCGTAGCAACGACATATAATATGCCTTTCAACAGCTCACCTCCGTAATTTCGTATACGCTACACTAATATCCGACTTCCCGCGCAAGCTTGGAAAGTGCGTCGGCGGAAGCTTTAAGAGCGCCGAGCTCGTTGTCGGAGAAGGGGAGTTCCAGCATTTTGTCGGCGCCTCTGCTGTTAACAATGGTTGGAACGCTAAGGCAGATATTCCGAATCCCATACTCGCCTTCCAAAAGGCTTGAAACAGTTAAAATGGAGTTTTCGTTTCCGATAATACATTCGGCGATACGCTGAACCGATAGAGCTATGGCATAATAAGTAGCGCCTTTTTTCTTGATGATTTCATATGCCGCATCTCTTGTTTTGACATAAAAGGTATCCTTACAAATCCGCAGCCCCCCGATATCTAAATCACAATTATTGCAGCGGTCACAGATTTTGCAATACTCCTCCAGGCTTATGCCGGCGATGGTGGTCATGCTCCAGGCTGCTACCTCGGTGTCTCCGTGCTCGCCTATGATGTATGTATGAATATTTCGCAAGTCAATACCCGTGTATTCACCAATCAGAAATTTAAGGCGGGCGGTATCAAGCACTGTCCCCGACCCGATAACCCTGTTTTTCGGGAATCCGGAGATTTTTTGCGCAATATAAGTGAGGATGTCAACAGGGTTTGTTACAACCAGTAAAAGAGTATCACTGTCGCAGTATTTAAGAGCCTTGTTTAAGATGTCCTCGAAAACAGAAGTATTGCGTTTTAAGAGGTCAATGCGGCTTTCACCGGGCCTTTGCCCCACTCCGGCAGTAATGATGAGCATGTCAGAACCTTTGATTTGGCAGTAGTCGTCGCCTCCGGAAATTTTTACGGGTGAAGTGAAGCTTATGCCGTGATTCATGTCCAAGACGTCGCCCTCAGCTTTATCTTTATTGACGTCAAGAAGTACAATTTCCGAAACCAAGCCTGAAATCATCATCGTATAAGCAATCGTTGAGCCGACAAACCCCGCTCCAATAATAGTCACTTTGCCTTTTAACATCAGAACCACCCTGCTTTCTTTTTGATGCTGATATGTTATCACTATCTTGGTGAGATGTACAGCATGAGATAAATATATAAAGCATAAAATGACCGCGAAAGGTCATTTTATGCTTTATACTTTCTATTTTAGGAATTAGTGTCAATGGCCAGCTCTGCGTGACTCCCGTCAGCAAGCAACTGACCATTGAGCACTAAAGAACCCTACCGGTGTTATTGCTTGACGAACCCATTTGCAGTTCAATCATTTTTATAAACAGCATTTTGGCAAGCATTTCGTTTATATTGAACGATCCATTGTTGCTTTCAGGATTCTCACCAAGTTTTCCGCCCATATCAAAACCGTTATATGTTACCATTCCTGCTGTTAATTCGCTGCCGCTCATGTGTCCGAGAACTTTAGGGACATATGCCTGAGTTTCCCTAAACGGTGGTATTCCACCATGCCTTTTTACTGCGGGCCACCCTGCATTGTATGCAGCAAGCGCAAGCTCTACATCGCCATTAAATCTGTCAAGATTCTCTTTTAGATATCTGGCACCGCCCATTATATTTTGCTCCGGGTCAAAAGCATCAGTAACTCCAAGATATCTCGCAGTTCCCGGCATGAGTTGCATAATCCCCATTGCTCCGGCCGGCGACTGAGCGTTTGGCCTGAAATTAGACTCAACTCTGGCAACAGCCTTCAGTAAATCGGGGGATATATTATATTTGCGCCCTGCGGCGTCAAAAATCGCGTCAAGGTCAACGCTTCCGCTGGTTAGCGCGCTGTTTCTGAATGTGTTTGCAAACGATGTGACGTTTTCAGCGGTACCGCTCTGCGTAGCGGATCGAAGCGGTACATTCGATACACCGGCAGATAAAACGCCTGAGGTACTACTCGCTAATGCTGCTTCGACTATCATAAATATGATACATCCTTCTTTTGAAGTTTGCGGCCCCAAGCTACAGAGTCGGGACTGTTGCCCCTGTCCATTTTGCGAGGTCTTATCCATCTGTTACATATAATCGTATGTTTTTGATAAAACTTTAGCAAAAATAGTGAAGCGGCACAAAAAATTTTTAAAAACCTGAAAAAAATGTTGACAACGCTTCCGGGCTTTGGTATTCTACTCGGGCGCACTTTTATGAGGGGGCATCCCGCAGACTGTGCACAATGGCGAGAAAATGCGATGAAACGGGAGATTGCAGGCACCACCTGGTAACTTCCGGAGAGCACGCCCGACACGGCGCCTCATCTACATGTGACCGGAGATAAGCAGATAGGTAAATTTCCGGTTTTATGCAGACAGCAAATGACACGCACGGCGGAGTGTATAGAATTTTGGAGGATAAAAAATGGCAATAGCAAAGAAAATGATCCGCATCAGGCTAAAGGCGTATGATCATCAACTCATTGATCAAGCGGCTTCGCAAATTATCGAAACCGCAAAGCGCACAGAAGCGAGGGTGTCAGGACCCATACCGCTCCCGACAAAAAAAGAAATAATAACTATACTGCGCGCGGTGCATAAGTACAAAGACGCCAGAGAGCAGTTTGAGCGGTTGACACATAAGAGGCTTATCGACATTATTGGGCCAACGCAAAAAACAGTCGAAGCGCTCATGTCGCTTGAACTTCCCGCAGGCGTTGAGATAGAAATAAAGCTGTAAGGTCGATTTGAACGCATGGCCGCACCATATATATGCCGCTGTGCAGCACCATTTGATGACATGAAGCGGTAATGTTGGGTCTTGGCACGGCTCGGCCGGCAAGATTCAACCAATTACAATTACGAAGGAGAAAAGCAATGGTCAAGGCGATTATAGGGAAAAAGGTCGGTATGACACAAATTTTTGATGAAAACAGCAAGGTCATTCCGGTAACTGTAATAGAAGCAGGGCCCTGTGTAGTAGTCCAAAAGAAAACCGAGGAAAATGACGGATATGAAGCAGTGCAACTGGGATATCAGGATATTAAAGAACGCAGACTGACAAAACCTGAGCGCGGACATATGAAAAAGGCGGGAGTAGCCGCCAAAAAATATTTAAAAGAATTCCGCTTGGAAGATACATCATCTCTTAATGTCGGTGACGAGATAAAAGCTGATGTATTTGCCGAGGGGGATAAGATTGATGTAACGGGAGTATCCAGAGGTAAAGGTTTTGCGGGCGTTATAAAGCGTCATGGAGCGAGCAGGACAGCAACCTCACACGGCGGAGGTCCTGTTCATCGTCATGCCGGCTCAATGGGTCCGGGGACATCCCCGGCGCGTATATTCAAAGGTAAGATAGGCGCGGGTCAAATGGGCGTCGATAAAGTGACAGTCCAAAACTTAGATGTTGTCAAGGTTGACCCGGATGTGAATATGATTGCCGTAAGAGGAGCGATACCGGGCCCCAAAGGTGGAGTCGTATACCTCAAAAATACGGTAAAGAACGCATAGAGATAGAGAGGGAGAGAGAAGATGCCTGAAGTAAAAGTGCACGATATGAAAGGTAAGGTCGTCGGTGAAGTGACACTCTCCGAGTCTGTATTTGGTGTAGCGCCAAATACCAAGGCAGTCCACGCCGTAGTCAAGAACCATCTTGCCAATAAAAGACAGGGGACGCAATCTGCTCTGACAAGGGCGGAGGTCAGCGGCGGCGGAGCAAAGCCATATCGTCAAAAGGGTACGGGCAGAGCGCGTCAAGGCTCAAAGAGCACGCCGCACTATACCCATGGCGGAGTTGCGTTTGCGCCAAAACCGCGAAGCTATCGTTACACGGTCAACAAGAAGCTAAGAAGGCTTGCGCTTAAATCAGCACTGTCATTAAAGGCAAAGAGTGAAAGTATAGTTGTAATTGACAAGCTGAAAATGAAAGACATAAAAACTAAAGACTTCGCACAATTCCTGAATGCCGTAGGCATCGAAGGTAAAGTGATTATTGTAACACCGGAACATAATGAGAATGTCGTTATGAGCGCAAGGAATATCCCCGGTGTTAAAACCACGTTTGCATCGTTGCTCAGTACTTACGATATCATGGACGCAAGGACATTTGTAGTTGACAAAGCGGCGTTGCCGGTGATAGAGGAGGTATACGCATAATGAGGACATCATGTGATATTATCCTGCGCCCGATTATTTCAGAGCAATCCACAGAGCATGTTGATTTGAAAAAGTATGTATTTGAAGTTGCCCCGTCGGCAAATAAAATCGAGATAAAAAAAGCGATTGAAGATTTGTTCGGTGTTGAAGTCAGCAAAGTAACCACACTTAACATGAAGGGCAAGGCAAAGCGTATGGGCAGATACCCTTCAGGAAGCAGAAAAGACTGGAAAAAAGCTGTCATCAGACTTTCGGACAGCTCGAAAACCATAGAGTTCTTTGAAGGGCTTATATAGAGTTTTTTATATCTGCACGCTTGAGGCGGACAGACAAGGGCTTTCGATTTCACAATCATCACGGCATCGGAGCCGCCCCCCGAGAGGGGAATTACACCTAACCTAACAGGGAGGATAAATAAAGTGCCTGTAAAATCATACAAACCAACTACTCCGTCAAGAAGGCATATGTCAGTATCAGGCTTTGACGGGCTGGACAAAAAGGCAAGACCCGAGCGCAGCTTGACCGAAGTGCTGAAAAAGCATTCAGGACGTAATAGTTATGGTCGGATTACCGTGCGTCACAGAGGCGGCGGACAGCGCAGGAAGTATAGGATAATCGACTTTAAACGCAATAAGTTCGATGTTCCCGGCAAAGTTTTGCGCTTGGAATATGATCCGAATCGCTCGGCAAACATTGCTCTTATCGAGTATTCTGACTCGGAGCGCCGTTATATCCTTGCTCCGGCGGGTCTTTCGCAGGGCGATACGGTGATTTCGTCGAAAGACGCGGATATCAAGCCGGGCAATGCGCTTCCGATAACATCAATCCCTGTCGGCACAGTTATACACAACATTGAACTGCATCCGGGTAAAGGTGCGCAACTTGTGCGCAGTGCCGGTACCGCAGCACAGCTTATGGCAAGAGAAGGGGTCATGGCGCAAATCAGAATGCCCTCCGGCGAGCACAGGCTGGTGCGCAGCAACTGCATGGCGACAATCGGACAGGTTGGAAATACAGACCATGCAAATATCCACATAGGCAAAGCCGGGCGCAAGCGCAACATGGGCATCCGCCCGACAGTTCGCGGCTCGGCAATGAACCCCGTTGACCATCCGCACGGAGGCGGCGAGGGCAAGGCGCCGATTGGACGCCCCGGACCCGTTACTCCATGGGGTAAACCAACGCTGGGATACAAAACGCGCAAAGCAAGAAATCAAAACGATAAATACATCGTAAAACGCCGTGGTAAGAAGTAAGAAAGGGGATACCAAATGAGTAGAAGTGTAAAAAAAGGCCCCTTTGCCGCACCGGAGCTTGTAAAGCGGGTAGAAGAAATGAACACATCGGGCAGCAAGAAAGTTCTAAAGACATGGTCACGCGCCAGCACGATATTTCCGTCATTTGTCGGTCACACGATAGCGGTACACGACGGCAGGCGTCATGTGCCGGTGTATATTACTGAGGACATGGTCGGGCATAAACTCGGAGAGTTTGCCCCCACGCGCACATATCGCGGTCATGCCGGCAGTAAGACGTCGAGATAGGGGGGAGCAGATATGGACGCAAGAGTAGCCAAAGCACATTCTAAGTACATTCGTATCTCGCCGAGAAAGGTCAAAATAGTATGCGACCTGATAAGGGGCAAAGATACACAGACCGCAAAGGCGATACTTATGCAAACCCCGAAAGCAGCATCGGAAGTCATGATAAAACTTCTAAACAGTGCGGTAGCAAATGCGGAAAATAATCACGACATGGATCCTGATAATCTGTATGTGTCTGAAACTTACGCAAATCCGGGTCCTACGCTCAAAAGAATAAGACCCGTTTCGCGCGGAAGAGCGCATCGGATAAATAAAAGAACTTCGCATATAACTATCGTTGTCGCGGAAAAGGAATAGGGAGGCGCAGTATGGGACAAAAAGTAAATCCACACGGCTTTAGAGTCGGCGTTATTAAAGACTGGGATTCCCGTTGGTACGCTCGTGCGGACAAAGTAGGAGACCTCATAGTTGAGGACTACAATATCCGCAAATATCTCAAAGCACTGCTGTTTTCGGCAGGAGTACCGAGAATCGAAATTGAGCGTGACAACGCAAAAGTCAGAATATTCATTCATTGCTCGCGCCCGGGTGTGGTTATCGGCAAAGGCGGTGCGGAAATTGAGCGGCTTCGGGTAGATGTTGAAAAGCGAATCGGAAAGCCGGTTGCCCTTTCGATAGTCGAAGTCAAAAACCCCGACACAAACGCACAGCTCATAGCCGAAGGTATTGCCGCGAAACTGGAAAAACGTATTGGGTTTCGCCGTGCGATGAAAAATGCAATGAGCAGGGCTATGCGTCTTGGCGTACGCGGCATCAAAGTTATGGTGTCGGGGCGTCTTGGCGGCGCTGAAATCGCGCGCAGTGAAACTTATCATGAAGGAACAATCCCGCTTCAAACCCTCAGAGCCGATATAGAGTATGGCTTTGCGGAAGCGGCGACTACATATGGACGTATTGGTGTTAAGGTGTGGGTATACAACGGCGAGATATTGAGCCAAACCCTCCGCACTACACCGAGGACAATGGATGTTTCAAAGCCGCCGAGAGAACGCCGTGACCGCGCGGGTCGTGGCGGCGACAGAGGCGGATATGGCGGCGGATACAATCGTGACCGCTCAGGACCGGGCGGCGGGCAAGGCGGCGGATATA
>Ga0209755_10008266_pt1 | contig 11149 bp, 12 predicted proteins | sample TergutCo191P1_FD_187301 | JGI IMG/M metagenome (GOLD analysis project Ga0209755, IMG submission 187301) | Cornitermes sp. P1 segment gut microbial communities from Petit-Saut dam, French Guiana - Co191P1 (SPAdes) (version 2) | ecosystem: Host-associated > Arthropoda: Insects > Digestive system... | reverse complement strand
TGATGTACATTGTCACTCGTCTTTGTTTACTGCAGGTCGAGTGACATGTGACACAGCAGTGGGACTCCCTAATCTCTAATGCTGTACCCCCTGATACTGCAAATGCTGGCAGCACATTCCTCTGAAGTGCCAGAACACAGCTCAATTCCACAGACTGCCAACATCCACACTGACCACCAGTATAGCCTTAAATCATTAATTTCATCCTAAGAGCATTATGAGAAAATTTAAAATAATAGAATGTGCACATGGCGAAATGTCTCAATATAAGAATGGGAAATACAAAACAATTCTAAACTCAGACAGAAATAAACTGAAGAGTGACTTACCGGTTCCAAAGAGCCACCTCCATCTTTCCCAAGAGCTTGCCCTTCACTCCATCCCATTTTAGTCAAAAGTCTGAAACCTTTGTTATCAGACTGGATAGGTCTGGAGAAAAGAACAACACAGCACAATTACAATGAACTTCACTGACAACTATTTGTAGTAAATAACTTAAGTTTCAGTGTGACGGCTTCGGTGGTCTAGTGGTCAGCATGCTGGACTCTGGTACCCGAGTTCGCGGGTTCAAACCTGGCCAAAGTCGTTGGATTTTTCGGGCATCTGAAAAATCCTCCGCATGCCTTCCTTCGGAAGGGAAGTGAAAGAATCTGTCCCATGTCCCAGTTTTGCGGCACGTAAAAGAACCTAGTACCAATGTGGTGTGTGATGCCTCTGGAGATGAATGAAGGGAACTCATTGGGGACAAGGGTACAATCGGCCTACAGGCTGCAGTGCCGAAAAAGCCCCACATGCGACCTTTAACTTTTAACTTTAAGTTTCAGTGTTATTAAAACATCCCAATATTCCATGCATTAATACATGTTCTAATAAGCGACAACACAAGGTTACACGTCTACTGTGATGTGACACTTTGTTGTTTAGTGAGAGTTTCCTAACATTTTGATGGAAAGTATCCCCTTCACCTTCAGAAGACAAGCAGTCCAAGACAGTCACTCTTCTTGGACTGCTTGGCTTCTGAAAATGAAAGCACCATGGTCCTCTGAAAAGTCCAGAACCACTCATCAGTCGACACTAAGCTGCATCAAAGATGATGTGAATTGTCAGCAACACAATGTCGAAACATCAAGTCTTGACAGTCACATCACACAGACTAAGTCCCACACACCTGGAGGGAAAAGCTAACAAAAACAAAATAATATCTTACTCTTCTAATGATGCTGTCCTTGTTTTCTCATGATGATTCTGAGAACCAACGGTGGTGCGTCGAATTTGTGCCCTGTCTTCATAACCAGGCATCGGTATGGCTTTGATGCTAGAATCTGAATTTTCTAAACCAAATTTGCGTCGTATCCTTCTCAGTTCCTTTTTGTGGCAATGTTTCTTACTCTCTTTACCAGTTTTGTCTTCACCTACAAAACATCAGCCTGTTACACCAATACAGACACAACCCAACTTATGCAATTTCCATATACAAAATTTTAAAATAAAGCCAAAAAATTGAAATAATAACTTTTTTACATTTGCAGAGAATTTTTTCCTTGCAAGAATGAAAGCCCGATGAGTCGAAGGTGGCAGAACAATACAGCAGGTCAGTCATGCTCTGGTCAATCGGGGTTCAGTGCAAATATGTTTGGATTTCAACTGGACTCCATTCCATACAGTCATGGGGTTGGCCATACACATACTGAGTTCTGACTTATGCAAAATGCAGCTTGCACTAGACCTTCAGGAATATAACTACTGGGGTGCTGATAAGTCCTTAGTCTGACCAGGAAGGAAACAAGCCCAGAAGCATGTAAGGGACACGTGCGATTTCAACAAAATCAAGATGCAAGCCGTCATCAAGTTTCTTTTCCTGCGAGGCAAGGCACTGAAGGAAATTCATGCCATTCTGACAGAAACATTAACTTGTTTCCTTCCTGATCGGGTTAAGGACTTATCAACACCCCTGTACAACATAACGCAAGAAGTGTCTGTATATTTCAATTATGTCAGCATGTATTCAAGATGTAGGTGGGTTTACTAACTGGTTAATTAATACAGTCATATTACCAGCCCAAAGTATGGCTATATTTGGTTTTCCAAGCACAATTTACACTCTGGTCTGCAAAACAAATGTTCCACCACTGTGCAAAGTCATCCTCAGCCACTTCACATCATCAAACAACAACAAACAAAAGTACTTCACCCCCTTGCCAGTGTCCATGCGCCATATCGTCTTTCATTCCTAATATCATCATTTTCTGTGCACTACACCATGTGAGTGCTTTCACAGTAACTTTCTTCTACAACTCCTCCACCCTCAGCAGCTGGTTAGTATTTCAACCCCAGCATCACTGAAGGGTTGAATTACTAGTCTCTTGCACTTCCTACTGAATTTCAATGATAAATTATTGGACAGCTCATAATATACAGAAGTCACTGGCTAATATATGAACTATAACTGTTACTTGTATAAATGACATCTGCAGAAATGTAACATAAGATTCATGTTTACCTGCCATTACACATGTCTGCTGCACCTAACATAGGATGCGCGTTTACCTGCCATTACATGTGTCTGCCACACCTAATGTGAATACATGTTTACTTGCCACTACACGTGTAAGCTGCACCTAACATAGGATGCATGTTTACCTGCCATTACACGTGTCTGCTGCACCAGCCCTGGCTCACAGTGTCCGCATGTCTCCTGTCCAGTATGAATGTGACACAGCAGTTTTGTGCCACCCACCTGCAGGACACTTCCATGCACCATCTCATGAGGTGCACTCTCCTGTTTTGCTACTGACAAGCGTTTCCCATTCAGGTAAGTACCATTACGACTACCAAAATCAGTCACATAATATTTTCCTAATGACTCGTCAAAAGTGAATTTAGCATGATGCTGAAAAAGGAAACACACCATATTTTAAAAATAATATAACAAATACAGTATCTTATCAATTAACATTTGGTTTAGGTTCCTGTAAAATTCTAATGTAGAGTAAAATAACATAAATCAGAGTACTGTTTCCATAATCAGTCATTAACAGGCCCAAGTCAATTAATCAGAAGCAAGATCTTCATGTGGTAAACTGTAGTGTTAAGCCAACAACAGTGGCCTAATTTATGCCATTTTTAACACAGCAGCCTTGACATTTAATCTGATGGAAGAACATGCACAATGTAACTCTTGTAGTGCATTCACTGTATTTAGTTTAACAATTCCCAATTGACTGTCAAGGTAGCCCCAGCCCATATGTGGGGCAGCCTGGCCTGCCAACTGCCACTCTCATAGCTTGCATGCTGGGGTTGACATTGCCATTCTTATGTTTCTGATGGCTTCTGCCATCTGCTGCTTGGAACCATTTAGTCTTGTTGGTTCTGTTTCCATCTGGCTGTAAAAAATTTTATGAAGGTCTTCCATAATGTAAATAAGGAAAACATGAGTGCCAAATGAATGGTGGTGAAAATTAATTCAAGCTGAAAGGTTTGTCCAAACAAAGTTTACAGATGTTAATAAGCTAACAACAAAAGCAGCACATTCAGTTATCTCCTCATTAAATAAACAATTTATTTACACACAAAATCCGTTCCTGTGCTTGCCATGAAGGCATATACAGGAAGGACAGGTACAGCTCCAATCACTGTTAACCTTGGCAGCAGATGGCAGCCAGTGGTCAGTGCCATGCCCTGGCCACATCAGTGCCACAAAAACAGCACTTGGTAGTCACTGAAAATGAGGCTTGCTAAGCCCCAAAGCCAGTCAGGACATTTTCCAGAGACACAACTCCTGCCCCATCCAGGATCTGAACCTGTATCGCCCAGCCCATTGCCCAATCCAGGGCTGGTGAAGCTATGGCATGCAGAAAGATTTCCTTGGCACGCAGCATTCACTGCTGTCCGTATTTTTTATTTCTTTTGCCTGACCAGAATCTCTATATTGTGAAGAATATGGTATGTATGTATGTATGGGTACATATATATGTATATATATGCATATCTGACTGTGTACAAATTGTATAAGAATTACTGCTGCCACCAAACAGTTCTGCATGTGAAGCATTTTTACATAATTGGCAGCAGTGCAAAGTGTTGAGTGGATAGATATTACTGAGGTACTGGCCCGGCAGTGACTGGATAAATACGTGACAGTGGACAAAATGTTTTACAAACTTCTTCTGAAACAGGAAATAGCAGCAGTCCTAGTTACTTCCAACTTTTTTTTTTATATTGCATTCCTCCAGGAGGCCTTTATTAAAAAATATAATAATGACAGGATGCATTAATTACAGAACTGTAATGTGCATCAATAATAATAATGCAGTAATTAATAGTAATTATGGAAATTTCCAAGACCTTACTTTACTCTTCAAAACTCCCATGGGCACGCAGAAGAATTTCTTCAAAATTCGTAGACAATTTGGGCACATACCCTCAAAAAGGTTCACCAGCCCTGACTTAGTCACTCTACTGAATGAGCTACCCCAGATCTCTATTTGCATATACTTACTCACTCCATGGTGCAGAGTCCTTCTTGAGCAGCTAACTGGTTTGCAGCTAGTCAAGAAATTCCCCGCATTTCACAGAACCCGTAAGTTCATTACCGCACTCACAAGCGTCCGCCACCTGTCTCTATCCTTGGCCAGCCCAATCCAGTCCACATACCCACATCCCACATCCTGGAGATCCATCCTAATATTATCCACCCATCTACGCCTAGGTCTCCCCAGTGGTCTCTATTTGCATATGGACCTATAAATTCAGGTAGGAGGATGGATAAAATCAAAGAAAAAATTTAAAAGCAAATATCTCTAGTTGTGTGTCAAATAATTAACATACTGCACACCAGTATCAAGCAAATGTGATGCACTTGAAAACAACACCCACTGAGCTTGGTGCTTTAAAGGGTTCTGGAGATACCACATTCAAAACAGCTGCACATCGGACAACATAGACCAAATTACAGGGTGCATGAAAAACACCTCACAGTTTTTGAAATTTGAAAACCCATGTACTCGCTAAATGGCGTTTCCATACTGACCACCACCATGTACAGTGATGTTTGGAGTTTAGTTGAAATGAAGCAATGGTCAGTGCAACACCACACTGCAGCAGTGGTGGTATAATCAAAACAGAGTCTGTTACAGTTACACAGTGTAGTTTCTCATAGCACTTTCAAAGATGCGATGCTCTGGCTGCAATACTGTGGTATGGTGGGGACTGAAATGGCATCAAGGAGGATCAGTGAAGGAGAGTAAACCACAAGGATGTCCACTTTCAGCTCGTACACCTGACAATGTGTAACGTATGAGATGCCATATTGCAGAGTACATGCAGGTCAGCTTGGCAGCAATCTCTTGCACTTTGCTTAAATGACAGCAGTGGTTGCCGAATTCACCACAAGGATTTGCATTATTTTCCATATATAATCCATGTTGATCCAGAACTTAGAAAACAGAAAAAACAAGACGAACCAACTACAGTTCTGCAACGAATTCTTGGACTTTTGAATAACTATCGTAACACAGTGAACACATTACTGACATCAGACAAGGCTCACTTACATGACTGGTTATGGGAATAAACAGAATTGTCACTACTAGGCTCCAAACAACCCACATGAACTTCTCCAAGGTCGTTTGCATAATGGAAAGTGATAGTGTGGTGTGCAATTTCTTCTCTTGGCTTTATTGGTCCCAGTTTTTTTTAAAATGCAGAGGGGCATACACGGTATACAACAACTGTGAATGCTGAGCAGTACGAAGTCATGCTGGAAACATTTCTGTGAATGAGTTATGTCCTTGTCAGTTCTATTTGCTATACTCCCCACAAGAAGGAGCAAATGCTCCCACAGCACAGACTGACATGCAAGTTCTCAGGACAGTGTTTCTAGGCAGACTCTCTAGTTGGCCTGCTAGCTCGACTAATCTTGCATTACCAGACTATTTCCTTTGGGGCTACGTAAAACAAGAGATTTACAAAACACATCCTGCCAATAATGATGATCTAAAATAGTGAATTTGGGAGTGTATTCTTGGAATCCTTAAGGAAATGCTACACCATGTTTTGACAGCCTTTCTATCGTGACTGCAGAAGTGTACTGAATGACACGGTAGTAACATACAAAGTGTCATACAAAAACAGTAATGATTCAGATGAATTCTCATGAACATGAAAAGTACCTGCTAGTGTTAAATAAAAATTTTCCACTTTGCCTTCAAATGTCATTTCATTTAAAAAACCATCAGGTGTTTTGGATGTCCCATGAATAAAAGTTTTGAGATTAAAACACTGAAAACTAAGGTACCTGGAGGACCCAAACTTTACACCAATTAGAAATTTGCTCTTCTGGGATTCCATGCAACTGCATAACATCCCAGAAGAACGAAGATCTCATTCACACCATGGTGGAAGCCTAAAATCATGCCAGTGTAACAATTACTTTCTACAGATGCTGAACAAATATACATCTGCGTTAGCATGTGCGCGTTCGTGTAGGAGAATAAAAGGTGGGGTGGTGGTGGGGGCAAAGTGATTTTAAATGGAGCTACCCATACTGGTTATTGGTATAATACTGACTGGCACAGACAACCTGTTGCATTTCCACTTTCCCCACACGGAGAGCCAAAGGACTGAACTCAGAACATAACTAAACATACCAACCAGCCAGTACTCAGTATGACGTTTACTGAGAAAGAAAAACGTGACAACATATTTTACATTAAAAAATAAATAAATAAATAAATAAATAGCCATCAACACAACTATACTGTATCTGGTATTTATTTTTGCGGCTAGTTTCAACCACACACGGTCATCTTCAGGCACATATATTTTAAAAACACATAAGAAGTGCTATGTACAATTACATTATAGTCATTCATTGAGATCTCAGTTATTACAATTTTTGGAACACATGTTACCGTTTCCAGTATGTTGGCTGAGGTATAAGTTAACAAACAGTTATAAAATATTCTTGAATTTCATGGTGTTCTGACATACTAGACTAGAGGTAGTGCAACAGGAATCTCAACTGTGTGTGTGTGTGTGTGTCTTCTTTTTATTAATACAGGTTTCCATATGTGTTTTGTACGAGAGGCTCCAAAATATTGGTGTCAGGCTGGTATTGGTCTTCGTACATGTTACTCCTCTCGCTTCTCAGGCGGTACTTTTCATTCCATGCTACATACATGACATTTTCAGTGTTAATGCTTGCCAGTTTCTTAAATACAGAAAATTTGACAACATATAGAGAGTGTACCTAAATTATGTTAACAAATTTACTCACAAATACAACTGTATGAAAATGCAGACAAACTCTATGTATATCATATGTGACAGGAACTCTCAAAATTTCTCCGAGTACCCATTAGATTGTACCAACTTTGTTCAATATACTGCATCCATCTGTGTGAGGGCACATAAATTATCCTTACAACTTTATAAAAGTCTTTTCTGAACATAACACACCTTCAACATGGACACCACTAATAAGCATACAACGTCCAAGTGATACTTCAGGCTCCACCTGCAGTACGTCAGTCTTAACTGATGTAACAGCAGCTTCAATTCTGTTCTTCTGATCTATGTCAACCACAGAGTTTGACAGACAGCTTTTAAGTATCCCCACTGAGAAAAGATCCCAAGTTTCTCAGCACATCCAAGAAACTGGCGGATGTCACAGTTGCTTTGGCACAAAAGAAAGGTCCAATCAAATTACCCTGCGGCAGGCCACACCGTGTGCTAACTGTGGGGCTGTCTCTAATGTGAGTCACTGCAGCACGAGAGTGTTCTGATCCCCAGATGTGTACATTCTGTTTGTGGACCTTCCCTGAAATGTAATATGCAGCTTCATCAGAAAGGATGATTTTTCTCAGGAATTCATTGTATTTGTCAAGTTTCTCATCAAGAATGGTCCCTGCAAATTTCCTATGTGCTATATCCTGTCATCTGGAGGAATTGCATGGAACATCTGCAACCTGTAATACACAGACGCAAGCACTTTCACAATGCTCTATGTACTGCTGAGTGCGAAACTTGCAACCCATGCACTGCAGCTCAAGTCAACTTGGGTTTTGCTTGCACTTTTATTGTTTTTTTTACACTGGCAGCAATGCTTTAATGTATTTCTGGGCATATCATGTAGTTAATCTGTGAATGAACGAAGGACTCTTTTCTTTTCTAAGCAGCATGGCTGAAGCAGATGTACTGTGTGTTGCAGCATAATTTTATAGAAAGTTGTGACATGAGAAATGATGGCGGTGACTAACGCACAATCTGGAGAGTGAATCAGATACAATTCACCTGCACCAAATGTGTTAAATATTGTGTGCAGAGTATTACTCAGTCCCATAGTAGAATACATGACAGTGTTCTGTCATCATACTTCACACAAACTAAAGTGGGCTCAACATGTACATCTGGCTTTCAATTACAACAACAATAAGACACGTGCACTCCGGAAGACACCACATACACATGCCACATCTTCAGCAGACATGTGAAGGCCCTGCACTTTTCTTGTGAAAAACATTTCCAGTCTACATAAACTGCATATAATGAGCATGTGTTGATAGTCCCAATGCCAGCATCTTGCAACACACTGCTCTGACACCTCATTCAATCTGTGCACCTCAGCTTGTGTTGATAAACTACTCCATGCGGCATCATGGAGACTGAGCCATGATTCTTGCGTTCACACACAGAAATTCACTGCATGGGAAAACAAGGGGTATTACCATTTATGATGTAATCAGTAGAACTTTGAGTGTTCCTCTCACAGATGATGCAAAAACAGTACATGTCTTCTCATCAAGTTTTTAATCATGAGTAAAGTTGTGAAGATAATTTATATGAACTCTGCGTTTCTTATGCAAGCCAACCAACTAAGTCACTCCAAGAGACACTTCTTTTCTGAGAAGCTAACAGTTCAACTAGCCAAGAAATTTCCCACATTTTATGCAACACCAAAGGTCCTTACCATATTGACAAGCAACCACCACTTCTCTCTATCCTAAGCCAACACTTTTTTTAAGATGCATCTTCATACTATCCTACCATCTATGCCTAGGTCTTCCAAGTGGTCTGTTTCCATCCCCCACCAAAACCATGTACACATTTCTATTGAATTGTACATGCCATGTTCAGTGTTCTGCTTGCCAGTTTCATACAACATGATGGAAAAATAAAAGTAATTTACTCACTTTACTGATATTGATGTCTGGAACAGACACTGCGTGATCTCCTTCTCGTCCCAATGTTCCACCAGTGCAAGTGACAATGAACAAGGTGCCCACTTTTAGTTGTTCAAGATTTGTTTCCTTAACAATGATCCTAATACATGGTGGCCAACCTTTTGATATCTCTGAAAAATAAATATACAGTTACAAATAACAGCAGCCTTTTATGTTTATAGCTATGTGGCATGATCAGAAAGTTTCTGTACAGGTCAGGTGGAGTGTAACCAACAGTCATTTGCACAACAATTTCATTTACCTAGTCCTCTGATTACCTGTTTTCGTGATGGGTAAATTTGGAAGGTATCCAACTGTTTATGCTCCAAACAGAGATTAGTTAATACTTAAAGCATACAGATTCTTGAGCATAAAAATGTGGTTGCTTTATGAAGTCTACTGAAAAATGTAAGCCACAATTAAATCTCAGAAAGATTACCGTTTTTAAGAATTCAAACAATCACAGGCAATACTATGGTCATATAGGTATTAAATGACACTTAATCAGTGTCATTTAGAAATTACCATTCATTGCTTCTGGATGCAAGGTTTTACCTCACATTCACTACCATTAAATCTGTGAAAAGTGTGTAGGGGCATGACGGCATATCCAAAAGTTCCTTGACTGAGTCAGCAACAAAAACCATGCTTACATTTGATACCGTTTATGTACTGGGCGCAGTGTTCTGTCATTGCTGGAGGCACCACAGAACCTCACTTTTTTGTATCATGTGTACAACAGTCAGCAAGCATTCCTGAATTTCAGGGATGTCCCGGATACAACACCCTCCTAAATGCTATTTCATTCTTGGACATAAGAAGAAATCACAAAGGGCAAAATCAGGTGAGTAAAGAACAGGTACCTACAGCCTTGCTTCTTGCAGACAAAATTTACTGCTGCTTCTGCTCAGTGGTGAACAACCATGGCACAAGCTGTGCACAGACCCACTGCACGTGCATGTGCTACTGGCGAGTTCCATGCAACAGTGATCTCAGAAATGGTACTTTGTCAGTCTTCACTGACAATTTCAGGAACTCTCTCCAGCTCTTCACTCACGCAACCTGTGAAGGTAAGACATGAACACTCGCAGTCTTCAACCAGAGTTTCCTCATGTCTGAATCATGAAAACCACTCAAAAGTCTTCAGTCTTCACATGGCACTGTTGCTGAAAGCCATGCATTTCTGATGCAGTTTTCCCAGTTTTGAAGCACAACTCAATGGAGAAACTATGTTTCAGCCATTAGAAAATCATAGCTCTCACTTATTGCGCATAACAATAAACACCTGATGAGATGCAATGCAGAAGGTTGTAACAGCAAAACAAACCACACCTACCAAGAAGAGAGAAAAATAGTCGCACCCAAAAGCAGGAGCTGTACTACTGCCAAGTCTTAGCACTAAGTTCAGGAACTTCTGGATATAACGTCACATGTTTCAATGCACTCAAAATACACAAATGTAAGGTTATTAAATTTTTGGAAGTATAAATGAATGACTAGAATTACCCTGATCAGTATCCATCTCATGTATGCTGCTCGCACCACTACTGCATATACCGTCTTCCCCACAGCTATCCGAGCACTCTCCTTCTTCCAGGGACTCTGCCCCACTGTTGTTACTGTCATGTTCACATGATCTGTCATGTTTAACTTTCTTACTTTCCTATAATACAACAGTAATGGAATATATTAATTTACCTAGAGCATGACTTCTACTTTGATCCACAGATAACTGTGAAAGGCCCAGCACAAGTTTGTTCACTGCCTCCCCAATCTGGAAAAAAGGAATACACTTTTTGCTAACATTCATTAGCATGCACTGTCCTAAAAGTCACTTCACTGACTACATACTCATGTTCCAGCACAACATTACATTATTTATAACCAACCACCAGCAGAAAATGACAATAACAAGCTACAGAAATTGT
>Ga0209755_10008265_pt1 | contig 11149 bp, 6 predicted proteins | sample TergutCo191P1_FD_187301 | JGI IMG/M metagenome (GOLD analysis project Ga0209755, IMG submission 187301) | Cornitermes sp. P1 segment gut microbial communities from Petit-Saut dam, French Guiana - Co191P1 (SPAdes) (version 2) | ecosystem: Host-associated > Arthropoda: Insects > Digestive system >... | reverse complement strand
GGATGTTAAAACAATTAAACAGGGGGATTTAAAACAGACAACATGTCCTACTAACTTTGGGTGTCGTGTTGTTGCATGACAACACGTGACCCCCACACTGCTGTGTGCACAGTCCAGCTGCTCAGGCAATTCAAGTGGGAATTGTTCGACCATCCACTGTACAGTCGAAACCTGGTCCTTATCACTTTCACTTGTTCCTCCACCTTGCAACTTTCCTAGCATTGCAGAACTTCTTGGATGGCAAAGAGTTGAAATCAACGGTGGAAAACTGACTGAGCACACGGGCAGCAGTCTTCTATGATGAGGGGATACAAAAGTTGGTACCCTGCTATGATAATTGCCTCAATTCCAGCAGTGAATGTAGAAAAATAGTGTGATGTACTAGTTATATTTTGGCTATAAGAAAGTTTGTTTATAGTAGTCTTTTTTTGGGGGAAGGGGGGGGGTTTGCAACCAGCATTGAATTTCTGAATGACCTTCATACTTGAATGAACATTTCACAAGGAACAGACTGAAAGCTGTAATATTCTTTTGGTGTGATATTTCATGTCACATACCTGGATGGAGGGAAACCACATGATTTCACTGATTTCTTTATCTTTGTGCATATCCTACAGCACCTTGTAGGGGATTTTGTCCGTTTTATTTGAGGGACTGCTGCAGAATATTTTCTGTCCTTTTCCCATGTAGTCTGCAAGGAGGATCCTTTGTGTTCTGGAGAAGGAAGTTGGTGACTAGTATGGTGGTGTCATTGCTTTCTTCTGTTGTTGTTGGATGTTTTTGATACACTTTGCATGAAGTGGAGTAAGTGTGCTGTGAGGTTTGGATATCTTGGAAGAGTAGGATGGCGTTGGACAAGTATGTGGGAGGAGGCAAAAGAATATTTCTTGGCCTTTTACAGTTTTTATTGAGAATGGGAGAATGACAAGATGCTGGTCAGCGTTGTCCACTCAGAGCATGTACTTTTTCTTATTGTGGTCTGCTACACATTCACATTTCATAAAATGCTTGTCACACTTGTTTTTTTACCTCAACCATTCCTGTGGAATGTGTAGTGGAGATGATTTTCCTCCTGTGTCACCATGTCTGCAAGCCTGTCTCATCAGAAAGTCATCTCCCCTCATTGCAAACTGCTGGAGTGCTGTAAATCTTTAGGACGCCCAGTATTAAGAAACAAATTTCCGCTCGACCACAACTATGTCGTATATTAATACAGTTGATATTTGTAAGTCCTGCCAGTTCCATTGTGCAGCAGCAGCTGGCAAATATACCCTGATGCGAGTTCACACAATTTGCATTGCTCAACCGTATTTTACAATTTTGTCTATTTTTTAGACTCAGAAAGCAGTGCAAGTATACAAATTGTCATGAAATTCTAATGTGCTGTACAATTTGTGGTGATCATCTTCGTACCTTCAAGTTCCTGTATTTGTTTGGACAAGAGTATTGCACAGAAAATAATTGGATGTTGCATCTCACTTATATGTGCAAATTGCACAGGCTGATTTCCCTGTCACGCCTTTGGAAATCAGTTTGAAGCATGTGACACAATTTTATACTGATTATTGGAGGATGTTTGGGGTTCCTTTGTTTGTAGGTTTGTGCCTGATAAAGAGTTCAGTGGTACAGATCGTACTGGTACAAGAAGTGGACCTGTTCAGTTTGAAAAGGAAGAGGAGGATCCTTTTGGTTTGGACCAGTTCTTAACACAGGCTAAACGTGCTAGTAAGCGCCCCAAGGATGATCGGGATCGGCGGGGAGAAGAACGTGATAAGCGTAAACGACGAGAATAACTGTAGGGTTTGATGATGAAGATTTCATCACCCTGCTGGACACTGTTTATTTGTTACAAACTGTTTGTATTTTGAGTGAATTGAAGGTAAATAAATACATCATGTTCCAAATAATGACTTCCAGAAGATGCATGTCATTTTGGAATAAAATGTGACATTTATTTGTGGAGACCAGGAAGCCCCACAACTTCGTCTTGTTGAATAGAGGTTGCAGTAAAAAATAGTGACAGAATTAATGTGTTGTGTTAATATATAATTAATTGGATGAAGTTAGAATGCATATGATGTTTTACCAGCTTTTGTACTGTAAAGGCAGGCATACAGTTAGTATCACATTTGCAAGCAGAAGATGCAGTTTGTGTTTATATTCATGGAGACAACTTTTCTGTTTCTTCACCTCCACAACAAAGCATCATTAATGGGTGGCAGGTGACTGGAAAGATGTGCTTCAAATGAAGTATATATGTTTTCCAAATGCCAGTTTGGTTAACTCATTGTCCCAATATTAATGTACCACAGATACAAATTACTGTCACAAAGTTAACCACACTATAGATACTGCATAGCATGGAATCAGAAATTGTGAAGGTATGCTGAAAAGTAATGCTCTGTGTATTCACAGTTACTGCATCGAAGAAAAAAAAATTTATTTATTTTAAAAAAAACATACATTTCAACTGACTGATGTCTGTGGTCCACATACTGCTTCCAATGTTCATGTAGTTTAGGGTCTGTCACAATAAAACCGATTCTTGTTCATGGAACATTTTCACCACTGCCTTAATTTCTTTTCTGGCAGGAGATGATGTTCTTTAAGAAGTTTCTGCAATTTCAGAAAGATAAAGTCAAATGGAGCCTTATGTGGCATGTGTGGGATGGTCTAACACCGTGAAATACTCTTCTCCTTGATCATTTCAGCAGCATGATTTTTGTGTTTACAGTCTGCCACTTGCTACACTCCACAATTATTTTGTTGACATGGTTGTAGTGAAACTAGTTGGAAACTATTTAGAGTGGAGTGTATGTTCTTGTCTAACACAACTTTATTTGATGGTAGAGGAGTATTTACATTTACTACCTAAGGTACAATGACATGTTTCGGCTCTTGACAATAGCCATCTTCAGGTTGTGCTTGAACATTTCATCAGTGTAGTTCCAGTGAGCCTTGTTGAGTCCTGTTCAGAGTCTGGCCATGTTGCATATATTCAGGCTGGCATGCCTATGGTTTGTATTATGTACACAGCCCAACACAACTGTGTTGATATCTGCGCTGTGATTCTTATAAACATCTTTCATATGTAAGTGAATGTCAGTTTGTAGGATATTTTTTGTAGTCAAAAACCAAGTTACTTAATGCTGTGTATTTTACACTGACATATTGCACTGTACACTGCAGGTGCGATTTGGCGGCTGTAATGGCAGAACTATGAAACTTCCTACAAAAGTGCAGGAAGTGAGTGCATTGTAGTTCATGCTGCTACATGGGTTTACTCTTTAGCAAAAGAAATTTAATTTTTTTTAACTTGCCATCTTGTGTGTGTGTATATATATATATATATATATTATCTGAATTGTGGTAAGTTAAATATTGAAATATGTTTCAAAGTAAAGTTCCAGATCTTCTTGAGATTATATTTTATGCATTGTTCAAAGTTTTTGTACTGAGGCATTTTTGAGAAAATCAGTTTGGTGTAATCTTCATGTACATTAGATTATGCTGGACCTTGTAGTAGTAGTAGTAGTAGCAGTATTTAATTCTCAGGAACTAAAGGGAATACCATTTGGTGCTACCAACACAGTATATTTTACGGAGTGACTGAGTATTGCCAGAGTTTAGAATTGTGCATTCTGGAAGATGATCTAATTCCATAGTTACCTTCTTTGCACAAGGCACATGCTGGGGATGGGTAAACTGAGTTTGTATAAATTAGCCACTAGAAAATCATGGCCGGTGATTGGTTGAAAGGTTGCTGCTGCATCTGCTGTCAGGAATTCAGGTATTATATTTCTGTTCTCAACCATTTTGTCCCAGGGTTTGTGCAGGCCTTCAGTGGCATAATATCATGGCAGGTCAGCTTAGATTTTTCTTTTTATTCTTAAGTTGGTAGAATGGAATGATGCTTTATGTGGCAGAAGCATGGCTGATTGCTTTGCCAAGTAATCTTAACATTTTATTACCCACATCTCTGATGTAGGATGGGACCCATTTGAACTTTGTGCCTTTCTGAAGGCCTTAATTTCTGTAACTGTCTTGCTGCAGTTGACTCACTGAATGTAACAGCCTTTTTGAAGGGCTCGATTATGTTAAAAAGTTGCATTAGTGCAATGTTCATTGCTTCTGCCTCTCCATAATAGCGAATGGCATATCATCCAGGTATCAAACAGAAGCTAAACAATCTGCAATGAATTCCTTCTGCATTTCCATTCTTTTCCATGAGAGACTCATCTGTATGAACATGAAGCCAGTCATGTTTAGGATATAATGTATGGATTGTTCCCAGTGCTGCTGATTTCATTACTCCTTGATCTGTATTATCTTTTTTCTGTGCTTTTTGGATGAGGAGGACTACTAGAATCTAAAGCTTTATTCAGTCAGTAACATTCAGTGTAACATCTAATACCAAATCACTGATGTGATGGGCTGAATGGTCTATGGATCAAATCCTAGTGGGGATGAGGTTTTTTGTATGTGGGCGGACATCCTGACACTCACTCAGCCTCCTATACATTGGGTACCATGCCATTCCTGGGGTAAACTGGCCAGGGCATAGTGTTGACCAACCACCCCAATCTTATGCCAAGGTTATAGAAAGAGCAAAGGTAAATGTCTACTACTCCACCCCTCTATGCCTTCATGGCAGTAAACAGTACCAAATCACTGAAATCCATTAGTAGTTTTGGATATGAACAGATGGACTCGGCATCTAATGTATGCTACTTATATAACCTTACACATTCTGTGTAAGATTATATGTAATTCACAGTTTCTGGCATAGTTTGTAAGAATGTGTGTCACATTTTGTGCACCAGTTTGTTAAATATAGGATACTTTTGGTAGTATTTCTGTGGATTATTTGTGTTGTAAATATATTTATGTACATATTCACCTTGTAATTGACATTGTGTTTGCATAGTGCCTACATCCTCAGGATCAAGCAATATTCTTGGACTGCTTGACTGTGAAAATGAAGGTGCTGTACTCCTTGCAAAAATAACATCCCTGAAGACTTGAATCTTCATTAGTACTACTGTGAGAACCTGAAATTGTATGTTGTGTTAATTGATTTTATTGGATCTTCATTGAACTGTGTGTTAATCAAACACAGTGCAATTGTAAGTTTTAGGACTGGTTTTTTTTAAATAATAGAACTACAGCGTTCTATCAGCCAAACCACTAAGTACAATCAACCAACATCCATTCACACATATAAAGTACAATGTTTCAGTCAAAAACACAACAGTTTTGTTACATAAAATGCTATTTTAGGTAGGCATGTTGTGACTCTTCCCGAGTCATCTTCTGGCCCTCTAAAGTACAGATCTAAGGTTAACAATGTTTAGAGTGCATTCTGGGATCCCAAATGCTTACAATATTTATATATATAAACTAGTTATTACACAGTACGGTGACATCTAACAGAGATGTGCATATTGGGGCTGATTAAATGTCAGAGCTTGAACCGAATTAATTAGGTACCATATAATGGTTCCACATTGAATTGGTAACTATTTTTATAATAATAGAAGAAGGGGAAAAGTAGACCAGATGTAATAACTGCAGGGTGTTGTTGAGTCACGCTGGGCACTGCCGTGGTTGTATCCTCTGTTATTACGTAGAACTATTGGTTTATAATGTGGCACCAGTGGCAAGAATTATTGACTTGTGTCAGTCCGGGTACTACGGACTAGATGGACTTAGGTTCGTATCTCAGATGATGACTTTTTATGTCTTATATATCATGATGTACAGTTCCTCGGAGATTATTCTGTGTTTACGCAGACGGACGGTCTATGTCACATTTCTATAATATTAAACATGGAAAATGGTGTGTAAATAAATGTGGTAACGTATCAAGGGATCTGTGGAATGATCCACTCATTTCTTATGAAAATATGAAGAGGTTGGGGTTGTCATCTTGTGTATGTGGTGGCAACTACCTATGTAGTGTTGCAACGATTGTACATACGTCAGCGTGAGAGGTGGATGACCTTAGCGCAAGTGGAGATCTTGTCCACCCCAGTGAAACTTAAGTGGATGCCTGGAAACAAGAACAGTGGTGCCACAAGCAGCCACGACAGCGTTACTTGTAGCCGGCTTGGCTCAGTGGGTGCATTTTGTATGAAATAGATGGCAGGAAAAGTCTCTTCTTTGTGCAAACACGAGTCACGTGAGAATTCAGTGCTGCGCAATATGAGTGGGGTTGAAAGAGGAGCATAGTGTGTGGTGTAAACTGAAGAGAGGAAATTTTGTAAAAGAAGTTACCGCTACATTTTTAGAACAAGGTAAGAGGATGTTATCGTTATTTAAAGTGTGTGAAAGTTGTATTGAATAATGTTGCTTTGGTTATTCATTAGTGTGATGATGGTTAGTGTGTGTGGCGTAGGATGTGCGTGAAAATAACTTAGTCATAACTGTTGCAAATTAATTATTATTCCATCAACCAAGTGCATGACTACTATTTTGTTTCATTGCATTGTCATTAGAATGCAGTGGGTGTGCTATGCGAGAGGGTGCTACAACGGCAACACAAATTGTGACTTGAAATTTTTCAGGTTCCTGAGTAATCCTCAACGGTACGTATAATGTAGTAATTATTGATATTCATTGTATTATCTATATTGTATTTCACTCTTCATAAACCATTATTTTGTGAGCTAAATATATATCACTTAGTATCTTGTATGAACCGTTTATGTTGTGCACATTATACAGCAATATCCATATTGCGTATTTATAGGATACATCATAACTTGGGGACAGATTTGTTCATATCCATTGTTTTAACAAATGTCCAATGTTTGAATCAGAATAAATCAGTATTTGAACAATGTTTTGTAACATATACAGCACACATTGAATAGTTTGTGTAACATATGGAGTTCACCTGACAGTTAAAATGTAGCATAAAACATTAATCACAAGAATAACAATTTCATTTTCATATTTTCTGGTTCCATTTTTACACAGGGCTGAGCTATGGATGGAGAGACTTGGCATGCTGTGCGATGCAGAGCATGCCAGAACACTGTCAAGGCAGTACGTCTGCAGCCTGCATCTCTCAGAGACTGATTTCACAGTGGGTGAAAAAACAAGGCTGGAGAGATTGGCAGTTCCAAATCCCTTTACAGTGACCCCTCACTCCAATTCAGCCCATCATCATGGAGGACCCTCCTCAAATTCCTCATCCTTTGAAGAATACCGTCATGTCCTGGTCCCCTACAAAAACGTATTCCAAGAAATCCAAAACCTCAGTGACCGAAGATACCATCTAAATCCACTCAGACACCTCCTTTTCCCTTGTCTCTGCAAATGAAAGTGCTTTTGGTGAAGAACTCGGAAGTGTCAACCTTCAGCGTTCTTCCCCAAAGCATAAAGCATGGCATTCTCTCATAAAAGATCTTGGTTTGGACAGTGTGGCAAAACTAACTCCACGCAAAAAGAAGTTGTGTGACCGAATTCAGACATGAGAGAATGCGCTTTGCAAACTTAGGAAGAAGTACATGACAAAGAAAATGAAGGAGGTTTGTCAGTTGGACAGTAATCCTTTTATACAAGATCTTTAATCTTCCTTGACTGTGCCGACTTCAACGTGTTTGGCATCATTTTTTAGGAATATTAGGAATAAACCAAAGGGGAGGAGGTGGAGCTTAAAATAAAAAGTGTTGGCTTTCTCCCTCCTGAAATGTAGTCCTAAATCCTATACATTTCTCCGGTCACTATTTCCCTCTACTTTCCAGACAGTCCTTACAGTTCATTCTAAACACTTCGCTTTAGAATGGGCATCAATGCCCATGTGTTTAATACACTCAAACGCACTCTACAATGTCTGATGGAGATAAAGTGTGTTGTCTTGTGTTTGATGAAATGTCAAACAGGGAGAACTTGCATTTCAGTCAGAAGTTTGGCTGTATTGATGGCTTTGAGGACCTTGGAGGAGAGGGTAGGACAAGCAATATTGTAAATCATGCCCGGGTCTTCATGTTCTATGGTCTACATAAGAGGTGGAAGCAACCAGCAGCTTACTGTTTGATTCACAGAAGCACAAAGGGTGAGATGCTTGTTAATTTATTGATGAAGTTCCTTGATGCTTGCCTCAATGCAGGACTGGAAGTTATTGCCACCGTGTGTGACATGGCTGCCAACAATGTCAAGGCCTTGAAACTGTTGGGTGTTTCTGAAAAGACACCTTTCTTCAAGTTTCGTGATCAAGAAATTGCAACTATATTTGATCCTCCCCATCCCCTTAAATGTACCCACAACCTTTTCCTCAAAGAAAATGTAGCAAATGTGGAGTGTGAGATTACTGTGAATGGGGAGTGACTTACTGGTACTTCTAAGTGAGACGACATACTGAAGTTGTGTGAAGTTGAGAAACGCAATGTATATCACCTGCTTCCCAAAGTAATTGACAGGCATATTAAGCCTAGTGGCCAGGATAAAATGAAATTTAGTTTGGCTGCACAAGTTATGAGAGCACTGTGGCAGCAGCTATCAGTACTCTGGTCACAGTAGGTAAGGACAACTGCACTAAGTCTGAATGATGCATAGGCTTATCAGTAGTGATGTTACATGGTGCCACAATTCATGCACTTATTTTCTTTTATGGAACACACTTGTCATGAAGGTAACTCTCATCGTTCCAATATAATTGTAGGTTACATGGGTGAGGTGAGAGTGCTCGATATGTTGTAAAAATATCTGCAATTAGACCAGAGGACAGGGCTCCCAACATATCGAGCACTCTCACCTCACAAACTTGACACAAAAACACAAGATCATAAATTACTGCAGATATGTGGACGACATCCTAGTAATATTTGACCCTAACCACTCTGACATACAGGAGATCATAAATGACTTCAACTCCCTACACCCCAAACTTCGATTCACGGCAGAAACAGAAGACGACTGCACACTAAACTACCTAGACCTATCAATATGTAGAACACCCACAGGCTTGAGAACCGCCATATTCAGAAAACCCACATTCACAGACACCATACCTTTCACCTCCAACCACCCTATGTAACACAAATATGCTACCGTCATACCTGTACAAGAGGCTCAACTCCTACAACCTACAGCAAAGAGAATACCAACAAGAACTAAACATGATACATAACATCCTACACAATAACTCCTTTCCAATAAAACTGCACAAACCCCCTACCCCCAACCTGGACAAACAAACAACTACCCACACCACACAAAAATGGACCAGCTTCACATATATCAGTAAGAAAACTTCATACATCACAAACATTTTCAAACCAACGGACCTCAGGATTACATTCCATGCCCATGACAAATACTCCGTATCAGGTGTATACAAACTAACTTGCCCTGGCTGTCACAAAACGTGTCGGACAAACAGGAAGACAGTTCTCCACCTGCTACAAAGAACACTGGACAGCGTGGCGCAACCACAACACCTGATTGAAGAAGCCCATTCATTTGGCCCCATGAACAATATCATGGAAATACTACAATGCCATAAAAAAGGAGCACATCTTAACACAATAGAGAAATTCCATATCCACACTGAAGCCGCTAAAAAACAATCACCTCAATGACCCTCAGACGATACTCCCCAATGCCCTCTTCAACACCCTCATAAAGATTGCTTCCATCAGAGCAAAAGATAGAGGCAGCAGGCTCATTTGTAATGGTGCCTCTCTACCAGACTACACTGCACTACAGCTGACAACATAGTAACTTTCCTCTTCTTCTTCCTCCATCTGAACTCACCAAGGTCCCAAACAACATCATTTGTAACAGCATTTTGACACAGTTGCCTGTGAACAAGTAAATTATTTTCAATGTTAAACCAATTCCTATTTCTCATACAAAAGCTTGTGCCATGAGCAACATAATTCATTATAATGAAAACACTTATATAAGGTATAAGAACCACATAATGAGACTACAGAGGGGCATGGAGGTACAGGACACACAGCTCCACATGCTCTTCAGCCTGACACTAAACAGAGATAACTGATTTGCTTCCCGACCTAGCCGATCTACCCTGAGTCTGGACTGAACAGGCGGCAAGCTGGGCTCCCCTGGAGGTTTTCTGGATGCTTTGAAAACAACAGAAAACTTTTCTGTGCCAAAAATTGATCAATGACTCCTTGGTCATCCAGCCTATGGCACCGCCTTCTTGTAAAGCAAGCAGTTGTCCGAAAAACACACAAACTTCCCACATTATAAAGAGAGACAATTCTGGGTTTTCAGCCAGTTTGAGCCACATCAATCCCATCTGCAACATCACACCTTATGCATTATATGGTGTTGAATGTTTGATGATAGTGAATAAAGAATTGGAAGGGATACGGAAAGCTGTAGTCATGGCCTGGAGAGACTGAAGAGAACCACAAAAAGCTCCATCTTGATAGTATGTAATGTAATTTATTTGCATTCTATAAATCCAAATTAGGATACAATCCTATGAATGTGGACATTGTCACATACACACTAACATAATATACATAATGTTGGAAGAATCTTCGCTATAAATAAAGTACAATAAAACACCTAAAACAAATTGTCAATTCAATTTTCAATGGAATATCTCTGATAATTAAAATATTCTTTACTATTATAAAAGGAATTTATAAGTAAAAACCTCTTTAAACCATTCCGAAACGGTACTACTTCATTAGCTAAGTCCTAGATATTGTGAGGAAGGTTGTTAAAAACTTTAATTGCTAAGTAGTACACTCCCTTTTGGAACTTTGTTAGATTAGCTGTGGGTGGATGTAAGTTGGTTTTAAATCTTGTGTGAATACTGTGGATCTGATTATTTGTCTAAAGTAAATGTTCGTTTTTTATAACAAATACTGATATTGAGAAGATATATTGAGAATATAAGGGAAGTATTTCTAATTTTTTGAGCAGTTCCCTACATGAATCTCTCATTCTTGAATTTGTGATGATTCTAATCACCCTTTTTTTAATTTTGAAAATCTTATCACTGTATGGGCGGTTAAGGTGCTGTGCTACAAATCGGAAAGTCGCTGGTTCGATCCCAGCTGGTGTCAGTGTATTTTTCATTGACATAAAAGCTTTCCGATCGCACTATGGCCCTGGGGTCAACTCAGCCTCTAACAGAAATGAGTACCAAGTGTGTTCCTGG
>Ga0209755_10008264_pt1 | contig 11151 bp, 5 predicted proteins | sample TergutCo191P1_FD_187301 | JGI IMG/M metagenome (GOLD analysis project Ga0209755, IMG submission 187301) | Cornitermes sp. P1 segment gut microbial communities from Petit-Saut dam, French Guiana - Co191P1 (SPAdes) (version 2) | ecosystem: Host-associated > Arthropoda: Insects > Digestive system >... | reverse complement strand
ACTTAGCAAAACAAATATTAAAAGAAGCTCTGCTTCAGCCTGCATAAGGATACCACACCACCCAGCCGAACCACACCGTAACACCAACACACATCGAACCAGAGCAATACAACACATGAAATAAATCCACAACAAGTCGCAAGCTCTTGAAGATGGGTGTACTAACATTCGAAACATGTTGAGCAGTAAATAGTGAAATAATAAAACAAGTGACATCAAGTTGGTCTATCTTTATTCAACTATTAAAAGTTCTGTTTGACTGCATTTTACTGATACTTGTGTACCTATCAAGGCAACGGGGATGTCTCACCTGAAAGCCACTCTGACAATTTTTGGCGCAGATTACAATTTACAAAGAACACTTCCTTATGGGTGTGACAACGTGCAGTCTCACAAAAATTCACCAACCATCCCACAGTACATGCTATAAATCTCCTTGTTACATCTAATATGTAATTTTCTCCAACCTCCTGTGAAAAATTCATAATAACGCTGGATTATTTCTTTCCTCAGTTATTGTTGCACTCGGCTGTAGCGACACTAATTGGTGGGAAGGGATGTTACTTTTCTTGTTCGTTTTAATGCGCTGCCCCATACCTTGTGTTTAGCAGCAACAGAAAATCCCGTACTTGGAAGCTGACTGCGAATGTATTCGAGGGTCAACTTCAAGCAGAAAGTAGCAGAAGCAACAAAAACAAACTAAGATCGTATTTTCAATAAGAGGAATTTAAATGGACTTATTGCATTGAAAATGTCATTCAACTTTATTACTTCAGGATTTACACCAATTCCCACCCTCTCAGATATTCAGAAAGTTTAAACGATTGCTATATTAACATATCTGACTTTTATCACAGACAAAAATAAATTTTCAGAACTTGCCCACCGCGTACAGAGAGCTCATAAATCTTTTGAAAATGTGACAAAGTTCGAATACTTTGGGACGACAATGACAAATCAAAACTGCCAGCATAAAGAAATAAAAAAAGGAATAAGTCGGAGCATGCCTACTATAATTTAGTACTCAATTTTTGCCTGCCTGTTTGCTGTCCAAAAATATAAAGATTTAAAACACACAGAACTACAATTTTGTGCCTTTATATAACTTGGGCTCCAGCAATAAGGGAAGAGCACAGGTTGAGGCTTCCAGACAGCAGTGTGCTGAGGAAGATATATTTGTCTAAGACGGGAGATTTTTTAGGAAAGAGTTAGAGAAAACTGCATAATGTGAATGTTCATAATCTGTATTCCTCTCCACGTTCGTTACTGTTGATATCATATAACTTAATCAATGAGAATGCGCCGGGAGGGGTGGGGGGATTTGGCCTGCATAGTGAAGAAGAATGGAATTGTGTACACGGGCTTCGTAAGGAAATCTGGAGAGAAAAGACCACTTGGAGGACCTAGGCGCGGATGGAAAGATAATATTATCAAAGGCATATGGCGGAAGGGCGTGGAATGGACTGATGTGGCTCAGGACAGGAACCGCTGGTGGGCTGCTGTGAACACGGTAAGGAAAGTTTGCTAAAGTAAGAAAATTTGACTAGCTGAGTTAGTTAGCTAGTTAGTTGGTTAGTCAGTCAGTCAGTTGGTTGGTCAGCCGGTCAGTCAGTCAGTCAGTCAGTCAGCCAGTTAGTTAGTTAGGTAGATAGTTAGTTGGTTAGCTAATAGTCTTACCTCGCCACCGCAGCATGAAGGACAACTTCACCTTCACAAAACAATACAACTACTTCATGTGAAAGCTGTTAGAAAGGGTTGAAAAAGTACTTGGCTAATTAGCCTTACGAACCCGTGAGAAATACAAAACATAGAAAAAGATTTTTTACGTCTAGGGAGCGTGCTAGGCCATTATCCAGTAGACCTTTGTTCCTTTTAATGGCATGGACACACATTCTGTGAGAAATTTTCCACAGCATGTAAGCTAAAAGCCAACCCGAACTTCAGTGACTCCCGTTCTCGCTTTATACAATCGACACTGCAACAAAACGAAGTAATACTCCAAACAAATTCACACAGTACAAGACCCTTGTTTGTATCACATGCAATTAGACGCAAACAAAGATTACTCGCTCCCACTGAGGTGAATACAATGTTCTACGACAGGAACCTGCTGGTGGAAAAAACAAACAACTTCCTCAGGAAGGCCAAATGCATGTACAGAAGCACACCAAAGGATCAAAGTTCCACAATAATAGAATCGCTAATATTGTGTAAGAATCATAAACACAAAGAAATAAAATATAGTCATCTTAAACTCGTAGTTCAATGTACGGTACTCTCTGTTGAAGCTCTGTTACAAGCTCATAATTTCATATGGCTATTGTGTGAGAGAACTGTACCATGAAAAATCCGAATCAGCTAAATAAACTAAGTATCTGAATCTTTATCGTTGCACCGTGCATTTTGTAGTTTATTTAAGTAACACACCAATAAATGCACATACACAGTCTTTAATAATCTAAAATTTACACTAAAACACTTACAACGCTCCTACATGTTTCGATCATATGATCATCCTCAGGGAGCATACTTTGTGCTTTACTAAAGTTACAGCTTAAAACACTCAGTGATTTATTTCGTTATATCAATTTGGTGCCGTGGCAGTATGTCCTGTGTTACGTGTGAGTCGTACGATATCGACAGCCGGTCTCAACTGAACACCGTACGACTCACACATAACACAGGACATGCTGCCACAGCACCAAATTAATATAACGTTAATTATTAACGTTAATATAACATTAATAATTAATATAACGTGGCCAAGCTAGCTTGGCCACGTTGGAGGGCGGTAGCTGCACAAAAAATATGACCAGTACCGGAGGCTGTAGTTACAGTTTTGTGTACTCCTGATGTGAGTATGGTTAACACCCGAAACATGTAGAGTGAACTTGCAGAATAATAAATGGACTGCTTAATGTTGCATCTCGTTGGAAAATTATTAAAAATTTTATCAGCGGAGCATGGAACCATGAACATAAAATAGCTACTGATGTTTGGGAGGGGATTGCAGCACAGTCCTCAAGGTAATGGCAGCAAAGCAGACTCCTCCGGGACGTGAGTACTTACACACCAATTCGCGCGGCACCGTGTCCCGCAAGTCTAGAAACTTCATCACTTCATCATTCAAGAATCAGAAGCTGTGTTTTTTATAACTACGTTAAACTGTTCGAAAAACACGTAGTTCTACAGTTGTGTTTATTAATAATTGTGCGTGTACTGTACCTGTACGTGCGCAGCGAGTGGTAACGCAGTTGGTTGAGGCACTGCACCAAAAGACGGGAGTTCCGGGTGCGAAAATTTTCAAGTGATCTGTTTCTTCTGTCCCCATTCATTTTCCCTCAGCCCCTAACAGAATCGAGTACAAAGAAACTGCGTCCGGCGAGTAGAGCTGACATTTCTGCCATCCTAATTGTGCCGAATGTCAAAAAGTAAGGATGGAAACCCAACAGTCCTTCTCCTTTCTGAGTCTTCACGACTTGTTATGGGAAAGTTGTACACACATGCGGTACGTGGAGGTGAAGATAAAGTTCACTCCAGAATCGGCCTTGAAGGCCCACCGGTGTAGTAGAGGTATAGCTCTACTTTTTCTTTAACGCCGGCCCTAGATGGAGGTGGGTGGTCAGCGCCACGCCCCAGCCGCTTTACTCCCGGTAAAGACCCGGCAACCATAGTATAGGGGGCTTGGTGGGCCCCAGGGCCGGTCTGGATGGGTGCGGAAAATCTCGCCCCCCACCGGGATTCGATCCCCAGATCGTCCAGCCCGTAGCAAGTCGTTACACCGACTACGTTACTCCGGCCCGCCATGCGGTACATACACTATGTAATTATAGCGCCTTTTATTTTTTGTAAATTTGCGTTAAAAAGACATATGTACAGTTTATCTCAGCCAACAATGCTGGACAACATTACAGCAATACGGACGGAGTTGTGAGGGGAGTTTAGAGTAAGAAATTCGAAAGTGCAAGCTGTAAAAATGTTGGGCATTCACCTTATGACGTGCGCCTACTTACATCCATTATTAAAATCGCGTTGCTGATGATGAAAATATAGTGTGAGACATACTCAGCACAACCGTGTAACTGCAGTATGATGATCGTGACGTTACGCTCTGAGAAGAACTTAATGTGGTAATTGCCGTAAGCTATAACAGAGACACACCAGACGGCAGGTGAGTGAGTGACACGCAGAAAGTACCTTCAATGTTGCGACAGTGCTAGATTGCTTCCTTTTGAAACTGTCATGTTACAAATACCATGCAATCGATCGCGTTGTCTCTGTATGTAAAATATTAGCATCTGTCAGGTTCAGAATATCGTGCAATCAGTCACATTTCCATTTCGGATATAAATTACTGACATGTTGGGTTAAGAATACAACGCAAAGGCCTACCACGAAAATACTAGTTCAACAGATCTTGAGCCGTCACATCCTTTCGTATCAACAAAGACTAAAGACCTATTCCGATTCCACTGCTACAAATTCCAGTCACACCAACACTGTGATAGAAGGCACCGTAGACACAACAGTCACCACTAGTAAGCCAGCCACTGGACGCATTCATGAGTGAGTTCCATCCACCTTCAGTCACATCAACTCTTTCCCTAAAATCCATATTTTATTTCAATCGCATTTGTTTCTTGGTCTTAATAGTAAATTTGACAAGAAATTTCCCACTAATATTCAGAAAGCGTTCACTGTCTCCCATTCCTAATCACAAACTCAGCCCAACGTGGCGTTACTGATTTCATTGTCCTATCAAGGAACCCGCTAGATGCTTATCTGAATGAATGACATAGATCCTGTTGATCCAGGACCCTCATTTGCCCATTTAATTCATATTTCTTTACACTTAAAATCTTCCCGAGCACTTCCAAACAATTGCAGTTTATTAACTTTTCTCAAACACGGGAACATGTTTCACACCCCAATCTAACCACAAAAGTTATTCTTCCGTGTGAGTCTATCGGATAAATTGCAAGTTCTGTGCCAGCTATTTTAATCTTTGATGCTGCTTCTACACTTTCTAGAACTTGGGTCTCCAATCGGCAGTATTCATGCCGTATGCCCACGGCAATGTGCATTTCATATTGGCCTATACCATAAAAATTACAAAATAATTTAGGCGTTTAGGTTTACCACTTACAGATATTTTTCCACGTGTTGACTGCGAACCAGCCCAAATGAAGTGTGTGGCTGTTTGACATATAATGTTTATACGCCCGTGCTCTAGAATTTAATGCTGGTTTCGCTATGATATTGTCGCATTGTCCTTACAAATGCCGTTGCCATACAAATCAAAGTTTCACTTGTGTTCCTAAACACATGACTGGAAGATTTGTGGGAGTATGGATTTAAGTTACCGTTCTGGAAATCGACATTATGTAGAAGTGGGACCAGTTTCAGCCGATATTCTGGAAATCTGGGAGCCTTGACCTCCTGGAAACCTCAGGGCCCGTACAGGGATTGCTTCACCTTTTGCCGTATAGACATTACTGTTTTCTGCAGTGGTTTCTTTGTAGAGTTAACAGCTTGATTTTCTCTGGCTCTCACGAGGACCGTTAATCTGTCCGCTCTTTTACAAATTCACGTATTACGCCAGGTGTCTCCAACAGTTCCATAAAAGGTTGGTTTTTAAGAGTCTACAGCTGCGGTATGTCTTTCAGAAACTTGAAGGCATGGTGAAGTAATCTGTAAATTACAGTGACACGGGTGTAATACAATGAGCACAAAAAAACCCGGCATTTCGCGAAAGCCGTTGTGCTGCCTTGAAGACTCCTACGATTATTTTGTATTAGTAATGTATAGAGAACAGCACGGATATTCTGACTGATGTGTTTTGTAGGTGTACTCTGTCACTTCCAGGTACCTAAATAGGTCAAGATTACTTCGTCTCGCTTCCTAGTAAAGTGACCATTTAAACAATCCCGTCATTGTGTTCTCCATAGGTGGGGTAGTATCTTTGACTGGGGCAGAAATAGATAGGCGTGCTCGTGTTTCAAGGACTGATTCTTCTAATCGTTCAGAACTGGTTTGTCTTCAACCCATGTTGTGGATTGTGTTCATTACACTTTCACAATCAAATCTTTCTTTTAGCTCACTGATACCACTGCCTTCCCATGTTCTTACGCACCAGTCTGACTGAGCAGCCTGCACCATTACAGGCTCTAAATTAGGGATGGATTACCGTCTCATCTCGTACATCTTTCTTATCCAAACAATGGATAGTGTATAAACTTGTGTCACAAACCCTCAGCGACACATCTTGATTGCTGATGTGGCACAATTCCATATCCTTGGGTCCATACAGTTCATTTCCTTATCCCGTGAACAACTCAGCAGTTAACTGTTTGTACAACAAATGCCTGTATGCATGCCCATTACCTCCTATTCGAAGTAGTGCCATTGCTCGTCACAGCCGGCAAGTCAAACACATTTCTTTCAAGACTCTCGTTCTGAAGGTGGCTAATGACTTGCTCTTTGCCGAATGGATTACACCCATTCTCTTCGAATAGATAGTCAATGACCGAAGAAAGGCTAACGCCACGAATTTCTTATTTAACATCTCTCATACAACAGTGCAAGTCTTGCAAGTGTTGTAGACAAAATGCCCACCCCTTTCTGTATTCAGGCTTATTTGTCTTGGGTCACTGCGCCCTAGGCACACTGCTCACTCGGTGGTGTGTTAAGGTCCCGTCTGGATTTAAAGCAGTAGAATAAAGGAGTGTCTGTTGTTACATGCTGTATTTTCTGTATGGTACGTACATGGCGTTTCTTGAAAAGTTGAGAGGTTTAGTGGTCAAAGAGCCCGTCTTTTATGAAATTTGCCTAAATTCAGAACCACCTTCACGAAATCGCTTTATTTTCTACTACCGTGAATGGTATCAATCTATTCTACACAATCAAATCGTAGTTCCCCATAAATTATTTCCACCCTTTCTTCCAATCTACGAATAAATCTCACAGGATCGGTGTTTCGAACAAAATGTTTAATGCGTTTCTTATTCCCCAATTTGTATTACAGCCTCTTCATCGCAGCCTTCTTGATTTCGCGTCATTAATGTTAACCAAAGAGTAACTGCATTTATGAATATATATAATAGGATCATTATCTAAACGGATGAAATATTGAACATTATAACATGTTACCAAAGTTGATTTTAACTTTGTTTTAAATTACAAACGGTTCCTACCTATACAAGATGGACAGTACGGGGATCGAATCCCGGTGGGGGCGAGATTTTCCTCACCCGTTCATACCTAACCTGGGGCCCAGCCAGCCTCCCGTACAATGGGTACCGGGTCTCATCCTCAGTGATAAAGCGGCCAGAGCGTAGCGTTGAACCCCCCAACCCTATCTAACGCCGAAGTTAAAGAAAGAGTAGGGCTATATCTCTTTTCCCTCTTTGGGCTTACATGGCCTGTGCTAGAGTGTAATTTACCTTTACATATGCAAGACATCAGGTCTTCCCCACAGTGCAGTTGAGGACTTCATTCTTTTGGGGTCTTACGCAGTGTAGAGTAATAATTTGTTAATGAAGTTCTGAGACTTCTCGACCCTTGAAGATGAGACCCGCACACTGTCACGAAACGTGGCAACAGACTACCCATTCACAGTGTACAACATCTCATGAAAGAGAAGACAGGTTGCTACCTCTTTCGACGCAGATTACGTTAAGCAATCATGTATATCTGCCAATGAGCTAAACTTCGGGTATGTACGGTATATAAAACAGTACAGCTACTTCCCTCGATAAGAATTTTGCCCAAAAACATTAGGTTCTAAAATGGCATATAATATTATGCCTTAAAGCTAGATATTTAAGCAGATGTGACGTCTGTGGTAGGTGAGAGCCTTCTCAAGGCCACACCTACACTGAAGCAAGTGAGTCAGTTAACTAGGGCTGCTGGGGTCCCTGAAACTCTTTTGAGGACACAAAATTCCAGGCGTCCTCTGACGTAACAAAATGATAAACGAGCAACAACTTTCATTGTTTTATCTTACATCTTTTTTCTTCTTTGTTTAACTGAGACTCTGTTATTTCTAACGTGTTATATATTCCTGAAGAATTTAAAATATATATTACGTACAAATTTCCTCTTTATTAATCCAGTAACTACAGGCCGCAGACATAAGCAATCATCGCTTGAATAGGGACTAGATGAAACGTCAGAGTGTGAATAAAATAATGTTGTTGTCTCACAGATCTGGCTAGAAGCTAGTGGTTTTATTTATTTTCCTCCCTTTTACAAGCAAGATTAATATTACTAAGCTTTTCTACTACAGTGAAGTGTTACCTAACCGCACCTGTCAATGCACAATGGACCCAATGATAATATGATTATGAAACAAACGCATGTCTGTTGTAGCGCGGTGAGAGATTTGCGTAATCGAAACGTGTTAGGCTCTATCAGTGTAATTAATATTCATACGCAATTTAACTTGTTCATCCGTATATAATGATAGAGTTAAAACACGTGTTATGTGTACCTTGTATTACAAAACGCCGTCTAATTTCCGTAACTGATTGACTTATTTAGCAACTTTGTGTCCTAGAGGTACAATCAAGTGTGCAGTATACTTGATATCTCACGGAAGAGAGAACTGTAATTTGGTCTTGAAGTATACAATAGGGTAAAATAATGTGATCTCTTGTTTCTAAAAGCTTCCACAGATTTCAGTAGCCTGCACTCCGCAGGTAAAATAAAAAAATTTAAAACCACATATTCAGTTTCTAAGGTAATAACTGTCATTCCTAACTACCGGGAATATCTCTTGGAATGTATTCAAAATCTACCTTCAAAATGGAGGAAGAGGGTTTCTTCGAAATCTTAAACATTTTATCACTTACGAGGCAACATGGCGTCATAAAGTGAAAGAACAAACCTAAAATATTCACCGCATTTAAAATCTCATACCCCATAAATTTCTCAAAGCACTTAGGTCTACCGTAAGCAAGGTGCGTTTAGCAGTTCAAAAGACGAGGGTATTGGCGGCTTTAACAACATTCGAATATTTATAACACATAGTACAACAGCAAAAAGCGACTTAATAGTCACTTTCGCCATTTTTAAATGCTGCTCTATATGTCCGTCCGTCCGTCAGCGTGTATCAAGTTGGTTCCCACTCGAAAGATTTTCGTGAAAATGTATACTGGGGACTTCTCATGAAAATCTGCCAAGAAAATTCATGTTTGATTAAAATCGGACAAAGACTTGCAGCATTTTACGTGAAGACCCACGAATTGTATTGTTAACAGCGACATGTGTAGCTCAACAGTACAGAAGATAACTCTGGGTAAATGACCAACTTTATGCAAAATTACGTTGTTTAAAACGTTTATTATTGTAATCCTCTACATGTTTCGAGCAACACTGTGCTCATCATCAGGAGGTCGAATTGTATTAATACAGCATCAGGTACAGTACTCTCAGTAAGTGGCCGTCCGGTGTGCACACCGTACGGTCACTTACTGAGAGTACTGTACCCGATGCTGTATTAATACAATTCGACCTCCCAATAATGAGCACAGTGTTGCTCGAAAACATGTAGAGGATTACAATAATAAACGTTTTAAACAACGTAATTGTGTATCAAGTCGGTCATTTACCAAGAGTTATACCAGGATTCACGGTCAGCAAAACATAAAATTCGGTACAAAAGATAGTTTATCCTTCTGTGTTCTTCTGGCATCAGGATAATGGGGAAGGTATAGAATATGGTAGAACGTAAATATTCCATACGCCAAAGAATTTTCAGCAACTTATAACACATTGCGATTATCGAGACATGTTGGATAGACTTTTAGGAGTTCTTTACGAATCAATAGAAAAACGAGCGTTTCTTGACAACCATAGTACTCCTTAGGTTTTCAGTGAAGTTGAATTTGGACATCCAGTTCGAATTACAATTGCATGACTGGCTCTCCTGATTGAAGTTTTCCCTTACATTCGTCAGTTCTTACTGGTGAACAGACCGAAAGTAGCGGTCTGTGAGTCCTGCTTCGTATTCATTAAGTGCCAGGTTCATATCCTGTCCTGGAACATGTTATCCTGAAATTTATTTCTCTCAAAGTTTGCCTCTGTCGCCCTAAGCAAATGTCGGTACAGAACTTCAAACCATATAACGGACGCTTTCTTCTATTCACGTTCTAATTCATTACTCACAAAAGTCGTATTTTCTTCAGTTATGGAAATAGCCACTAAATAAAGCAAAGGATAAAAGAGCCTAATGCAATAAAATCATCTAGAACTGATATCCGCTTCAGGCGAATTTGAAAACACCTGTTGCGTCTACAAGTCCGAGAAGGTTCTATTTAATTTGATCATAGCAGAAACTTCGAATACTCTCAGGCCACGAATGTCTCTCTCCACTCTCTTTCCCATTCTTTTTCGTGAACATATCCCCATATGCATATTTCGATTCCGAAGGCACTCCCTTCGAATCCCCTGTCGGATTACCAGCTCTTCTGAGTTATTTCGTGGATTTGTCCAGTCTCCCACCTGAATGTCCAGATATTGCCTTCAAATAGCCCACAACGACCTCCATATTGATCTACTCACAGTTTATGATCACCTCCTGATAACGCCATATAACCTCTGCAACCGAAACAAAGTCGTTGAGTGCGATGAGACACATCCACAGAGCCAGTAATTATAAATACTTTTTTGGTCTACAAATTTTTCGAAAAATGTTTTTCGGCTACATATATTTGGACTCAGTACTCTTCTTCCTATCCGTAAAGTGTGATGTGATTGCTATTTGGTGAGTGCAGCAGGTGTTCAACTTCCCCGTGTCGGGCAGCTGCAGCTGCTCCAGTCCTTAGCACTCATCAAGGCCGACATCAAACAAACCTACTCAGGTCTTTCACCTGGTGTTGGATACAGTGCTACATTACGCACTTCAGCTCTGCCGCAACCGCATCGCTTACGTCCTTGTTTCTATCTTACGAACGTAATGTTGTATTGACATAAATCGTTTTAGGTTCCTATGACCGTGCATCGTGAGCAAAATATGAAGAAAGAAGACCAACTAGATGCAACAATTAGATGTTTATTATTAACTTCTGTCTCAACATGTTTCGGGCATCATTATGCCCATCTTCAGGCGAACAAAGGCCCTGTTACTGCATTTGGTGTGTTGTTCTGGTT
>Ga0209755_10008263_pt1 | contig 11152 bp, 8 predicted proteins | sample TergutCo191P1_FD_187301 | JGI IMG/M metagenome (GOLD analysis project Ga0209755, IMG submission 187301) | Cornitermes sp. P1 segment gut microbial communities from Petit-Saut dam, French Guiana - Co191P1 (SPAdes) (version 2) | ecosystem: Host-associated > Arthropoda: Insects > Digestive system >... | reverse complement strand
AAGTATAGTTATTTTAAAAAAAAAATTACAGTATTCATCACCTAGTGTGCTCATTAGCGAAGATCTATAATGTTGCCACCTTTTTGGCATCCTATGCTTGGCAGATATTTGGAGACATTCTGTGAATGTTCATTATTTTAGTGGAGATTCAATAACTGGATTGGGTGACATATACTGCCACAGATTTTTGTGTCCGGGTTGTTACACCTTGATTGGACCAAGATGGGAAATAATTTTTGTTGAACGGTTCAAGGATAGCATGCCCCCCCCCCAAATCACTTTAGGTTGGGGTATAGAGTAACTTTGCTATGAAGTCGGTTGTTAGATTTTTTTAGTTCCGCATTAAGACTTTCTTTGGCTGTCCTCCCACTGCGATACTGTGACTTGTCATCATCTGGCCTCCTGTGGCTCTCGTAATGCCACTCTAATCTCCCTCCTCCACCCCCTAATTTTATCTCTTATTTCAGTCATATGATTGATTTGCAGGCGATGCAGAAACTGGATATGGCCAGGGAGAAACTTCAGGAAACCAATGAGGAATTTGAAACTGCGCGTCGTCATGCCCGCAAAGCTAAGCAAAATTTTGAACGAGTAAAGAAAGAAAGGCATGATCGTTTCATGAATTGCTTTGAGCACGTTGCCAATGAGATTGACAACATTTACAAGGTAATTTTGTAGAATGGATGGCATCTTATTTCCAAGTTAATACAAAGTTGTTATTCGTAATTCCACGTGTAAGTTGTATTATCTCCGTTACTTTCAGCGTCTAAGCATTGTGTGTGCTTCACGTACTGTTTGATGCCAAGAATTTTTGGTATCTTCTGCAAATATAGTAGTGACAGTTTTCAATTTGTATTCAGTTTCAGCAAATTTACAGAGTTTCTGTGTAACATGAAGGGATGAAACTGTTTCTGGCCTTTTCAGAGATGAACATCTTGAAGGCTGTCCTCTATTTTCAATTTGTTAACCTAGGAAAGTAATGAGATATGTCATGGGGTTCACTGATACTGATGGGGCCACAGTTCTGTAATAAAATCCCTTGTTATAAACCTGCTGTTAGATCACCTGTGAACTTTGATGATATATCTTGTTATAACATGTTTCATACCCTGTAACTTTTCACCTTATATATGTAATACTACTTCCATGGAGCAGATTTTGTCTTGTAATAGTTACTGAGCTTGTCAAATTTTCTGCATTTTATGGAACCTGAAGTTTTATTGCATTTTTCACAAGAGTCCTCCACTGGCCCAAATCCTGAGCCAGTGAACCCTGTCTATGTCCAGACTGTAAGAGTTGTCTGTTTCATTCAGATTTTCCAACCAAAACCCTGCAAGCATCTATTGTCTCATCATGTATACCACTTGCTCTGCCCATCTTATCATTTAGTTGCTCAACCTGGTGACATATGGCAAAGAAGCTCCTCATTATGCAGTTTTCTTCAGCATCCAAATGTTCTGCTCGGAATGCTTTTCTTGCACACACTCTTGTATGTGTGTTCTTCCTTTAATGTGAGAGGCAAGTTTCATATCCATACAAAATAACAGGTGAAATCACAGTTTTCTACATTTTAATACTGGCACACAGGAAGATGAAAGATTTTGATCTGAATGGCATCAAGCATTCTCACTTTCAGTATTCACCAATTAATAGTTCTAAAACCAACATTCCGATTAGTTTGTCTTGTCTATCATACTTAACTGTTCACTCTTTCTAACTCATATAACATGACATCATTCAAACAACCATGCCTCTTTTAGGAGCAAAATTGCATTTCAAATACAAGTATCTGCAAAAGTACTGGAATGATAGCACTATGCATTAGAGTTAAGAAGTGTTAATATTGTGTAAGATACCCAGTATATACAGAGACTTAATGCTGGCATCTTATTATGTGCTATAAACTTGTGTACCTCATAAGTAAGTCTGAATTTTAAAGCTGTATTAATTCTTCATAAAATGTTAATTCTCCATGACTGTAGTCCATAACAGTGTGTTGTGTCACTAATTGGTTAAATTGATGTCATCCTTACTACATTTTCCAGTTGTGATTACTGTTAAGTACTAATATTCCAGGATCCTTCTGTAGCTGTAATGGTAGTTAAGTTATTAATTAAATAAGATTTCAGCCTTATTACACATGGCCTTCTAGCCTCATGGTATAAGTATCCAGTATTTGACTTAACAAAACAGTTTAATATTGATAAGGTAATTAACATATATCCTGAGATATAATCCACTGTCTTATAGAGTCTTGCCAAGAATCAGTCTGCACAAGCATTTCTGGGCCCTGAAAACCCTGAGGAGCCATATCTGGATGGAATTAATTATAACTGTGTTGCACCAGGCAAACGATTCCAGCCCATGTCCAACTTGTCAGGAGGAGAGAAGACTGTTGCAGCACTTGCTCTGCTGTTTGCAATCCACAGGTAACTGACCATAAGACTGTTAGAAAGTTCAGGATTTGCAGAAAGTACTGAATTATGTGACATGTTTGTTGAATGAATTATTAAATTGTAATTTGTAAATTATGTATTGAGATACTGGAACCAAGGTCATGTATGAGTAACAAAATTTGGGGTGAAGAGGCTTTATGTGGAAGTATGGCACTTTTGAACTCCATTGGAGTAGATTTGTCATGTTCCAGAGCTTTGATAGACTGATGCCATGCTTAAAGTTGTATATAACATTGTTTTATGTACACACACACGTGTAGCTACCAGCCATCACCATTCTTCGTTCTGGATGAAATTGATGCTGCGTTGGACAACACAAATATTGGTAAGGTGGCGAGCTACATCCGTGACAAAACAGCATCACTGCAGACCATAGTGATATCACTGAAAGAAGAGTTCTACAGCCATGCTGATGCTCTGATAGGCATTTGTCCTGACGTAAGTTCCAGTTTTGAACATCACTTTACTAATTACATATATGTGTTATGAAACTATTCTTTCAAGGTACACTAATTTAGAACTGTGTAATATAACGTGTGTATTGTTATCACATTGTATGAAGTACATACGGTCTTTGCTGTTTTGTGAATTTGTACCATACCATGAAGTGATCTCAACCCTTCACTCTGTTAATGGGAGTGCAGTTGCAATTCATTGGCATTGAAATGAGAGACTTGATAAAGGACCATATGTGCAGCTTAGATGAGACAAGAAACAAAGATCTAAGGGGAACTTGAAAGATAATACAGATAGCCCTCAATTTACAACTGAGTTCCATTCTTTAAGGACCTATCGCCCAAATAAAAACGTTTAAAATGAACCTTGTTATATAATGTACGTCAGTGAGTTATGTTTCAAGCCCCTCTCAAAATGGACATTTGTAATATAATAGATATTATTTTATTTAAAGCTCTGAAATACATGTTATGAATGCAAACAACAGCATTTTTATGAATATAAATAAATTAAATGTAATACAGTATAACCAAACTACACTTAATGAAATAAAAAATTAAATTTTGTGCATTTGCTTTTGTATGTTTGAAGTCTAGACCAAATGTTTTGTAAGGGCCACTGTAAGGCCCCTGCATTGATCTTTTTTTGACCATGGCATAATACAGAGATTTTACTTCTCTTATAGTACCTGGTTGAGCATCTTGCCTTTTAACTTTTTAGCAATATTTTCATATTCCCTTGGCTTCACTGCATTTCTCTGTCTAAACATGGTGGCTCTTGTTTTAGTAATATTTAGTAACCTCATCCCTGATTGGCTTAGATGTTAGGTGAGGATAGCTGTCGTCTCAGATGGGCTGTGCTGTTTCTTTGCATCACATCCAGTATTTATAATTGCGCATTTTTCAAAATGTTTATAGATATTTTTATGTTTTTGGCGTTGTGTTCAAACCTGTCACTTTGTCACCATAAAAACACTGCAAACCAAGGGCTACCTGTACTAAAGTAGATTTTAGAGAAACAGATTGTAAGGTGGCTGGAATTAATTTAGAACTTTGTCCACAGTCACTCTGGTTTCTTCTGCCAGACATTTTGTGCCAGTAATACACATTTCTTTGTTCCAGGTTGGAGAGTGTTTAATAAGCAAAGTCTTGACCCTTGATCTTACCCAGTTCCAGTCACATCTGGAAGCTACAAAGTAAAGTGGTTTGTTCATATGCACATGTGTAAAACTCTGAATAGTACATGCTAAGATGGAAAAATATCTCTGAAATGTTCATCTTCTGTACTTCTCATGCTTCTTAGGCATGCACAAAAGCAGGGCTCTGGTAGAAGCAACTAGCAAACATATTAAAAGTGAAATGTTATAATGTATGGGATAATTTGTTGTCTGTCTGTATGGCTCAGGAAGGATAAAAGGAAATCTTATGTCAAATGTAGCATCATGCTGTTCTGTGCAGTTGATTTTGTCTTTGTTTCAAAGACATTGCACTTTAGTCAGCAGATGGAAAGAGGAGGAACAAGTCAGGAAGTACACTACATTGTAATAAGTAATACCTTAAAGTAAAGATATTCAGTCCATTGTAGTACCTTTGCAGACCAGCTATAATTAGCTTGAAATGGATAAAAGTTCCCAGAAAAAAAAAACCTTGTTGTATGCAATACTTTTCCATATATGTAATGTTAAGAAATTGATAATGTCTATGATTTTTCTGCTCTAATGTTCTTGTTATAAGCCACAATTGTTCTGTCAGGAGCTGTACTAAATATGACTTTAGGCTGTACTGAGACATTGCTTTCTTCATCCTCACAGTCTATACATTGTGCTGAAAAGAAATTGATAATGTCTATGATTTTTCTGCTCTAATGTTCTTGTTAAAAGCCACAATTGTTCTGTCAGGAGCTGTATTAAATATGACTTTAGGCTGTACTGAGACATTGCTTTCTTCATCCTCACAGTCTATACATTGTGCTGAAAGACTAGCTGACTCATTCCATGGCAAGCAGTCCTTGAAACTCTTAGTTCCTCAGCTAGTCAAGAAATTCCCTGAAAGTTCATTACTGTGTTCGCAAGAGCCCGCAATCTGTCCGTATCACCAGCCAGGGCAGTCTAGTCCATGCCTAGATCTTCCACATGGTCTCTTTCCCTCAATTCCCTCCAAACATTATATGCACACCTCTTGTCCCATGCCCTGCCAATCTAATTCTTCTTGATTTGATCACTTGGATAATATTTGATGAGGAATACAAATCATGAAGATCATCAATGTTTAGTTTCTTAAATTCATAACTCTTCCAGTGATATGGTTGATATTATTCTTTCTTGGGCATGAACTGATATAAGTAATGTAATACTGTACATAGGATCACTACACATTCAAGTCCTTTCTAGAGATTTCCTTAATTAATGAGCCAGTATTTGTAAAGTTATCTGGGTTAGCAGTGATATATTACCTAAATATGTATCAGATAAATCAGAGTTAATACCACAAACCTCTAATATTTATTATCTCCTTCTGGTTTGTACTCGTATTTATTAATATGGACCTCTAATACAACAAATGGGAATCCTGCATTAATGATTTCAGTGCCAGTTTATATCAGTTGGATGTTCCCCAATAACAAATGGATTTCTTAAAATAAAAATTATAACAGTCTTATAAATGTATATATGTTCCGTGACCAGGGCTGGCCTGAGACATATGGCCACCCCAGGCTCGTGGCGTATCTTCAACTGCCACTGCTTAAACTTTCTGGCCTAGGACAGGGCTGGTGAACCTTCTTGAGGACATGTACACAAATCCCAGATAATATTCAGCGAATCCTCTTGCATGCATGCCCATGGGAATATTGAGCAGACAATAATATATCTTTCATGGTTAATTATTACTCACTATAATATACTGTATACTGTAGTAAGAGGATTGTTGAGAAATGCAGTGTGGAGGAAAATGGGGAAGCAGCTAAGGCTATTACTGCTCCATTTTTTAAAAGACTAATGCAATAAATATAACTTGCAATATCTGCCAATGACCATCATGTTTATTATTATTATTATTATTGTTATTATTTATGCTGCTGCTGTTGTAGAAATTATTAGAGAGAGAGAGAACAAAATGCATGAAAGTATTACTAGGACTCGCTGGTTAGGCAAACAAGAATGGTTCTGAATTATTTTAAATGAGACAGCTTTAGAAATTAAATGTTATTTATAACTAGTTCTTCACAACAGGCAAAATTAATGGCATTATGGCAATAATAAGAGACCAGTAATAATCTGTAAGAAACTAAAAGAATTTTTAATTTTTGTTCTTTTTGTTTAATTTTCTTGTATTTACTTGTATTTGTGTTGTTTTACTAAAAAGAAATTAGAACAGTGAGATTAAAATCAGTACAAGCATACTGGGAAGCCTTTTTAAATAATTAGTAATTTGTATTGCTTTAAATTGTATTATTTAAAAAAATATTAGGAGTAATACCTTTATAAACAACAAAAGAAATGTCATTGGGACAGTAAAAAAAATGATAAACCTTGGTTCATACTATAATATACAACAAAACAAGAAAGACATAATCTTTCTATCAGTGAGACTTTTTTTTTTCTGCTGCACCAAGGATGAGAGATATTTTACACTGGGTTCATACATTATTTTGAGGGCTACATGCATGCAGCAGTAACTTCTTCATTAAGACTCTTACAGTGAGATCTGATACAGTTAATTACTGAAACAATGTATCACATGAATATGTAGATGAAAATACTGATAATACTGCTACCACTGCAATTTTCAAACAGTCAGAATTTCAGGATTGGCATTCTAGACTTAGAGATTCACATTTTGCTACTTATAGTACTGATATGATTTCTTTCAATACTTCCTAGTACAACTCTTAAATTGACAAAAATATTGCGTCTTAATTCAGCTGCTCCCTAAATCACATGCCTCTCAGACCCATTCAGATCAGTCCACTGCAACCTTTGCAAATTCCATTTTCTCTAATATTACACTGCACATTTTATGAATTTTGCAATATCTGCTAATAACCAGTGGAGTAAGAGAATGGTTTGATAGTTGAATGAGTGACACCTGAAAATTGCATTTGAAGTCTCTGAATGGTTTATCATGCATTTCAAGATCAGTCATGTGTTTTTTGTGGGTTTGGGAAACATTTAGCAGTGCCATGGTCTGTAACATGATTAAAAATTTTCAATTTGATTTCAAAGCTTTTATGTTATCAAACATAACATCGGTTGTTTTGCAAATCCCTGTAATGTGGTGTCCAAATGTTTTAAACATAGTCAAAATCTTTAAGAGAACATTGATCTAAACATCCACATATCTTGAGATGACAATCATTCATCAAAAAGAAAGAAATTTTATACAAACAGAACCTTGTCTAAACCAACAAACATGATTTCATATAAATAGTCAATGGTACACTGAATTCTCCTCACTTAGAAAAATCTGAAACTGCCTTTTTTGCAACACAAGCACAGGAATAATATTGGCTAGTTCAGATTATATTTTTGCTCTTCTGGAATGTTACATAGTATAGACTGTTAGTTACCTATGTTTCATGGCGACATATCTGTCCCATCTGCAAGGATTCAGCAGTCCAAGTTACTTCAGTTTCCACTCCCCTATCTATGACACTGTAAAATGTGATCAAGATGCTTCTTAGAATCCAGGAAATACAGTTGTCCAATTAATAGTAACATAAATATTTATCTTTGGTGACACTGTCCCTTGTGTACAGCTCAATAAGGTGCTAATTATCCAACCAAGCACAACATATAGATCTAGTACAATAGTCTTTTATTATACACTAAACATGTTTCAGCTGTCCAGATCAGCCATCATCAGGTAGCTGTAAGCTACATAAAAGAAAAAAAAGGGGGGAGAGAGGACACTTACAGTGCTATGAATTATAACAATATTATACCAAAAATGGAATAATAAGGTTAAATCTAATATATAACCATGTTACAGAATTCCTTTGGTATAATCTATGTGGAATGGCACAATCATCATCATCAGTAATCTGTCAAACAACAGGTCCAAAGCCTCTTGCAAAACGGTTCCTCCACATAGTGCGATCTAGAGCTTCCTCCTTCAATTCACAGTATCCTTTCCTGTCCTTAAGGTCATCCAGTAACTTCTTACGCCTTCTTCCTTGTATCTCATTTATTTTAGGGTTCCACATAGATTATACCAAAGGAATTCTGTAACATGGTTACATATTGGTTTTAACCGTATTATTCTGTTTTTGGAATAATATTATAATTCATAACAATGTACAGTGAGGAGTCTATCCTTTTATATTTCTTTTTGTGTATCATCTTCCTGATGATGGCTGTTCTGGACAGCCAAAACATGTTGCAGTGTATAAAAATTAGCACCTTATTAAATGTTTGCATCTCAAAATGTTCACTTTGCTATGTCAGCATTTTCAATTCCTTCTAAAGGTCTATATCAGTGGTGTGTTACCACCAGCTGCTGGGATGTAAGTGATTTGGCAAAGTACTAAAATGGGTTTTCTAAAGCATAATATTAATGTATTGAAAAATCAAATTTTTATTTATTTCATTTCATATTTGTATTAGATTATGATGAACTGTATGGCTTCTTGTATAAGTAAAATGATATATTTATTTATATTTTCTATAGAATTTGTCCTAGAATTAGAAAAAATTCTCTCAGACTTATTTCCTTTTTTAAATTTTATGACTTTTGTCGTAAGTCCATTCATTTAATAATTCTAACGAGCATTACATTGTAACAGGCATAAATGTAATGCAACTGGTGCTGTAGACTCATACATGCCAATCATGTTACAAGGTGCATGTGGCAACTGGAGTTTACTGCCGTCATATTTCCAATTATTCCAACAGCCTGGCTGGCCCACCCCTTAATGTGGTTCTGCCTGTGACCAGTGTTCTGTTACAGATATGGCATTAGGCATTAAAATTGTTGCCAAGAAATTAAACAGTGATAGATAACAAGAGTACTCTTGCACTTGAAAAATGGTCATGGTGACTTATCAACCAAAAACATAACACTGATCAAAATTATTTTGTGTGTTGTATTGAAGCCCCTATCAGAAACAATAAAAGTATAGCAGGATATTGTAATGTGTATTGATGTGTAATTGGAGTCAATACGCCTTGTACACAAGATATAAAACATGATTTAATTAATAAATCCACATCTGTGTAGGTTTATGAACATACAAGAAATATGGAATTGTACAACCTATTCTAGGTTAAGTTAGGAATGTTTTCTCCCATCTTTAAAAATTTATGATCGACACAACAGCGTTAACCTTTACTGGCCATGCACAGCATTGGTGCAAAATGTACACTCTTTGTCGAGCACTGGGTTTGTCCCACACCAATACCATTACCCTCAAGTTTAAAAGCCCCATAGTATTGGTGGATTTAAAATCCCCTGCCACAGAAAAAGGTTTCAAACTGACCACAATGCTTGTGACAGTATTAAAAAAATGTTCTTTCTCATACAAATGTTAAACCCCTACCTTCCACTTGACAACGCACAGACTTCTCACCTGCATGGCACCTCATATGCTTTGTTAAGTCATAACTCTGAACACACCTCCAACCACATTCAGTACACAAGTAACGTTTTTCTCCCATGTGTGCTCTCATATGGTTAATGAGAGTGCTCCGTCGTCCGAAATTATTACCGCAAACACTACAGTGATAAGGCTTCTCACCTGTGTGTCCCCTCATGTGTTTTGTGAGTGTGTCACCACGGCTGAAACTTCTACCACATACAGTGCACAGATATGGTTTCTCAAGTGTATGAATCCTCATATGCTTTCTCAAACAACTTCCAAAACCAAAAGTCTCCCCACACACGGAACAGCAGTAAGGTTTTTCTCCTGTATGAGTCCGCAAGTGGCCCTGAAGTTGATGTTTCAGAGTGAATATCTTTCCACAGTCATGACATAAAAACCGTTTTCTGTCAGCCTCAGGCTTTGGTTGTGTCTGTAATTCATCTACACCCTTAATCAATATATCATGAGGTATGGCATTTGAAATACACTTCTCTTCTTGTAAACAAGAATCATTCGCATTTGTCGTCTTTCTGCCAGCCAACCAACTTTGTGCAGCACCTTCCTCTGAATGAAAATTACCAGATTGTGCAGCGCTCTGCTTCCTGACTTTCCTGATATCCATACATGGTTGCCATGTGCTAGTTCCTTTTGCTTCTGCATCTGCATCGTGCTTCTGACCTTCTGTAGTAATGCTCTTGTCATATTTCCCCCCTGAAAACGCTGTCTCAGACTTTACTTCAGTGTTGTCCACCACAGGATCATCCATTATGTTGATGCCACTGCTTCCACTGGACACTCCAGGAGGAAGATCAGACCACATGCTTTCATTGCCGTGAAGAAAACCAACTTCCTCGGACAATCTGCCAGAGATGTTACAATTAAACAGGACACATATGCATGGTGCAACTGCCATGTCACAATATTAGTGCTGTACGTAAATGCCTGAAGAACAGAAGTTACATCTTAATGTTGAGAAGAGCACATTTGGGAAATACTTGTTATTACCGAGTTCAAAACTATTTGTTTCCCAAACCGCTTGCATACAATAAAGAAAATTATGCCGTTGTCTAACAAACAAAAAATTTTTGTACCACCGAAACTCAGTTTATATTTCTTAATACCAAAATGAATGCTTTTTAAGTTTCAGTATTTTAATTCTGCAGGCCAAGTCTAAATTGGTCACTTTCATTTCTTGTGGAGTTTAACTCAATCTAATATATCAAGGTGATGTAACTCTTGTTTCCAAATACTTGCTACAAGCTTCACTTTCATCACCTTAAGTCAAACATGTTTTGCAGCAAATGAAATACACTGCTGTTTGGATAAACAGATTAGTGTGATTTAGTCACAACTTTAAGCCCACCAACCTCTGCTCCTCAGTGCTTGCCACATGTGTACTGTTCTCTTCAGCACCAGTTTCTTCATCAACTTCAACTTTGACTTCCGCAAGTGTCCAGCAGTAATCAACATTTCCACCTGTAGGTGGCTGCAAACAGAAAACAAGAAATCTGATCACAATCAGTAGACAGATGTAGGTCACATATATTTTCAATGCACAAATATTATTTCTGGTAAAAATAACACTATCACACCCAGATGAAATAATACAGGGTGGAGCAGAGGAAATGCATGTTTTTCATATGGCTAGTACTCAGCAAGGGTGG